>Ga0209084_1000253_pt1 | contig 51908 bp, 45 predicted proteins | sample C_130820_MF_Meta_FD_187309 | JGI IMG/M metagenome (GOLD analysis project Ga0209084, IMG submission 187309) | Freshwater microbial communities from Lake Croche, Canada to study carbon cycling - C_130820_MF_MetaG (SPAdes) (version 2) | ecosystem: Environmental > Aquatic > Freshwater > Lake...
CAAAGGCAACCCCGTTGTTAGCTGAGATTGTGTCGGTAGCTACCGCCAAAACTCCCTGTTCCTCAAAGGCGTATTCGCTCACTTGAGTCGTCGATGCGGAGGCGGTCCCTATCAAGATCGCCGAGCCTGGCACCATAAACATTGTTGCTGCGGCAATCCGAGCGAACTTATTCAAATTTGTCATTGTTTGAGTCTTTTCTCTAGTTAGGTCGGATAACCAATATTTTATTGGAACGAGGGGGAATTTGGCGCATCATCAAAGAACCTTTGTTTGTGCGATATGATTGTCTAAATGCCTTCGTAGCTCAGTGGATAGAGCAAGAGCCTTCTAATCTCTTGGTCGCAGGTTCGATTCCTGCCGAGGGCACTCTCATTTACCTATAGAGCTCTAAGGATGTCTTCGACACGTTCCTTGGCATCACCAAATAGCATCGCTGCGTTCTCCCTGAAGAACAGTGGGTTCTGCACACCTGCGTAACCTGATGCCATTGATCTCTTGAATACGATTACGTTCTCTGCTTCCCAGACTCTGAGCACTGGCATACCAGCAATAGGGCTAGAAGGATCTTCAGCAGCTGCTGGGTTCACAGTGTCGTTAGCTCCGATGACTAGAACCACAGAGGTGCTTGCCAGTTCATCATTGATCTCATCCATCTCATCGACGATGTCATGTGGAACCTTAGCTTCAGCTAGGAGCACATTCATGTGCCCTGGCAATCTTCCAGCTACCGGGTGAATACCGAATCTTACGTTGACACCCTTATCTCTAAGTCTCGCTGCAAGATCGGCAACTGGGTATTGAGCCTGAGCAACAGCCATTCCATATCCAGGGGTGATTACCACTGAGGTTGCGTTTCTAAGAAGTTCTGCAACAGAGGCTGCATCAGTCTCACGATATTCACCGAGTTCTTCATCTGAACTTGTTGGTGCCGCAATTCCGAAGCCTCCAGCGATAACAGAGATAAACGATCTGTTCATCGCCTTACACATGATGTATGAAAGGTAAGCACCGGAAGAACCAACTAGGGCACCGGTGACAATCAAAAGGTCATTGTTCAGTAAGAATCCAGCTGCAGCTGCCGCCCAACCTGAGTAGCTATTAAGCATTGAAACAACCACTGGCATATCTCCGCCACCGATAGAGGCAACTAGGTGCCAACCGAGAGCGAGAGCTAGAACTGTGACGGCTATCAAGAGAGAAATGTCTGGTGCCTGAACATACCAAACCGTTAAAGCTAAGAATCCAACTAGTGCACCCACGTTGAGGAAGTTCTTTCCTGGCAACATAAGTGGCTTAGAGGAGATTTTGGCTGAGAGCTTTAGGTAAGCGACGATTGAACCGGTGAAGGTAACCGCACCGATAAATACTCCGATAAAGACTTCTGCATGGTGAACACCTAGAAGGTTCTCTGGTGTTCCTTCGTTATAGAGGGCACCGTTCCAGCCAATTAGCACTGCAGCGACACCAACGAAGCTGTGCAGCAGAGCAATTAGCTCTGGCATGCCAGTCATTTCTACCACTCTTGCTCGCCATAGACCGATGGATGCACCAATTACTAAACCGATAACGATGAAGATCAAACCAAGCTGAGATTCAGGTTTGTTCCAACCATTGGTGATGGTAAGGAGAGTGGTTGCCACTAGGGCAAGGGCCATGCCGGAAACACCATAGACGATTCCACCCTTGGAACTCTCGTGCTTACTTAATCCAGCTAGGGAAAGAATGAACAGCAGTGATGAAACTATGTATGCGGCGGTAGCGAGCATTGGGGCAATAGTTAGAAGGGATTCCATTTATTTGCCTCCCTTCGAGAACATATTGAGCATTCGTCTGGTCACAGCAAACCCACCGAAGATGTTGATGCTGGCCAAAGTTGTTGCAATGCCGGCCAAGATTTGGACTGCAAGGTTAGGCACTGTTAGCTGAAGCAGTGCTCCGACCACGATGATTCCTGAAATAGCGTTGGTAACGCTCATCAGTGGTGTGTGTAAGGCATGGTGCACCTTACCAATGACGTAGAAACCAATCACCACAGAAAGTGTCAGCACTAGGAAGTGCTGGGGTAGTGGTGCTGGCGCAAAAGCACAAATCAAGAACAACATCGCATTACCAAAGGCGAACAACGCGCCACGGCGTTTTGGTGACATCGTCTTCTTCTCTTTAGCAACCGGTGCTTCAACTTTGGCAGCTGTTGGTGCAGCCGATACCTGAACCGGTGGTGGAGGCCAAGTAATCGAACCGTCTTTGACTACTGTCACAGAACGCTGAACAATGTCTTCAAAATCAAGTGTTAGCACACCATTTTTTTCAGGTGTAACTAACTTCAAAAGGTTCACTAGGTTGGTTCCGAAAAGCTGTGATGCTTGCGCAGGTAAACGACCTGGTAGGTCGGTGTATCCGATGATGGTCACACCGTTACTTGTAACTACCTTTTGGCCGGCGACTGATCCTTCAACGTTTCCACCTTGAGCTGCGGCCATGTCAACAATTACGCTTCCAGATTTCATGCTGGCAACATCAGCTGCAGTAATTAGTTTCGGAGCAGGTCGACCTGGAATAAGAGCGGTGGTAATGATGATGTCAACATCAGCTGCCTGCTCAGAGTAAATCTCTGCAGCTCTTTTGTCGTAGTCTGCGCTGGTTGCTTTTGCGTAACCATCTGAAGATTCCATCTTCTCGGCAACTTCAACAGCTAGGTAGGTTCCACCAATTGATTTAACCTGATCTGCTACCTCAGGTCGTGGGTCAGTTGCTCTAACAATTGCACCAAGGCTTGAAGCCGCTCCGATAGCCGCAAGACCAGCAACACCAGCGCCGGCAACCAAAACTTTCGCTGGCGGAACTTTTCCAGCGGCAGTTACCTGACCGGTAAAGAAACGACCAAACTCATGTGCTGCTTCGATAACTGATCGGTAGCCAGCGATGTTAGCCATTGAGCTGAGCACATCCATGGACTGTGCTCGAGAGATTCTAGGAACTGCATCTAAGGCAAGAGCAGTGATGCCTCTGGTAGCAAGTGATTCAAGTAGCTCTGGACGAAGAGAAGGAGTCATAAGGCTAACGATGATGGCGTTATCACTTAGCTGAGCAATTTCTTCAACAGAGGGGGCGGCCACCTTTAGAACAACCTGACTGGACCAGGCTTCCTGAGTTGACCCAATAGTTGCTCCAGCCTGTACGTAAGCAGAGTCTGGGAAAGTTGACAGATTTCCTGCTTGGGACTCAACTACTACCTGATATCCAAGGTCAATAATTGCCTTAACGGTAGTTGGGGTAGCTGAAACTCGAGTTTCTCCAGCTTGCTCTTTGATCACACCTATTTTCATCATGGTTCAAATTTTACCTAAAATTTCTACCGGCTAAGTAGGCTTTGGGAATGAAAGCATTCAGACGCTTTAGGTTCAGGACCTTATTGGCTGGAATTTTGTCATTTCTTATCGTTCCATTCATGATTCCCTTCAACTCCTCGGGAACTCTAACCGCTGCTGAGGCAACACCTGATGCATGGCTTAGGAGGTAACTAATGCAAATAGAGCTGAGCCAGTTCTTATTGACCCTGTCACAAGCCTTCACATTGCTGCTGCCAATTACCTTTGCTGGACTGTGTCTAATCATTTGCATGCGAAAAGGCTGGTTAGAGAAACTAGATGTTCCTTTGGATGGTGGCTTAAAGCTTGGGGGGCAACCACTAATTGGAAAGAGCAAGTCATTCCGTAGTTTGATTATTTACTTAGTAGTGGCGACTCTAGTTACTCTGCTCTTGCATTCGTCAGCTCAGGTAAGTGATTTAGTCGCACCTGTATTTTTGACCAACCCCTTCGTTTTAGGTCCTGCCATTACTTTAAGTTATTTACTCGGTGAGATTGTAAATAGCTTTATAAAGCGAAGGACTGGCATTGCGACAAGTGGAGAAGCCTCATCTCGATTGGGATCTAGAGTTCAAGCTATCTTCGACAACGTAGATGGAATCATCGCCAGTGGCTTGCTTTTTATTTTTAGCTATCAAGTTCCTGCAGAGATTTTGGTAACTTCTTTTGTATTAGCGGTAGTGATTCACCTAAGTACAGATTTACTAATGAGAAGACTTCAGCTAAAAGTTAAGTAAGAATAAAGCTGCTGCGACCGGGACTGTCAGATTGTCAAAACCTAGAGGGGTCTTTCTTTCAAGAACCGTAAGTCCTAGAGCAATAGCAGGAGCAAAGAAATACATTCCCTGCCAGGGGTAGGTAAGTCCATCGCCATAGCCAATGAGTATTCCAAGAGCTACAAGGAAGAAAGTGATGCTACCGGCCCAGGTTCTGATCTTTGATTTAAGCAAAGTGCCTACTAAACCAGCCAGTGAATCGGCGAAGGTAATTATGAGTATCGCTGGAATGAAAACTCTTGGGTTAGAGACAGAGACTATGTATGTGCAGAGATAACCAAGACTCAATACATATTGACCATAGGTTTGGCGCTCAACGTCATTCACCGAAGTGAGAAGATTCAACCTGCTGAGGATGTAGAAGAGTATTCCGCCACCGATTATCAGTAACACAACCCATATTGGAGGTAGATAGATGTATTCAAGGAGAACAACGCAACCTGAAACCATGTGGGCAAAGCGACGCATGATTTCAGGGGAGATACCAAACTTGCGTTTGATTAACTCGATAGCGGCGAAGCTGACACAGAAAATCAAAGAAATTCCTAGAGCGATTAGAAAATCAGTCACGCGTTGACTCCATCTCTAATAGCAAAGAGGGGCTTGCCCGTCTTGGTGTGCTGGGCAACCGCAGTTCGACTTGAACGATTCAAGCGCTTAGTAACAAAGCGTCCTCTAGAGGCGATTATGACTGGCAGAAGTGATGCTTCTCTGAAGCCAAATTCAATTACGGCTTGTCTGATCAAAGCAGCATCGTAGGTAGCCAGAATGAGCCCATCTGGGACATTGGCTAGCTCTCTGGCTAAGAGAATGAATGAAGCTGCAGAGCGGAATTCTGGCTTGATAAACATCAAGCCAACTTCCTTCAGTCCTGGTCTCAGCTCTTCCCGAATTCCCCAGCCAACAAGTTGGTTATCGTTCTTCAGTATTACTAGATCGCCAGCTTGCGCTACCGCTCGTAAGCTCTCAACTGATCTTGGAGTCAAGCTGTTTTCAGCCAAGACTGTGTTATGAATTTCTTCAAGAATATTCTCAATTGCACCTTCTAAAACTGGTGTTGCTATTACAGCCATACAACTGCTCCAATAGCGATGGCAATAGAAACTGGTATCCAGAACAGCAGGACACCGGTCTTACGAGTCTTGATAGTTGATAGTTGCAATAGAGCAAGGATGCCAAGCACTGTTGCGATAGACCAAGCAGGAATCTCAGCTACCTGGCTCAGGAAGAACATCAATGCTGTTGCAAGTGTGAGGTGTGGGGTAACAACTCCAACGTAGTAAACCTTGTCATCTTTCTTTGCAAAACCATTGACTGTGAAAAGAACTAGTCGCAGTATTCCAAAAACAAGAATAAGGAAACCGATTAGGTATCCAGCAATACCTGGCAGTAGAACTTGCTCGGTTACCAGTGCTGCTAGCACCGAGTAGTTGATGGCATCAACCATGCTGTCAAAGTATGTTCCAAAGACGCTGGATGTTCCTAGTTTTCTGGCAACGAAACCATCGAGTGAATCTAGTAAAAAAGCTAGAACAGAAAAGATGATGGCAAGTTTTGGATTATCAGAAAGTATGAATGAAATTGAAGTCCAAGCTGAGAGGAGGCTAAGAATAGTGACTAGTCCGGCCCATCCAACTTGCTTTGCTATACCCCTAATGTGATTCACGTGTGATGCTCCCCAAAGTTCCATTGATTGTGACGATATCCCCTGTGTTAAGTATGGTGGTTGCACCAACTGCTGCAACAACCGCGGGAATGCCTATTTCACGGGCGATGATAGCTGCGTGAGATAGTGCGTTACCGCGCTCAGCAATAATTCCTGCTGCCTGAGTGAATAACAGAGTCCATCCCGGATCGATATGGTGGACAACAAGAATCTTTCCGCGTACATCAATCGATGGATCAAATTCAGTACAGACAACAACCTCAGCAGTGAGGACACCAGGTGCCACACCACGTCCCGCAAAACCATCGGTGCCATCTGTTGGTAGGACAGGATTCAAATGTGCTCCAGCAATATTTCCAACACCTTTGATACCTAATCCCATTTTGTTATTGCTATAGGTGCTAAAGAGTTTCTTACGCTGGGTAACAATAGGCTTCGCATCTAATGACCAAGCATGAGCGTTAACTATCTCGTCTACTTCTTGTTCGGTGAGCCAATAGATATCTCTGCTGTTCTTTAGGAAGCCCTCCGCAGTAAGGATCTTGCCTACCGCATCGTAGAGAGTTCTAGATAGGTCAAAAGTCTGTGCTCTGTTAAAGCGGAAACGTTCGCGCCAATCTATTGCTTTACGAGTGTTATTAGCCACCCATCGCAACAGTGGTCGTTGGTAGAAAGGCACTGATTTTGGCCAAGCAAGCTTCTGCTTTGCTGTGCTATTTCTGGTTACCGAGTTAGAGGTAAATGTTGATTCATGGGCCTTCAGGGCCATCTCCAATACATCAGAGAGATCGTCAGTAAGTCGAACAGATTCAAGCTTTAGCTCTCCTGGGGTTCTAGATCCAAAGGCTGTTACATAGGCATCTGCGGCTGCAGCAACTTTGTACCAGCCCGGAGTCTTTCGCAAAGCGTCGATTGTTATAACCTGTTCATCGCTTAGGGCTTTGGCTATAACTCCACCAACCTGCGCTAGTTGTTCCAGAGGCTTTAGGCTAGCCCGATCGGTTAGCCCTTGCAGGAAGGCAAGATATTCAGTTTGATCTTCAGAGTTGAAAAAGTATTTCTTCAGCATTCCATGGAAGACCATGAGCTTTACGTCATTCAGGATTGGAATTGCCCAATCTGAAAGCAGTTCTCCCTTAACTCGTTTAGAGGCTGCCAACAACTCAGCAGCGTTGACATACTCCACTTGGTAGCTCTTGAAGAAGGCAATCTTCTTCGCGAACTTCTCCCTGAAATGCGTTGACTTGGATTCAGATCGGTTAATCAACCAGAGGAATTTAAGTATTGCCAGTATGGATTTGAGATCCATAGCTTTGCGACTCTTTGCTCTTTCACCTTTTTTAGTTACTGGATTGAGCATTGCTTCAAAGAACTGTTGGTTGGCTCGACCAGGTAAGAACTTTAGAAGTTCATACCAATTCGTGATTCGGTAATAGACATTTCCATTTAGGTAGCCGAGCATGTTTCTAAATTGTGCTTCATCGCCACGTAAAAGGTGCTCAGGTGTTCCGAGTAGTCGAAGGAACGACATGTAGACACCTGCGTAGAGCTCACGGATAACTGAATAGGTCAGTGGGAGGGTTACGCCTGGGTAGTTCTCTGAGATGTTGCTGGAGTCCCAATCCAATTCATAGGAAAGGTTACGAACTGTAATCGGTCGCATTTGCAGGAACATGACTTGACTATTACCGATAGCCCATTCGATATCCAGCGGGTAACCCAACTTAGCTTCTAACTCTAGGGAGAGCTTGCAGAGTTTACGAAGGTCTTTAGAAATTGATTTGGTTTCAAGCTGATCTCTAGGAACTACATAATCTTTCGAATCTGATCCTTCAACAACAGTGTTTCGCCAGGAGTCTACGCTTGCGATAGCAAGAGCACCCGAACCATTTTCGGTAAAGAGCACACCTGAAGAACTTCCATAGAACATTTCTTGAACAATAAAGGATCCACCAAGATCAAAGTCTCTAAGTCCTCGTTCACGAGCGTATCTAAGAACTCGAAGAGAGAGCATGCTCTTAAAGCACGCAAGGGCATGCTTCTTTAAGGCTTTCTGGTTGTATTCAACGTCAAGGAATGATTCATACTGCCCAGCAAAGGATGCGACTGGACCGTCTTCAACAATTGCTGAAGTCCTAAAACTTACCTTTGACCAAGAGTTCTGTTTTATGGATGCATGAAACTTAATCAGGTGGTCTTCGTCAAATTTCAGTGTTGCCATTATTTGTTCTATTGACTTAGTAAGCGGAGTTTCCTTGCCGGTCGTGAAGTATGAGTCGATTGCTTTAAGTAAACGCAAACTAGTTTTTTCAAAGTTCAGGATCACATCAGAGAAAGGGACAACAACGAAAGCCGGTACCGGCAATCCAAATTCATCGCGCAGCCTGATAAGACCATGCGCTTTTCCCCCTAGAGCATTCACGAGAAGTATGCTACCAAGCCAATGGCGAAGAATCCCACGATAGTGGCGGCTTGGACGGCCCTATTTGATTTATTGACGGCAACAATCAGTAATCCAGCTAAGAGCCCAATCAGGCTGAGTGGGAACGTGAAGCGACCTAGTAGCGTTCCGCCTATCGCAAATGAGAGAGCCAGGGCAGTAACTGAAACCAAACGCCCCCATACGGCTAGATAGGTATCTTTGACAATTTCGCCGACTGAATTCCTGCGGATCTCAAATTTTCTCATGATTTCAAGAGCCGCCATAGCCAACATGAAAGCAAAACCATTTAGAGCAACTTGTAGAGAGTAGCTAGCACCAAAAATGGACAGTGCCCAAATGTAGAAAAACACAAAAATCAGTTGGTGACTTAGGAAATAGATTGTGAAGTGACGGTTTAGCCATTCAACAGCAAAGAACTCATAGGCAGTTAGAGCAGAAAAGCTAAGCACTGCTAGGTAAGTTAGGAGGCTGAACCAGTGGTTGCTTAAAGCCGCAATGGCTATAACTGCGGAGAGTTCAATCAGAAAAGCAATAAATCCGATTGGTTTTAGTTGCCGGTGAGTGATAACTCCACGTTGGACTGGTCTATTGGGGTAATTCGCATCATCGTGAGAGCGATCTTTGAACTCGTCCATTACTCGTTGACGTAAAAGGAAAGCAGTGAATGCGACGGTAATAAGGGCAGTTATAACGTAGTTAATTTGACTTGGCATCTCATCAGTGGTTGAAGCTACCAGCCAGATTGCCGTTCCAACTGAAAGAGTGATTACAACCGGGAGCGGGAACCGCTCCCGGAAGTAATCAGCTGCTGAACCCAATAGAACTAGCGGGTAATGAATTCAGGGGTTTTACGGATGTGGGTAACCACTAGTCCGATCAAACCGAAGAGCAATACATATCCGTTCAAGCCTTGCAGGTCGTCATTAGTGCTAACAATAAGCACTACGCCAGAAAGTGTCACAACGTTGAAGAACAAACGAGTGAACATTGCATCTCTGACAGAGGCAATGTGGAGAGTGACTACGTGAACTGCTGGCATTAGAGCACCTGCAAATACAACCACATACAGCAAAATGGCAATTGGCTCTGCATTGAAGTAGAACAAACCGTTTTCGCTAAATGATGGTTGTGAAGGTGTCACAAATGTTCGTAGAACAAATAGTGCGCCGATAACAGCGGCTGCCACAACCAGTAGGTTGCGGCGAGTCGATGAAGTGAAGTCAGATGTGCCTGCTGCAACAAAGAACAGATTTGCTAGACCAAATGGAATAACTCCTATGGTGGTAAGCATCTTGAGATCCTCAGCTACAGGGTTTGTTAGGACAATTACTGACCAGGTGGCAAAAGCTACTGCCAGAAGGGACATTCCGATGCCAAACATGCGAAAGGCATAGGTTTTTCCCGACACGAATCGGAAACCTAGTAAAGCAAAAGACAGGCCCCCGATGAGAAAGAAAATAAACACATTTAGATTCGTCATATATGCAGGTTAGTCGCAGAATCAAGGTATTTAGTTGAATTAAGCCCTATTTTTATGAAAAGTTTACTTTTCAGGCAGGTTCCCGAATACAAGCTATTTTGTGTATACAAAGGGGCAATGGACCGCTAAAGCTTAATTTGGCTCCAATTAGGAGTCAATTGCTCTAATCGTTTACACTCCTGCCACTCCAGACGGATTTTCATGGCTATGCTGAAGTGTGGCGCGGCCTTCAATCTTCAAGCGTAGGGGTGACTTTCACTTCAAAATTAGTACATTGAGGATTACAAAATGGGTAAGTCAAGAGGCGTCGCATTTGTCATGGTCAGTTTGGCCAGTTTATTCACCCTAGGTTTAGGGTCTGCTTCTTCACAGGCGGAAGACGTTTCAGGTTGGATGTCTTCAGCCCTAGACGCACCATCGGTCCAGGCTTCCTACATTGATGGCACATCAATGAACTTCAATGAGGGTTGCCCAACAATATGGCCTGGAATTGGGACCACTGACGTCCCATGCAATGCAACTGGAGTTGACATCTATGGTGGAGCTTCGACTGAAAATCCAGCTCCGGTTAGAGGTGGTGAAGGAACAAGTTACGCAACCGTAAATGGCTTCACAATGACTCTGACACTAGATGAGCCACAAACATACTTTGGACTTTGGTGGAGTGCTGGAAATGGAGCAAACTACTTAGATTTTTACAGTGGCGATCTACTTGTTGGCTCATTCTCATGCACCAGTGTTATTGATGCTCTCACGAGCCAAACACTCTCGAGTAGCGGCGGAGCAAGCTACACCGTTCAAGACTATTTTGGTAACCCTAGAGATGAAAGCAACTCAGGAGAGGCATATGCGTATCTCCATGTATTTGCGACCTCAGGAAAGACTTTTGATAAAGTTGTCTTCTCTGGAGACGGATTTGAATTTGACAACGTAATGGTTGCTAAGGGCACTAACACTGTTGACGAGGACCTCGTTCACTTGGCTGGACCTGTTGATGATGTAACTCCAGACCCAACCCCAACACCTACTCCAACCCCGACACCTACTCCAACCCCGACACCAACTGACAAACTTGCTGAAACGGGTGGATCAGATAACTCAATTCCTATCGGCATAATTGCCCTAGTTTTCCTTGCTGTCGGTGTCCTCACAGTAAGAACTGCTAGATCAAAAGCTTTCAAATCTTAGTTACACGAAACACTAATCAAATAAACAAAGTAAGAAAGGTACGGAAATGAATAGATTTAAGTTATTAGTTGCCGGTGTAGTTCTAGCACTGGTGTCTCTGGGAGGGGTTTCCTCTGCTCAGGCTGCTGCTGCTCAACCGGGAAATGTCGCTGTCGATCTTCCTAACGAAGCTGTTGCTGGCGGAACTTCAGTTGTAGTTCCAATCACTTTGAGTGAATTTACGTTCACTGACTTGACAGTTCGTTTGGTTCCAGGCTCTGGAACTCTAACCCTGGCTAACCCAGGTGCGTTAACTCTGAACTCGGGTTACTCATCGTTTGATGCTCAGTCAACACTTTCTTTTCACGGCACTCTAGCTGATGTTGTTGCTGCTCTTCAATCAAATCTCTCTTGGACTGCCCCAGGTGATGCTGAGAGCTCAAGCCTTCTTACCATTCGAGTTGAGGTCACTAAGTTCGTATCAGGAACCACCTATGACCCACTCACAGGTCACACATATATGTATATCGAGTCACCATTGCCATGGCACGATGCACTTCTAGCTGCCAGAGGAATGACATATCAAGGTTTGACCGGTTACCTAGCAACAATCACCTCTCAAGCTGAGAATGATTTCATTGGAACTAAATCAGGTGCGCCGAGCATCTGGTTCGGAGCAACCGATGACCAAGGTTATGTGAATGAGGCAAGGGCAGCACTAGCACTTGATCCAATTACTTTTGACAGCCAGTTAACTGGAGATTATTACTGGGCTGGCGGACCTGAAATTGGTGTCCAGTTTGGTGTTGGTCTAGAAACCGTGACTCCAATTAATGGACTGTACAACAGCTGGGCTCAACAGGAGCCAAACAACTGGAACCAAGAGGAGGGTTGTGCTGTGACTAACTGGAATTCAGTTGGGCTATGGAACGACCTCAATTGCGCGGGTGCCCACTCGTATCTTGTGGAGTTCAGCACTGGCCTAGAGATTTTCGAGACCAGCGTATACACCTTTGACAACATCACTGGGGACTCAAAGGATGTAAATCCACCTGCAGTTGATCCAGTAGTTGATCCAGTAGTTGATCCAGAAGAGCCAACAGTTGATCTAGCTGACACTGGCTTTGATGCCGGACTGATTGCCGCTCTAGCCATCTTGCTAATTGCAGCAGGTGCTGGCTTGAGAGTTGCAGCAAGAAAGAAGTAAGACCTTAAAACTGTAAGAGTGGGTGGCTAAATGCCACCCACTCTTCTTTTAAGTTCTATTTCAGTAGTGAAGCCATCTGCTTGTAGATTAACTTAGCTGCATAGAGGGGATTCAACCTACTCAAAATATCCATAGTCTTAGCATCTTTTCCAATTACTAATCTCGCTTTATTTTTTGCGATTGCTTCGACCATTAACTTGGCTGCAACTTCGGCAGGCGTCGTGGGGAAAGGACTTGAATTTGCATCAGCGGTAATCTTCATTCCCGAGTTAGCTGCAATATTTGTCGCTATTGCACCAGGAAAAACGATTGTCACGCCAACTTTGGTGCCAAGTAATTCTGACCTTAACCCCTCGGTGAAGAGCTTTAGCGCTGCTTTAGAAGCTCCGTAAACGCTTTGACCGGGCACAGGGGCATAAGCACTCATGGAGGAGACGTTGAGAACATGGGCATCAGGTCGGGCAATGAGTCCGGGTAAAAACGCTTTAGTGAGGGTCAAAGGGCCATTGAAGTTGACATTCATCACATGATGAGCATCTTCAATACTCAGATCGTTGACTTTTAAGAAGGGTTGGATTATTCCTGCGTTATTGACCAATGCATCTGGTTCACCTAGTGCTAGCTTTACTGCTGCGGGTAAAGCTATCACTGCTTTGGCATCTGTAACATCGAGAATATGGCTAGAGCATTCTCCGCCTAGATTTTTGACGAGCAATACTGTTTCGGCCAATGTCTCTTTTCTAAAATCAACCAAAGCAACCTTTGCTTTACGTCGGACTAGTTCAAGAGCAATCTCCCTGCCCATGCCACTGCCAGCACCCGTTACAACAATTACTTTTCCTTGAATCTGCATCGATTTTCCTTCTTGTTCCCGACTTTCAGACTACGCCAGTTTGGGATAGCCTTACGCCATGGACCTAAAAGACATAGAACTTACCTCACTCGATGGAAAAGCAACTACTTTCGGCGCACTTGCAAAGAAAGTAACGCTGGTTGTCAACGTTGCATCTCGCTGTGGTTTATCACCGCAGTATGAAGCACTTGAAGCAATGCAGAGGAAGTATGGGGCTAAGGGTTTTACCGTTATTGGTGTGCCTTCCAATCAGTTCTTCCAAGAACTCAAAGACAGCGAAGACATCTCGAATTATTGCTCGACTACCTGGGGAGTCACCTTTCCTATGACGGAGAAGGCAAAACTAAACGGTAAGAGTGCTCATCCGCTTTACGCAGCTCTTACCAAAGTCAAAGATGCAGATGGCAAAGCTGGAAATGTTAAGTGGAACTTTGAGAAGTTTCTCATTTTGCCAAATGGTGAAGTAAAGAGATTTAGACCGACCACCAAGCCTGATGCACCTGAGATTATTTCTTTGATCGAGAGCAACCTAGCTTAACCAGCAATAAAACCTAGTTCTTGGCTGGTTAACTGCACGCCCTGCATTAGCGCATCAAGTTGTTCAATGGTGCGACCCGACGCAATCGGCACAGTCACACCAGATTGATTTCTCAACCACTCAAGTGCAACTGCGGTAGTGGAAACACTGTGCTGCAGAGCAACCTTTTCGAGTCTTTCCAACAATGCAAAGTTCTCATCGGTTGCATAGTTGTTGGTAACACCTTCGGCTCTGGCAGAAGAAACTTCTGCGCCGGGGCGATATTTTCCGCTTAGGAATCCACTACCAAGTGTCGAATAGGGGAGTCCTGAGATTCCATACTCAGTAACAGATCTAGCGCCATCAGACTCATATGGTTCGCGAGCGACAAGACTGTATCGGTTCTGAAGTGCAATATACTTTGCAAAACCATGGGTCTGGCTGATGCGAAGTGCTTCACCTAATCTGTCAAAGCTGTAGTTAGAGGCTGCGATGTATCTAACCTTTCCTGAGGTGACCAAACTGTTGAACCCTTCTAGGGTTTCTTCCAGTGGTGTCTCTAGATCATCTGAGTGCGCATAGTAGATATCGATGTAGTCAGTTTTCAGTCTGCGGAGGCTGTCTTCACAGGCTAAGACGATGTTTTCCTTGCTTAGCCCTTTTCGTGTTTCTAGCATGGCAACTTTAGTTGCGATTACTACCTGATCGCGATTACTTTTGCTGGATGTCCAGTTACCAATAATGGTTTCGCTTTCACCACCTCGGTTGCCATCTTTCCAAGCTGAGTAGACATCAGCGGAGTCAATAAAGTTTCCACCTAGCTCAGTAAATCTGTTTAGCAGCGCAAAAGACTGGTCTTGGTCTGCTGTCCAGCCAAAGACATTGCCACCAAAGCAAAGATTAGACACCTGAAGTTCTGTTTTCGGTAACTGCTGCATTGGGAATCCTTTGGTTAGTTAGCGAAAGATTCAATTGGTGGGCAAGAGCAAACTAGGTTTCTATCGCCATAGACGTTATCAATGCGGTTCACAATCGGCCAGAACTTGTTTCTGAACTGCTTGGCGGGGAAGACTGCTAGTTCTCTAGAGTATTTTCTGTCCCATTCACCAACAAGATGTTTGGCAGTGTGAGGTGAATTACGAAGCGGAGAATCTTCAATCACGTAAGTTCTACTTGCCACTTCATCAATCTCTGATCTGATTGCGAGCATGGCATCAATAAATCTGTCTAACTCTTGCTTAGGTTCAGATTCGGTTGGTTCAATCATTAGGGTTCCAGCAACAGGGAAAGACATTGTCGGGGCATGGAAGCCATAGTCAATCAAACGCTTGGCAATGTCCTCACCGGTAACACCGGTGTCTTTAGTTATACCTCTGATGTCGATGATGCACTCGTGTGCAATCAGATCACTCTTACCTGTGTATAGCAGTGGGAAGGCGTGATCTAGTTTCTTAGCGATGTAGTTAGCAGAAAGAACAGCAACAGCGGTGGCGTCTTTTAGTCCCTGGGTTCCCATCATCCGGATGTATGCCCAAGATATAGGCAGGATGCTTGCTGAACCGTAAGGAGCAGCTGACACTGGTCCATAGTTAGGCAATTTTGATTGAGCATTGGCATGTCCCGGTAAGAAGGCAGCTAGGTGCGATCTGGCGGCAACAGGACCAACACCCGGGCCACCGCCACCGTGAGGAATACAGAAGGTCTTGTGCAGGTTGAGATGGCTAACATCGCCACCGAATTCGCCGAACTTGGCGTAGCCAACAACAGCGTTGGTGTTAGCGCCATCGATGTATACCTGACCGCCGGCTGCATGAACCTGATCACAGATATCAACAATTGCTTCCTCATACACGCCGTGAGTTGATGGGTAGGTAACCATAAGTGCTGCCAGCTGGTTACCGGCTTCTGCAATTTTGGACTTTAGATCAGCAACATCAACGTTGCCGTTCTCATCACAAGCAACAACTACAACCTGCATACCTGCCAAGACCGCTGAAGCAGCGTTAGTTCCGTGAGCGCTAGAAGGAATTAGGCAGATTTTTCTTTGGTTATCTCCACGAGATAGGTGGTAACCGCGGATAGCAAGAAGGCCTGCAAGTTCACCCTGGCTACCAGCGTTAGGTTGTAAGGAAATATCCGAGTAACCAGTTACATCCGAAAGCCAAGAGGTTAGTTGTTCAATGAGTTCTAGGTAACCTTGAACATCTTCCTTTGGCGCAAATGGGTGTAGGCCTGCAAACTCTGGCCAGGTAACAGCTTCCATTTCTGTTGTTGAATTCAGTTTCATTGTGCAGGAACCTAGTGGAATCATTCCTCGATCTAAAGCAAAGTCGTAATCAGCTAGACGCTTTAGGTATCTAAGCATTGCAGTTTCTGAATGGTAAGAGTTGAACACTTCGTGGGTTAGGTAACTAGATGATCTTGGAAGAGCTAATTCAACAGCGGCATCTGTTAGCGGATGGCTAACGCTGAATGCTTCTAGGACTTGATTTAATGTCTCTCTGGATGTTGTTTCATCAACTGAAATACCTATAGTCCTCTCATCAATAACCAAGAGTGTGATGTTGTGCTTACGAGCTTTCTCAAAGATTGACTTGGCATCAACATTTGACACTGTAAAGGTATCGAAGAAACTTCCAGAGCTTACCTTTAGTCCTGCTGCACTCAAAGTATTAGCCAGTGAGTGCGCATTGTTTAGCACTTCAGTTGCAATGGCCTTTAGTCTTGCTGGACCGTGGTAGACCGCATACATTCCTGCCATCACAGCAAGGAGGACCTGTGCAGTACAGATATTAGAAGTTGCTCGCTCACGTCTAATGTGTTGCTCACGTGTTTGCAGAGTCAATCTGTATGCAGGTGAACCATCTGAAGTTACTGAGACACCAACAAGACGACCTGGCATTGAACGCTCTAGGTCTTCACGCACAGCTAGATAACCGGCGTGTGGACCACCAAAGCCCATTGGGACACCGAAGCGCTGAGTGGTTCCAACAACTACATCGGCACCCATCTCACCTGGAGGGGTTATCAAAGTAAGAGCCAGTAAATCAGCTGCTGCAATAGCAACCGCATTCTTTGAGTGTGCAAAGGCAAATAACTTAGTTAGATCATGGATAGCACCTGATGCGCCAGGATACTGAGCAAAGACACCAAAGAAATCTCCGGTTAGCGTCTCAGGATTTGCCGTTGCTTCTGCAAGGTCAAAGTACTTAACCTGAATGCCCAAAGGTTCTGCTCTGTGATCTAGCAGTGCTCTTGTCTGGGGAAAAATATCTGAGGATGAGTAATACACATTTGCTTCAACTGAAGAAGTTCTTCTAGCGATAAGCATCGCTTCAACTGCAGCAGTGCCTTCATCAAGCATTGAGGCGTTAGCTGTCTTCATGCCGGTTAGGTCAGTGACCATGGTCTGGAAGTTGATTAGAGCTTCTAGTCGACCTTGAGATATCTCAGGCTGGTAAGGGGTGTATGCCGTGTACCAGGAAGGGTTCTCTAAAACGTTTCTCTTTATAACTGCTGGTGTATTGGTGTTGTAATAACCCTGGCCAATTAGGGAGGTTGTAATTCTGTTCTTTGAAGCGATCTTTCTTAGTTCAGCGATGGCGTCTGCCTCGCTGATTGATTCTGGAAGTTTCGAGTCACCTTTGAACTTGATGGCATCAGGTAACGCTGCATCTAGTAGTTCTTGAAGGGACTGATAGCCAAGAACCGTCAGCATATCTTTCTGGTCTGAATCGTTTGGACCGATGTGGCGATACTTGAAATCTTCGTGAGCTAGAACCATTTAGGTTTATGCCTCGCCAGTTAGTGCGTTGTATTCGGCAGCTGTAAGTAGCTCTGGAAGATTAGTAAAACGAACTTTGATAAGCCAGCCAGCACCGAAAGGATCTGAGTTCACAGTTTCTGGAGCAGAAACAACAGCAGCGTTAGCCTCAACTACTTCACCATCGAGAGGAGCGTAGAGCTCACCAACTGATTTAGTGGATTCGATCTCACCACATATTTTCATGTATGTAGTTGAGGTTCCAGCCTTAGGCAAATCAACGAACACTACGTCACCGAGTTTCTCAGCAGCGTATGCAGTGATTCCAATGGTGGCCACATCGCCTTCGATTAGCACCCACTCGTGTTCCTTTGTGTATTTCAAGTTCTCTGGATTGCTCATTTTCTTCCTAACTCGCTCTCTTATAAAAAGGTAGTTTGACAACTTTCATTTCAAGTCTGGTGCCACGAATATCAACACTAACTAAAGAACCCACTGCTGAATGTTCTGGTGAAACATATGCCATCGCCACTGGATAACCCAGGGTTGGGGAGAGGGCTCCAGAAGTTATTTTCCCAATGCTCTCAGTAGCTTCAGCAGTTGCGTAGATGAGGTAATCCGCTCTAGCAGCTCTTTTACCTTCACCGATAAGACCTACCAAGATCTTCGAAACAGGTTTTTCTGAAATTGCTTTTAGAGCAGCTTTTCCGACAAAGTCTTTATCTCTGTCGAGCTTTACGGCTCTTCCCAGGTTGGCTTCAAAGGGATTGGTTTCTAGATCTAGTTCATGGCCGTAGAGAGGCATACCTGCCTCAAGTCGCAAAGTATCTCTTGAAGCCAATCCACATGGAATTGCTCCGGCGTTGATGAGCGCATTGAAGACTTCAACTGCACTTTCTGCTCTGAAGAGAACTTCAAAGCCATCTTCACCGGTATATCCAGTTCTGCAAAGGTAGCTTTCAACTCCTGAAACTTTGCCATTACCAATCGAGTAGTAAGGAAGTTCTGATAAGTCTGAATCTGTCAGTGTCTGCAAAATAGCCGTCGCATTAGGTCCTTGAATGGCAAGGAGCGCAAATTCATCACTGCTGTCGAATATGTCAGTAAAACCAAACGTCGCTGCACGTTCTTTAAGCGCCTCTACCACTGCACTTCTATTGCCGGCATTGGCAATGATCAAAAAGGAGTCGTATTCAAGACGATAAACAATCAGGTCATCGATGATGTTTCCATGAACGTCGACGATCATCGAGTACTTAGCTTTACCGTCTGGGATAGCTGAGGCAAGACCGATAAGTGCGTAATCTAAAAAGGCTGGCGAGGTGGCTCCCCGGACAAAGATTTCTGCCATATGGCTGATATCGAATACGCCAGCAGATTCTCTAACTGCTTGGTGTTCAGCCAGGTCACTGGTGTATCGAACCGGCATGTCCCAGCCGCCAAAATCAGTAAAGCTAGCCCCCAGGCGGGCGTGTTCGGCGTGTAATGGGGTTTGGGGCACACTCATAATTTACGCCCTTTTTAGAGCGCTTTATTACCCCACGCCGAGAGGGTCTAAATAGCGGGTTGTTGTTGCGTAATGCAGTGGATTCCGCCGCCTCGATCGAAGATTGGACGAGCGTCGATAAGCCTTATTTCACGTCCAGGATAGACCTCTTGAAGGATGCCCTTGGCAATGTCGTCGTTTTGATCATCAAACGCACAGAGCAAGACAGCATCGTTGAGGATGTAGTGATTGATGTATGAGTAATCGACAAAGCCATGGCCATCTTTGAGAACCTTAGGTGCGGGAACTTTTACAATCCTGCATTCCGTCTGCTCTTCAAGCCTTGAGATTACTTCGTGGGTAACGGAAGTGTCAGGGTGAGAGTCATTTACTTGGTCGTGAACTAGGAGAGTATCCTCATCTGCAAAGCAGGCAACGATATCGATATGACCTTTAGTTCCAAAGGTTTCATAGTCCCTGGCAAGTCCACGTCTTATCCAGATGACTTGTTCTGTACCGAGCTTGGAGTTGAGTTCTGCCTCAACTTCTGTTCTAGTCCAGTCAGGGTTTCTTTCAATACCTAGCTGAACAGTTTCGGTTGCCAGAAGTAGGCCATTGCCGTTAGTGTGGATTCCTCCACCTTCGTTGACTAATTCGCTATTGATCAGTTTTGCTCCAACATGGTTGGCCATAAAGGTTGCAACTTTGGCATCGTTTTCAACATCAAAGCCGGCACTTTCTGCAGAGCCCCAACCATTGAAAATCCAGTTCACCGCAGCAAGAGCTTCTCCATCAGAAACAAATGTTGCACCGAAATCTCTGATCCATGCATCATCAAGTGGGCAGACAACTAATTCGATGCTGCCCGAGAGATACTTTTTGGCTAGAACAACATCTTTTGGATCGACCAGAACTGTTACCGGTTCATACTCAGCTGCAGTGTTCGCGACCTCACTCCAGGCAAGATACGCATCTTCGGCTTGAGTGTAATCGGCGGCAGGGAAAGCTAACCAAGTTCTATCGTGTTTTGCCCATTCTGGCGGCATCTTCAGGCTCATTGGCTTACTCCAGCAATACCACCATCAACACCATTACCGTCTTCAGCTCTCAGGTTTACTACTGGCCTGATGAGTGCTTCATAAGTGTCTGGTCTTCTTGTAGCTAGGAAAGGAAATAGGTCAAGCCAGTCTCTTCTTTGGTCTAGATCTAGTTCTGCAATCAAGACTTCGTCTTGGTCTCTGCTGGCTTGAACTAGTACTCGGCCGTAAGGATCGCTGATGAAACTGCTTCCATAGAAGTTCAATGCACCTTCATTGCCCCAACGGTTAGGAACAACCATAAAAGTTCCATTGGCAATGCCATTACCGACTATGACCTGTTGCCAAAGCGGAGCAGTATCAAAATCTGGATGATCCGGTTCTGAACCGATAGCGGTTGGATAAACAAGCACCTCTGCATTGGCTAGTGAATATGCTCTGGCAACTTCAGGGAACCATTCGTCCCAACAGGTTGGTAAGCCAAAGTTTCCAACTGTGCCATCAGCAAAGGCAAATTCATAAACCGGGTAGCCATCTGGTTGATTAGGTCCTGGCACAAAGTATTTATCTTCGTAATAACCAGCCGTCACTGGTATGTGAAGTTTAGGTGTGTATGCAACTAGCTCACCTTGAGGATTAACGACTATGGCAACATTTAGTCCTCTGCCATCGGCTAACTCAGTGTCGTGATACAGCGAAGCATGAACATGGACTCCGAATTCCTGTGCTGCCTCAGTTGCAAATTTCAGAGTCGGGCCAGATTCTAGATCTTCGGCAATTGCTGCAGGTCTGCCAACAGGGAGTGCATCTGCGGGATATCTACTGAGAGTAAGTTCCGGTAGGCAAACAATCTCTGCTCCGTTATCAGCTGCCAGTTTGATGCCGTTTCTAAGATTAGCCAGATGTGTTGCTTGGTTCTTCTCCCAGTGCATCTGGATGACCGCTACCTTGATAGGTCTTCTGGACGATTCCTTTACCCTTGCAAGCGAAGGAAGAGCTTTAGCAACCGTCACCTTCATTTACTTGTTTTCCATTGAGTCAATAATCTGGGTAAGTAATTTAACGTCAGTTCTAGGATTCACAATGGCAAAGCGAGCGTTTGGTTTACCTTGGTGTGAGCTAGGGGTAACAAAACCTAAACCATCCCTAAGGATTCTTTGCGACCACGCTTCGTAATCCCTTAACTTCCAGCCCTGCTTTTCGAAAACAACGATTGAAAGTTCTGGTTCTCTTACAAGAGTTAGTTCAGGACGTTTACGAATTACAGCTGCAATCTTCTGAGCAACAGCATTGTTCTCGGCGATAGCGTTGCGGTAGGCCGCAACACCGTATGTTGCAATTGAGAACCAGAGGGGTAAACCTCTCGCTCTTCTGGTGAGGTTGTATGCATAGTCAGATGGGTTGAACTCGCCACCGTCGGTCAGGGTGTCTAGATACTCACCGTGTTGAGTGTGAGCGTTGGACGCTAACTTAGGGTTGCGGTAAACCAGAGCACAGCAGTCAAAAGGAGTAAAAAGCCATTTGTGCGGATCGACAATAAATGAGTCGGCATACTTAGAACCTTTAAAGAGGTGTTTCACTTCTGGGTCAAGGATTCCAGCTAAGCCATATGCTCCATCAACGTGATACCAAACACCAAGTTCCTTAGCTGCAAGACCAACTTCATCCAAGCGGTCTACGATACCGAAGTTAGTAGTTCCAGCAGTTGCCACAACCGCGAACAGTCCTTTGCCTGCTTTTTTAGCTGCTTTTAGAACCGCTTTGCCTCTAAGTCTTCCCTCATCATCAACATCGGCTTTGATTACATCGATATCCATTACTCGGGCTGCTGCTTTTAGTGATGAATGAGATTCACTTGAGGCGATGATGCTCCAGCGTTTAGGCATTTTCTTACCTAGACGTTTACGTTCTGCAATTGCAGTATGACGAGCAGTAACAAGAGCAGAAAGGTTTCCTAAAGATCCACCTTGCACAAAGACACCGCCAGCGGTCTTTGGTAAACCAACTTCTTTGGCTAGCCAGGCGAGGACTTCATTCTCAGCAAAGACGGCTCCCGAGCCTTCAAGCCAAGAGCCTCCGTAAACAGATGTTGCTGATACGACGAGGTCGAATAATGTTGCGGCTTCGGTAGGTGCGGTTGGAATAAAAGAAAGATACCCAGGGTGATCGGTTGAAATGCATGCCGGTGCTAACACTTCTTCGAATACCTTTAGTGCTTTAGTTCCGCCAAGACCTTTTTCTGAGATAGTTCCGCTCGCATTTGCTTTTAGATATTGAAGAGTTTGTGGTCCATCAAGGGGAGCTGGGTCTAGCTCCATTCGCTCACGCGCATAGTTGAGAACTTGATCGCGCAGAGTTTTAGTGGCTGGCGTTGAACTGTGCATCTTTGCAGCAGGGTTTGGCATTTTTAGCCTTTGCGTCGTTTCGAAAGTGAAAGGGTGAAACCAATTAGACAAATTACAAAAAGAACTACGGTGCCAATAGTTCTTTGCTGCGCGATTGCTTCGCAGGAAGTCCAGTCATCTTGTTGTGGAACTGTGCAGTAGTCAGAGCTGAAGAAACCGATAGCGGATGCCAGCATGCCGACTAAGGCAACAGTTGCAATCATTGCCAAACTGTTGTTCTTGATCTCTCGCTTAGCCATCTAGGTCCTCTTTCTTGAAGTCTCAGCTAGGACAATTCCTGTAATAACTATTAAACCGCCAAAGACCTCAAGTGTGGTCATCTCTTCCCTAAGCCAAAGCCAAGCAAATACTGTCGCAAAGATGGTCTCCGCTGTTGCTATCACGCCAACAGCGGTGGCCGAAAGGTTACCCAAGGCTATGTAGTCGAGCCACATCGGCACAAAGGAACCCATAATACCTATCCAAAGTAGCCCTGCCCAGACTGGCCAGCTGGTTCCAGCAAGGTTTCCGGCTAGTTCAAAGCTCTTATTGATGTCAAAACCTGGCGTTGGGTTTAAAAGGTTCACAATTCCCCAGAAGATAGCCGCCACTAGGAAAGAGTAGAAAAGTGTGGACATGGCATCGCGTGTGCGTTGAGTGTGCTCACCGGTGATGAAGTAGATGGTGACACAGATTGCGGCTCCGGTAGCCCAGAGCAGACCGATTGGATCTAGCTGTGAATCCCAGATATTGCTTACTACTGCAAGACCAACCAAAACCAGAAGAATGCCTAACCAAAGTCTTGGTAACACTCGTTCTTTGAAGAGGAAGAGACTCACAATTGGCACCAGTGCGATGGACGTGTATTCAATAAGTAGCGCAACTGAAATCGGCAGCAGACTAACTGCGTTTGAATAAGTCCACTGCATCATGCCAATTCCGAAGATGCCATAGAAAATGAACAATGGCATTTCATTGCGGCTCATTCTGAAAGCTTTGCGATTAGTTAGTAAGAGAACCGCTCCTGCCAATAGGGCAGTGAAGAGGGTTCTAAAGAGAACCAATTGCTCGGTGTTTATGCCTGTGCCGAGGATGACCTTTACCGAGCTGGCGTTTAGACCAAAGAGTAGGACTGCGATTGATACTGCTGTTACACCAACACCTGGTCTTCGTTGCGCCACTCTATTCACCAATTCAGCCTAGGCTAGTTCTATGACTGAATTTGTTTTAGCCGGTGGCTGTTTCTGGTGTTTAGACTCATCGTTCTCCCAATTCAAGGGAATTATCGATGTTGAGTGTGGTTATTCGGGTGGGCATACCCAAAACCCTAGCTATGAGGCTGTCTGCGGTGAGGGGACAGGTCATGCTGAAGTTGCCAAAGTCATCTTCGATGAAAATGTAATTTCAGCAGATTTGGTTTTAGATATTTTCTTTACCGTTCATGATCCAAGGCAACTAAACCGTCAGGGTAATGACATTGGCTCAAGTTATCGGTCTGCGATGTTCTACGCAGATGATGCACAAAAAGAACTCTTTGAGAAAGCACTGGAACGTGCAGCCACAATCTGGGATGGCCAGATTGTTACACAACTGAACAAACTTGAGATTTTCTGGCCGGCTGAGGACTATCATCAGGACTACTTCACTAAGAACCCAAACAATGCGTATTGCCAAGCAGTAGTAAGCGGCAAGATGGCTAAGACCAGAGCCGCATTTTTGGATTACCTAAAGTAGTTGTGGAAAACTTCAGCACACTTTAGAAATATTTGCCAATCTTTCTGATATCACCAAAAGGTGATCATGCTCAGAAAGGTTTCAAATGTCCGACTCTTTTTCAGTTACCGGTTTGGTAGCAACAACTCCACGTCATCTAGTTACCCAAGACGGTTTACCAATAACCTCTTTTCGCTTAGCTGCTTCAACCAAACGCTTTGATAAGCAAACCAATCGTTGGACCGATGGTGAAACCAACTGGTTCACTGTTACCTCATTTCGGCAACTAGCAATCAACTCGGCGACCTCTGTTTCTAAAGGAGATCGAGTAGTCGTGATGGGGAGATTGCGAGTGCGTGATTGGGATAACGGCGAACGCGCAGGCACATCGGTTGAGATAGAAGCCGAAACGCTAGGGCACGACTTGGTCTGGGGATCATCTGCCTTTGTTCGAACAGTGAACGTCAGAGAAGAGCAGCTGAGTCCTGAAGTCGAAGAAGATTTCGAAGAGGAAGAGCCAAAAGCTAAGAAGAAGGCAATGGCCACGAGTTAGAAGACCTCTGGCTGCGGTTTTCCCCTAACCGGCCGTGCCAGTGGAAGCGACACCCAATTAGACAAGTAAGCATTGTTAGGCTCCTGACGCCTATACAGTTCTCGGATAAACTTATCCCTAGCGACCTTGAACAGTTGGGTGTCGCATTTATTTTGAGGAATACATTCCATGGCTGAATTCATTTACCAAATGATTAAGGCGCGTAAAGCGCACGGTGACAAAGTCATTCTCGATGATGTCACCCTTGCCTTCTATCCAGGCGCAAAAATTGGTGTTGTTGGCCCCAACGGTGCTGGTAAATCAACAGTTCTAAAGATCATGGCTGGACTTGATATACCTTCCAACGGTGAAGCTCGTTTAGCTCAAGGGCACAGTGTCGGCATCTTGCTCCAAGAACCTCCACTTAACGAAGATAAGACCGTACTTGGCAACGTTGAGGAGGCCGTAGCTAACATCAAAGGCAAGCTAAATCGTTTTAATGAAATTAGTGCAGAACTTGCTAACCCTGACGCTGACTACGACACTCTCTTGGCTGAAATGGGCACGCTTCAAGAAGAAATCGATCACCTAGATGCTTGGGATTTAGATTCGCAACTTGACCAGGCCATGGATGCACTTCGTTGCCCACCGGGGGATACTCCGGTTACCAATCTTTCTGGTGGAGAGCGACGCAGAGTTGCGTTGTGTAAATTGCTCTTGGAAAAACCAGATTTGCTTTTGCTTGATGAGCCAACAAACCACCTAGATGCAGAGTCTGTGCTTTGGCTTGAGCAGCACCTCGCTAAGTATCCAGGTGCAGTTCTTGCGGTTACCCACGATAGATACTTCCTCGATAACGTTGCTGAATGGATTTTAGAACTGGACCGTGGACGTGCTTACCCTTACGAAGGTAACTATTCAACATATCTTGAGAAGAAGCAGGAACGTCTAGAAGTTCAAGGTAAGAAAGACGCCAAGCTATCTAAACGCCTAACTGATGAACTTGATTGGGTTAGATCTTCTCCTAAGGCAAGACAGACAAAATCTAAAGCCCGTCTAGCACGGTATGAAGAAATGGCTGCAGAAGCAGACAGAACTAGAAAACTGGATTTTGAAGAAATTCAGATTCCCCCTGGCCCACGTCTTGGAAGCATTGTTCTCGAAGCTAGCAACTTGCAAAAAGGTTTCGAAGGACGATCTCTTATTAATGGGTTGAGTTTTAGTCTTCCTAGAAACGGAATTGTTGGAGTAATCGGACCTAACGGTGTTGGTAAGTCAACTCTGTTTAAGACAATCATTGGTCAAGAGAAACTCGATGGGGGAGAGCTGAAGATTGGTGAGACCGTAAAGGTTTCTTATGTCGATCAGTCTCGTGGCGGCATTGACCCGGCTAAGTCTTTGTTTGAGGTTGTCTCCGATGGTCTTGACTTCTTGCAAGTTGGTAATGTGACTATGCCTTCCCGTGCCTATGTTGCAGCCTTTGGTTTTAAAGGTCCTGACCAGCAGAAGCCAGCAGGTGTCTTATCCGGTGGTGAGCGTAACCGCTTGAATTTAGCTCTGACTCTAAAGCAGGGTGGAAACCTGTTGCTTCTCGATGAGCCGACAAACGATTTAGATGTTGAAACACTTTCTTCACTGGAAAATGCTTTATTGGAATTCCCGGGCTGTGCTGTGGTGATTACACACGATAGATGGTTCCTTGACAGAGTTGCATCACACATCTTGGCTTACGAGGGAACTGATGACAATCCTGACCAGTGGTATTGGTTCGAAGGCAACTTCCAGTCATATGAAGAAAATAAGATTGCTCGTTTAGGCCCAGAGGCAGCTAAGCCGCACAGATCAACTTATCGCAGGCTAACTAGAGATTAGTTCCTCTTTAGGAATACGGACTATTCCTTCTTGAGCAACTGTGGCAACCAGTTCACCTTGACGATTAAAAATCTTTCCTAGTGATAAACCTCTTGCACCTCTAGCGTTGGGCGAATCCTGCACATAGAGTAACCATTCATCAACCCGTGCTGGTCTATGAAACCACATTGCATGATCAAGACTTGCTGCCATCAGTCCTGGGTGTGACCAGACCAAACCATGTCTGCGGTAAATAGGTTCCAACAGGGAATAGTCACTGGCATAGGCGAGGGCAGCATTATGCAAGACCTGATCATCTGGCAGAGTGTCGATGGTCCTAAACCAAATAGCTTGGTGAGCAACGTGTTCGCCTTCGACGTAGAAGTATATAGATTTCTCAATATGTCTCATGTCAAATGGTCTTGCCTTAGCCCAGTATTGAGCCGATGGATCATCCATACCAGAAACTAGATCTATCAGCTTTGGAAGTGATTCTGGTTCAGGAATTCCTTCAGGAAGCGAATCTTGATGCTCTAAACCTTTTTCAGCAATCTGGAAAGAGTAAATGCTTGAGAATAGTGGCTCACCGTTTTGGTAGGCCTGGACTCGTCTGGTACTAAATGATCTGCCATCGCGAATGCGGTCAACTGAATAGGTAATTGGTAAATCCATGTCACCGCTTCTGAGAAAGTATCCGTGCATGGAGTGAATGAATCTATCTGGGTCAACAGTGTTGCTAGCGGCTACTAATGCTTGGCCTAGTTGTTGTCCACCGAATACTCTGCCGGTTGGCATGAAATTACTGGAACCGATGAAGATGTCTTCTTTTGTTCTGGCCACTCTAGAGAGCTTTAGAGTATCGAGGAGTTCTTGGAGGGGATCTTCTGAGATAGGCATAGATTCTGACAAAACAACTCCATATCGTCATTGATTGGGCTTGCACAGGTTAGTTTAGTTAGGCGATGAAGAATTTCTTTGAACTGCCCGAAGCAGAAGACCTAAACGACCTAATCAAATACATCAACAGAGCTTTGAAGATGGATCCTGAAGGTGGAGTGAGGCTTAGAGCATATGGCGATGTTCTGACTGTTTATGTTGCGCCTACCTATAGTTTGAAGTTAGCAGAGAGCGCACCGCTAATCCTCGGCCTGCGCACAATGTCGCTAAAGCAACCAACTGAGTTTGACCTTGCCTACCCAATTACTGAATTTGCAGCCCTACTACAACCAGATGCTGCTGGTGAAACTGAAAAGAACTTCAGTTTGCTTAGTCGATTAGCCAAGGTAACCGGGCAAACCGGCTCAACCACAGGAGTTTCTTTACCGGAGAGTGATTACACCGTGCACTGGAGCAATGAAACACCAACCAGAACTGGTTGGGAGCTCGGTGGCTACTTCAGTCAAGAGGAGTTGACTGCGGCTGCTACTAAAGGTGTTGCAGCTGTTGCTGAGACACTGCCAGCATCAGTTGGTGGTCCACTTGCTGCTCGAATCAGAGCAGAGATTTGGTCAAGATCAATTGACTACAAATTCCCAATCCCAGCAGGAGCTGCCTTTGTGGCAGCTGGACTTGGTTTTCTTCTAGAAGGAGAACAAGTTCCTTGGTATGTCTCAGGTGAGTGGTTGCGATTGAGTCCAAGTCATGGACACGTACTATCTAAATTTGCTACCGACTACGTGAGTACTGCTAGCTAGTCTTCAAAAGTATTTAGCATCGCTGTTGCAGCGCGATCTAGGTATGCCCACATCTGAGCATCGTAAATTTCTGGCAATTGCTGAGCATCCAAGGCTGCTCTCATGTGTTTCACCCATGCAGCACGTGCAGCCGGATTGATTTTGAATGGTTGGTGCCGAAGTCTAAGTTGGGGATGACCCCTTTGTTCTTGATAAGTCTTAGGACCTCCCCAGTACTGTTCCAGGAATAGTTGTAATCTTTCGGCTGCTGGAGCTAAATCTTCTTCCGGATACATCGGTCTAAGGATTGGGTCTTCGGCGACACCTTCATAAAACTTTGCACATAGGTTGATGAAGAACTCTTTACCGCCAACTAGTTCGTAGAGGTCGCCTTGAACGTCTTGACCCTGGCTTGTGACAATCCGCAGAGTTTCGACTCGGTCTTTGTCTTCGAATTCTTCTGGTATCTGATTCATTAGCCTTTTAGATTCACAAAGATTGAGTTCTGACCTTTTGCAAGTTTGATCTTGCTCTTGTCCAGTTCTGCTTTAACAAGTTTTCTAAGCTCTCTTGCTAGGGTGTCTTTGTCTTCAGGCTTAGTCTTCTGGACTAAACGAACAATTACCTGTTCACCGCTTAGAGCATTGATGCCCCAAACCTCAGCAGGACCGATAAGCGACTTCTTGTTGGTCAGGGATTTAGCTGCTCTAGTTAGAGCTTCTTGTGCCTTTTCAATGTTGGAGTTGTATTCCAAAGCAACGTCTATAACAACTCTTGCCCAGCCTTGGGATTGGTTGCCAACGCGCACGATTTCTCCATTACGCACAAACCAAAGCGTTCCTTCAAGGTCTCTAACTTGGGTAACGCGAAGGCCAACGCTTTCAACTACACCGCTGGCTTGACCTAGGTCAACAGAATCACCAACACCATATTGGTCTTCAAAGACAATGAACAAACCAGAGATCAGGTCTCTAACCAGTGACTGAGCACCGAATCCAAGACCAGCACCAAGGATTCCAGCTCCAGCAAAGATAGCGCCAGGAGAAACTCCTGCTTCAGATAGGACAACGCTGATAACTGTGAACATTAGTCCCCAGGTAGCTAGGTTTCCTAGAACCGAGGCAATGGTTCTAGTTCTTTGCATCAATCGAGCCTGAGCAACAGGGGAGTGTTCGTTACCTTCGATCTTCTTAACGCTTAGAGCGACACCTTTGACCAGTCTTCTAATCGAGAACTGCAATACTGCACGTAAAACTAATGCAGCGAAAATTGCCAGAACGATACGAATAGCTGGACCCCAGTTTGCATAGACAGTTGCAAACCAATTAGTGATATCAGTGCTGACCATAATTAGTTATCTTTTGCCTGAACTTTAAGAGCTCTGTCGATTGGGTCTAGGTTTTCAACCATTAGGCGACGAAGCGCAGGTATTGCTGTGATCTCAGGAGTGTCCAAGAACGCTCTGGTTTTATCAGCAAGTTCTTTAGTGGCAATTGAGATCGGGTATAGATTGACAATTGCATACTCGGCCATCTTGAAGGTCTTGGTGTTCCACATCTTCAAAACATCCTTAAAGTATTTCTCAACGTATGGAGCTAGAAGCTCAATATTTGCTCCTCTTGAGAAGCCAATAGTTGAATACTGCAAGATGGTGTTTGACCAGTCGTTGGTTTCAACCGCAGTGTGCCAGACAGCTGCTTTAGCCTCTGCGGTTGGCACAGATGCCTTCGCAAGAGCTGCGGCTTTCTGTCCATTTGCAGTGTTATCGGTTGCCAGCATCGCATCAATCTCAGCAACATCTGCAGCACCTAGAACAACCAGACCGGTTAGTAGATCCCACTTCAGGTCAGTGTCAATCTCAAGACCAGCAAGTTTCTCTTCTCCGGAAAGGATTCCTCTTAGTGCGCTTGCGTGCTCAGTTGTGCTTGCAAAGCGTGGAGTGAACTTTAGGAACTGAAGTTGAGCTTCTGAGCCTGCAGCTGCAGCTCTTGCCATCTTCAGTAGTGCATCACCAATCTTGGCTTTGTATTCTGCACGGTTCTCAGGCTTTAGATACATGCTCTGCACTGTTACCAACTGGTTCAACAAAGTCATCATTGCAGTTGCGTTTGATTCGGTTGCAATGTTTTTAAGCACTAGGTGGATGAAATCCTTAGGATCAGCTTCAGCATCTCTGGTTGAATCCCAAGCAGCACCCCAAAGTAGCGCTCTTGCCTGTGAGTCAGTGAAATCAGCTAAATGATCCAAAGTGGTTTGCCATGAACGGTCATCCATTCTGAGCTTTGCGTAAGCTAAGTCACCATCGTTTAGCAGAATCAAATCAGGACGCTTGGTTCCAATAAGTTCTGGAACTTCGGTCTTAGCGCCATCGATATCAATTTCAACTCGGTGGGTGCGAATTAGTTTGCCGTTCTGGTTGTTGAAATAACCAATGCCTAGACGGTGTGGTCTAAGGGTTGGATAGTCGACGTGGTGGGTCTGGACAACTGAGAATGCTGAGACGTTGCCATCTGCACCTTCAGTTAGTTCTGCCTTCAGCGTGTTTACTCCAGAGGTTTCAAGCCACAGCTTTGACCAGTCACGCAGTTCACGACCAGAGGTTAGTTCAAGTTCAGTTAGCAGATCAACAAGTTCTGCGTTAGAGAAAGCATGCTTCTTGAAATATGAAGCAAGACCCTTCATGAAGTTCTCTTGACCTACCCAAGCAACAAGTTGTCTTAGTACTGAGCCACCCTTTGCGTAGGTAATCGCATCAAAGTTAACTTGAACATCTTCAAGATCACGGATGTTGGCTACCACTGGGTGCGTTGAAGGCATCTGGTCTTCACGGTATGCCCATGACTTCTCGTGAGAGGTAAAAGTGGTCCAGGCTTCAGTGAACTCGGTTGCTTCTGCTGTTGCTAGGTATGAAGCATATTCAGCAAAGGACTCGTTTAGCCATAGATCGTTCCACCAACGCATGGTTACTAGATCTCCAAACCACATGTGAGCAAGTTCGTGCAGAACGGTAATAATTCTGCGCTCCTTGATATATCCATTTACTGCACCGCGGAAAACATAGTTCTCAGTGATTGTTACTGCACCTGCGTTTTCCATGGCACCGGCATTGAAGTCAGGCACAAAGAGTTGGTCATACTTCTCAAATGGGTATGGATACTGGAATTGTTCTTCGAAGAAAACAAAACCTGCTTTGGTCTTTTCGAAAAGGTAGTCAGCATCGATGTATTTAGCTAGCGAAGATCTTCCGTAAACACCAAGTGGGATAGTTCTGCCATCGCTTGAAGTTAACTGGTCGCGCCATTCAGAATATGGGCCAGCAATCAGGGCGGTGATGTATGAAGAGATTCTAGGAGTTGGGGCGAAAACCCAAACTGCTGTGCCATCGCCACGATCAACTGCTGTTGGTGTTGGTGAGTTAGAAATAACTTTCCACTTACTTGGGGCTGAAACTGTGAACTGGAAAGTTGCCTTCAGGTCAGGCTGCTCAAAGACAGCAAACATTCTTCTTGAGTCAGGAACTTCGAACTGGGTGTATAGGTAGACCTCTTGGTCTACTGGGTCAACAAATCTGTGCAGACCTTCACCGGTATTCATGTATGGGTTATCGCTAACCACGACTAGTTCATTCTCAGCTTCGAGGTTATCTAGTTGGATGCGGATACCATCGCTGACTGCTGTCACATCGAGGTCTTTGCCGTTTAGGGTGACGCGGTAAACCGTTTTGGTGATGGCATCGATGAAAATCGATGCGCCGATCTTGTGACTATTGAATTTAACTGTTGTGGTTGCACCAAATACCTCTTCGCCTTTGAGAAGGTCTAGTTCAACGGTGTACGAGAGAACCTCAACTAGCTCGGCGCGCTCAATGGCTTCCAGGCGGGTTAGATTTTCAGCAGGCATTACAAACTCCAATGGTTGTTTAGGGATGTTAGGAACTAGCCTAGTATTGACCAACGATAACCCTAAAAAGGTAGCCCAAAATGCGTATACATATAGCCACAGACCATGCCGGTCTTGACCTAAGCCATTTCCTCATTGCCGAGCTAACTAAGGCAGGCCATGAGGTGTTTGACCACGGACCTGAGGAATACGATGCTCTCGATGACTATCCAGGCTTCTGCATAACTGCAGCTTTGGCAGTCCGAGCGGATGAGGATGCCGGTGTTGAAGCCCTAGGCATCGTCTTGGGTGGCTCTGGTAACGGTGAGCAGATTGCCGCAAATAAGGTCCATGGCATCCGAGCTGCTTTGGTTTGGAATCTAGACACAGCAAAACTTGCCCGTCAACATAACGATGCCAACGTGGTAGCCGTTGGTGCTCGCCAGCATGATCAGGCTGAAGTACTAGAACTAATACTTGCCTTCATTGCGGAGCCATTCTCACAGGACGAAAGACACATCAGGAGAATTGGCAAGATAGCAACTTACGAACAAACCGGTGAGATTCTGTAATTAGATGCCCGAAGGTCATTCTGTTCAGCGAATAGCTAATGAACTAAACAAGTTATTCAAAGGTAAACCTGTTCAGGTTGATTCTCCGCAGGGGAGATTTACTTCAGAAGCCAAACTAATTTCAGGCAAAAAGATCATCCGGGTTAGAGCCATCGGTAAGCAGTTGTTTATTGATTTTGAAAACAATCTAACCTGCCGAGTCCACTTAGGTATCTATGGCAAGTGGAGATTTGTTTCTAAAGAGAAGGAAGAGACTCTGACTGGAGCAGTCAGAGTTCGTTTCTTTGATTCAGATAACATTGCCGATCTTCGAGGCCCAACGGTTTGCGAAGTTATCGATACCAAATCGGTCAAACTAATTGAGAAACGTTTAGGTCCAGATCCAACTAATCCAGATTCTAAGAAAATACAACAGGCAAAGTTTGTTGATCGGGTAATTTCATCGAAGAGCCCTATTGGGTTGCTGCTAATGAATCAGGATGTCATCAGCGGAATTGGCAATGTTTATCGTGCGGAGATTTTGTTTAGAGCTGGGATAAGTCCTCACGTTTTAGGCAATCAACTTACTCAGGAGCAGATAGTTGCTCTTTGGGAGGATTCGGTAAGGCTCATGAGGGTGGGGGTTAAGACCGGTTTTATGATCAGCAGGGAAGAGTTATTGACTAAAAAGCCTAAGAAGGTAGATAGAAACTATGTCTATAAAAGAGAGGGTCTGGGTTGCTTAAGGTGCTCTGGAACTGTGGTTATAGAGCTTATGGCTGCTAGAAAGCTCTATTGGTGTCCTGGTTGTCAGAGGTAATTGGAGCGGATGACGGGAATCGAACCCGCACCATCAGTTTGGAAGACTGAGGCTCTACCATTGAGCTACATCCGCGTGGTTTATAACTTTAAGCGCAAATACATTCTATGGGTTAGGATTACCAAGGTTGTTTTGTTCTCGCGCAAGTGAGGATAAAAACCACCGGGGTGTAGCGTAGTGGCTAGCGCGCCTGCTTTGGGAGCAGGATATCGCAGGTTCGAGTCCTGTCACCCCGACCATTTTTGTAATACAAAACCGGTTCACTTTAAGTGAAACCCTGCTCAGGAGATACCGTTGAAGACTGTTGTTGAACGCCTAACCCCAACCCGTGTGAAGCTAACCATCGAGGTGAACCCAGTAGATTTCAAGCCAAGCCTTGATCACGCCTACGAGCACATTGCTGAGACAGTGAACATCCCAGGTTTCCGCAAGGGCAAGATTCCAGCTGCAATCTTGGACCAGAGAGTTGGCCGTGGCGCAATCCTTGCCCACGCAATCAACGATGGTTTGGATTCGATTTATCGTGCAGCCATTGAACAGGAAAAACTTCGTCCTCTGGGTCAACCTGCTGCTGATGTTAAATCAACTCCAGATGAGAAGACCTTTGCTGGTGACCTTGTTGTCGAAATCGAAGTTGAAGTTAGACCTGAAATCAAACTTCCAGAGTTCAAGGGTCTCAAGGTAAAAGTTGATGCAATCAGCGTCAACAAGCTTGAAATCGATGATGAAATTGAGCGTCTGCGTTCACGTTTTGGAACTCTTGTTACTGTTGAGCGTCCAGCTAAAAAGGGCGATTTCACTTCAATTGATTTGATTGCTTCTGTTGATGGAAACAAAATAGACCAGGCTCAGAACATTTCTTACGAAATCGGTAGCGACTCTTTGCTTGATGGCATCGATGATGCGCTGGATACTTTGACTGCTGGCGAGACCACAACTTTCAAGAGCAAGCTTGTCGGTGGCGACAAGGCCGGCCAGGAAGCTGAAATCACTGTGACTCTAAACGCTGTGAAGGAACGCGAGCTTCCAGCTCTAGACGATGCTTGGGCAGCAATGGCTAGCGAGTTTGACACTGTTAAAGAACTCAGAACTTCTCTTGAAGATCAGATCAAGCGCAGCAAGTCATACACCCAAGGTCTTCAGGCTCGTGAACTTCTTACTGAGCAACTGCTAACCCTTGTTGCTGTTCCAGTTTCAGAAGAACTAGTTAACGCAGACGTTGAGCGTCACCTTGAGGGTGAAGGTAAAGCTTCAGATGACCCACACCGCGCAGAAGTGATTGTTGAATCAACCAAGTCTTTCCAGGTCCAGATGCTGCTTGACGCTATTGCTGAAGCTGAGCAGGTCAGAGTCAATGAGAACGAACTTCTTCAGTATCTGATGCAGGCTAGCCAGTCTTATGGCATGGAGCCAAACGAATTCGTCAAGGTAGTTGATGAGCAGGGCCAGATCCCTTCATTCGTTTCAGAAGTAGCTCGTCGTAAGGCGCTATCGATTGTCCTTGAGGCTGCAATTGTTACTGACAGTGAAGGCAAAAAGGTAGACCTAGCCGAATTCAGTAAGACTGATGATGGCTTTACCCCTGAGAACCATGAGGGTCACGACCACGACTAAATTTGCCTGTGGCGAACACTGCGAAGATTTAGCGGTTTCCTCGGTTATCTTGATTAGGCAACACACAAAGATAGAGGAACTATAGATGAGTGAAAATACCCAAATAAGCAATGTCTTCGAGAGACTGCTTAAAGACAGAATCATTTGGTTAGGCGATGACGTTCGCGACGATAACGCTAACGAAATCTGCGCCAAGATGCTGCTCCTTGCAGCTGAAGACTCAACTAAAGACATCTTCTTATACATCAACTCTCCAGGTGGATCTATCACCGCTGGTATGGCAATCTACGACACCATGCAATACGTCCCGAATGACGTAGTAACAGTTGGTATCGGTATGTGTGCCTCGATGGGCCAGTTCTTATTAACCGCAGGTGCTAAAGGCAAGCGCTTTTTAACCCCAAACACCAGAGTGCTCTTGCACCAACCATCCGGTGGTTTTGGAGGAACAGCTGCCGACATCCAAACACAGGCTTCGCTAATCAACGACATGAAAAAGCACCTGGCAGCTATCACTGCGCAGAGAACTGGTAAGACAGTCGATCAGGTAATGGCTGATGGTGATCGTGACCGTTGGTTCACCGCTCAAGAAGCTTTGGAATACGGCTTCGTTGATCACATTCAAGAATTCGCAGCAGTATCAACTGGCGTAGGCAAGAAGTAAGGGAAGCTCAAATGACAAACAACAACATGCCTGAATCCCGTTACATTCTTCCTTCGTTTGAAGAAAGAACTCCTTACGGTTACCGTCACCTTGACCCATACACCAAGCTCTTTGAAGACAGAATTGTTTTCCTAGGTGCCCAGGTTGACGATGTAACTGCCGATGACGTTATGGCGCAGCTGCTCGTACTTGAAAGCCAAGACCCTGATCGTGATATCACGATGTACATCAACTCACCTGGTGGTTCCTTTACAGCGCTTACCGCCATCTATGACACCATGCAATACATCAAGCCTCAGATTCAGACAGTTTGTTTAGGACAAGCTGCTTCTGCAGCCGCAGTGCTGCTAGCAGGTGGAGCACCTGGTAAGCGTCTAGCGCTTCCAAACTCAACCATTCTGATTCACCAGCCAGCTTCTGGTGGCGGTGGCCGTGGTCAGGCATCTGACATTGAGATTCAGGCAGCCGAGATTATGCGTATGCGTGTTTGGCTAGAAGAGACCATTGCCAAGCACTCAAACCAAAGTCAGGAGCAGGTCAGCAAAGACATTGAGCGCGACAAGATTTTGACCGCTGCTCAAGCCCTTGAATATGGTCTGATTGACCAGGTACTTACTTCAAGAAAGTCCTAGAGGTTTCAGCTAGATCAGGGTGCCCAAGTGGCACCCTCTTCTGCTTAACGGGCAATGTCCTCGTTGCTAGGTAGGCTTAATGCATGACTAAGCTCAGTGACCCTGGTGACATGCTTAAATGCAACTTCTGTTCAAAGACACAGAAGCAGGTCGTCAAACTTATCGCCGGCCCTGGCGTATACATCTGTAATGAATGTATTGACCTGTGCAATGAGATCATCCTTGAGGAAATGGGTAAGCCGGCCAAGCCAGCTGAAGATTTCGAACTACCAAGACCTAAGGAAATCTTTAATTTTCTAAATGAGTATGTGATTGGTCAGACACAAGCCAAGAAAGCTCTTTCTGTCGCCGTATACAACCACTACAAGCGAATTCGTTCTCGTGGCACTCTGACTGCTTCAGGCAAAGAGCACGACGCGATTGAGATTGCTAAGTCAAACATCCTGATGGTTGGCCCTACCGGCTGCGGTAAGACATATCTTGCTCAGACACTAGCTAAAAAACTAAATGTTCCATTTGCAGTCGCCGATGCGACCACTTTGACCGAAGCTGGTTATGTTGGCGAGGACGTTGAGAACATACTTTTGAAGTTGCTGCAAGCTGCTGACGGAGATGTGAAGCGCGCAGAGCATGGAATCATATACATCGACGAAATTGACAAGATCTCTCGTAAAGCTGAGAACCCATCCATCACTAGAGATGTTTCTGGTGAAGGTGTTCAGCAGGCGCTGCTCAAGATTCTTGAAGGCACAGTTGCATCCATTCCCCCACAGGGAGGGCGTAAGCACCCGCAACAAGAATTCATCCAGATGGATACCACCAACATTCTCTTTATCGTCGCTGGTGCTTTCGCTGGCCTAGAAACGATAGTTCAAGGACGAATTGGTAAGAAGGGCATCGGCTTCGGTGCTGATATTCGCAATAAAGACGAAGAGACGGATATCTTCACCCAAGTTCAGCCTGAAGATCTTCGTAAGTTTGGTTTGATTCCAGAGTTCATCGGTCGTCTTCCAGTTCTTGCTTCTGTTACTCCACTAGATAAGCCTTCTTTAATTCAGATTCTGACTGAGCCGAAAAATGCTTTGGTAAAGCAGTATCAAAGAATGTTTGAACTAGATGGTTTTGAGCTCGAATTTGATCACGCCTCTCTTGAAGCAATTGCCGACGAAGCAATCAAACGTGAAACTGGTGCTAGAGGACTTCGTGCAATTATGGAAGAGACATTAGCTGCAATTATGTTTGAAATTCCAGGCAGTCCGGCACAAGGAATAGTACAGATCACTGAAGCAGTAGTTAATGGCTTGGAGCAGCCAGAAATTGTTCCTTTCAAATCTGCTCGCCAAGAGAAATCAGCTTAGTAATTGGCTTCTAGCCTTGGGCTTCGAGCACCAATCATTGCCGGCTTTGTTGCTAGCGTCACAGGAACAGCAGCCACCACGGCAATCTTCCTAAGCGCCTTCGTAGCTCTCGGGGCAACTAAAGAACAAGTTATTGACATGGTGGCCCTGATGCTGGTGAGCTACGGCTTACTTTCTATTTTCCTCAGCTGGCGTCACAAGATGCCGCTTTCTGTAGTCTGGTCAACGCCGGGAGCGGCACTGTTAGCTGGCTCTGCAGTCACCGGTATTGGCTTCACTAATGCAATGGGTGGAGTCTTGCTCTCCGGTGTTCTGCTAGCTATTACCGGTCTCTGGCCAAGGCTGGGACAACTGGTTTCATCAATCCCTAAGTCAATTGCCAGCGCGATGTTAGCTGGTGTGATCTTTAGTTTCTGTGTTGCGCCATTTGCAGCAAGTGCCGCTTACCCTGCTCTTGTGCTACCAGTAATCGCTGTGTGGCTTTTGCTGTATTGGTTAGCACCGATTTGGGCGTCTCCGGTTGCAATAGTTCTAGCCTTCACTTTGATTGGTATCAACCAAGGACTGAGCGTCACTCAAGCGGACTGGGCGATAAACATTTCTTATCTTCAACCGACCTTCAATCCAGCTAGCGTGTTCAGCATTGCGATTCCCCTTTACCTTGTGGCAATGGCATCACAAAACATTCCTGGAATCGCAATCATGAAATCTTACGGTTACGAAGTTCCATTCAGGTCATCATTACTAACCACTGGTCTTGGAACTGTCATTGTTTCCTTCTTCGGTGGTTTTGTAATGAACCTCGCCGCCATTACCGCAGCGCTAAACGCAAATGAGCATGCTCATAAAGATCCAAAAAAGCGTTGGATTGCCTCAGTTAGCGGGGGAGTTGTTTACTTGATATTCGCAATCTTTGCAGGTGTTGCAATTGCCTTCGTCTATCAGACACCTAGAGAATTACTTCTTGCAGCTAGTGGTTTGGCATTACTGCCAACAATTGTGAACTCGTTCTCAGTAATGACAGAGAACGCAGAGCAGCGTATTCCTGCAGTGATTACTTTCCTAGTTGCCTCAAGCGCTGTCACCTTCTTCTCGGTAGGGGCAGCGTTCTGGGCAATCGTCATAGGACTTGCTGTCCTAGGACTCTTAAAACTGAGTAAACCTAAGTTCTTAAAGTAGTCCGCGACGCTTTAGCAGTGGCTCGATAGTTGCATCCTGACCACGGAAGTTTCTAAACATCTGCATTGAATTCAATGATCCACCGCGGCTAAGTAGCGTTTGACGGAAGTGTTCACCGTTAGCGCGAGTCATGCCACCATTTTCCTTAAACCAGTTCACGGTGTCTGCGTCTAGAACTTCCGACCAAATGTATCCGTAGTATCCGGCAGAGTAGCCACCGGCAAATATGTGTGAGAAATATGTTGAGCGATAGCGAGTAGGAACTGGTGAATAGTCCAAACCGTAATCAGCAATAGCTTTTGCCTCAAATTCCTCAACATCAGTGATGTTTGCATCAGCTGGCAGGGAGTGCCAAGCAAGATCCAAAATGGCAGCAGCAAGATACGCAGTTGTTGCGTGACCTTCGTTGAATGCAGACGCAGCCTTTAGGTTATCCACCCATTCCTGAGGAAGTTTTTCTCCGGTGATATGGTGTCTTGCGTAGTTATCGAGAACCTCTGGCCAGGTGATCCACATCTCGTTTACCTGAGATGGGAACTCAACGAAGTCACGTTCAACGCTGGTACCTGAGAAACGCGGGTACTTCACATCAGAGAGCATTCCGTGGAGGGTGTGACCAAACTCATGGAACAAAGTGACAATCTCGTCATAAGTCAGCAGAGTTGGTTGACCAGCAGGAGGCTTTGGAATGTTCAGGTTGTTGACGACAACTGGCAACTGACCGAGCAGGTGGTTCTGGTCAACTAGGTTGTTCATCCAGGCACCACCGCGCTTTGAGTCACGGGTGTAGAAATCCCCAATGAACAAAGCAAGCTTTGAACCATCTTCGTTGAACACTTCGAATGCGCGAGCTTCTGGGTGGTAAGTTTTGATGTCCTTGCGCTCTTTGAAAGTAATTCCAAAAAGCTTGTTGGCTGCAAAGAAAACTCCATCGTTAAGGACTCGTTCTAGTTCGAAGTATGGCTTCATTGCAGATGTGTCTAGGTTGTATTTAGCTAGGCGGACTTTCTCGGTGTATAGATCCCAATCCCAAGAAGCAAGTTCGAAGTTCTCACCGCTTTCATTGATTGACTTCTGCAGTTCGGCACCTTCAGCTCTTGCGTTTCTGACCGCAGCAGGAGCTATCTGCTTGAGCATCTTGTGCACATTCTCAGGGTTCTGAGCATTTCGATCCTGAAGGACATGTTCAGCATGAGTCTTAACACCGAATAGTTCTGCGCGTTGAGCACGGAGTTTTACGATTTCTAGCAAGACGGGACGGTTGTCGTTATCGTTGCTTCTGCCACCTTTTAGAAGCGATGCTTTCATGATCTTTTCACGAAGTCCACGGTGGGTAAGGTTTGCAAGGGCTGGGTTACCGGTGAAGTTCACCATGGCAACGAAGTACTTACCTTCCTGGTCACGGTCTTTAGCTGCTGCAGCACAAGCGGCGATTTGGTTTTCATCTAGACCGTCAAGTTCAGCAACATCGTCGACAAATATTCCTAGGTCATTGGTGTCGTTAAGCAGGTTTGTGCCGAACTTAGTTTCAAGACCTGAGAGCTTTTCGTTTAGAACTTTAAGTTCTTCACGTTGAGCATCGGTTAGATGAGCTCCAGCGTGAGTGAAATCTAAGTAGTAACGCTCAAGCAACCAGGCTTCTTCGGTGTCTAGTTCTAGAGAGTCACGGTTCTCGTGCAGGTGCTTAATTCTTGAGAAAAGTTTTTGGTTGAGTCTTACCTCGTCCATGTGTGCTGCAAGTTTTGGAGCAAGCTCTGCTTCGATCTCATCTAGCCTGTCGCTAGTGTCGCTTGAAGACTTGTTATAAAAGACCACAAGCATGCGGATGAGCATCTGGCCGCTGTGTTCCATAGCAACGATGGTGTTTTCAAAGGTAACATCAGGTTGATTGATGATGGCGTGAACTTCACCTAGTTGTTCCTCACAGCCCGCGTAGAACGCAGGCAGATAGGAATCATCATTGATTCGGGAGAAGTCCGGCATCTCGTATTCGAGAGTTGAACGCAGGGCAAATGGGTTTTGGTTTTCAATAGTCATGAGCAAAAGCCTAAACCCCTCATCAGACACTTTTAGGTGTTGATAGCGAAAAGTTATTCAGCAGTCGAGGCTAAAACAACACCCGATACTGATAACTCAGCACCGGCAGATAGCTTAAGGTTCTGGATACGACCAGCAGCTTTTAGGTCAGCAGTGAGCAGTTCTAGTCGACCGATAGTAGCTTCCGGCGCAGTTAGAGTCGCCTCTAGGACATCAGCCTTCATCGATGCCTTCGCATCACTCTTGGCCTTACGGGTACCAAACAAAGCAGTTGAGGCAAGCGGCAGGAGATCTAGGTTTGCCTTATCAAGTCCTGCTTCTAGCTCTTCTGCTTTTGGCCAGGAGTTACGGTGAATCGAGCCAGTGCCGGTTTGCCACCAGGACCAAACCTCGTCAGTTGCGAAGGGTAAGAATGGAGCAAACAGTCTAAGCAGAGTTAACAGAGCTGTTCTTAGGGCAACCAAAGCAGATGCCTGTTCTTCTTCGTTGAAACCACCTTGACCATAGGCACGTTCTTTAACAAGCTCTAGATAGTCATCGGTGAAGTTCCAGAAGAATTTCTCAGCAACTTCCAGCGCTTTGGTGTGGTCATATGCATCAAATGCTGCCGTTGCATCCTTGACTACCTGAGCCAGGTTCAACAACAAACTTTGATCGATTGGCTTTGTTGCGGTTGCGCCCTCTGCAGGTGCGTCAAAACTCAAAACAAACTTGGCAGCGTTTAACAACTTGATAGCAAGTCTTCTACCGATTTTCATCTGTCCGGTATCAAAAGCTGCGTCTGTTCCTAGACGAGCACTTGCGGCCCAGTATCGAACTGCATCGGATGAGTGTTCAACCAGGAGATCGTTAGGGGTAACTACGTTGCCCTTAGATTTAGACATCTTCTTACGGTCAGGATCTAGAATCCAACCAGAGATAGCCGCATCTGACCAAGGTAGTACTCCGTGTTCCTGTTGTGCTCTAAGAACTGTTGAGAACAACCAGGTTCTAATAATGTCCTGACCCTGGGGTCTTAGGTCGTAAGGGAATACCTTGGCAAACTTTTCTGGATCATCTAGCCAGCCACCACCTAGTTGAGGGGTTAGGGAAGATGTGGCCCAGGTGTCCATGATGTCAACTTCACCGATGAAACCATTAGCAACACCGCGTTGAGCTTCGGTGTATCCAGCAGGGACATCTGTTGATGGGTCGATAGGCAATGATTCCGCTGAAGGAACAAGTACCTTGTCGAAGTCAGGGTTACCTTGAGCATCCAGTGCATACCAAACTGGAATTGGAACACCAAAGAATCGTTGACGAGAGATTAACCAGTCACCGGTTAGACCATTGACCCAGTTCTCATAGCGTACCTTCATGAAATCTGGGTGGAACTTTAGCTGCTTACCAAGATCCAGCAGTCGTTGACGCAATTCTGCATCTCGACCACCGTTACGGATATACCACTGACGGGTTGAAACGATTTCTAGTGGACGGTCACCTTTTTCAAAGAACTTGACCGGGTGAGTGATTGGCTTAGGTTCACCAACCATGTCACCTGATTCCATCAAGAGTTCAACAAGTCTGGTTTTTGCAGAGAAAGTAGTTTTACCTGCAAGCTCTGCATAGATTTCTAAACCTTTAGGGCTGGTGATTGCATCAGGTGCTGATTCAAGTAATCTGCCATCCCAACCAATGATTGCTCGGTTAGGTAGATCTAGTTCTCTCCACCAAATGACGTCGGTTAGATCACCAAATGTACAGATCATGGCAATACCTGAACCCTTATCAATCTGGGCTAGGTGATGAGACAAGACTGGAACTTCAACACCAAACAGTGGTGTTGTCACGGTCTTACCAAAAAGTGGTTGGTATCTTTCATCATCTGGATGAGCAACAAGCGCAACACAGGCAGGAATAAGTTCTGGTCTAGTTGTTTCGATAAAGATTTTTACATTAGGGCCATCAAAACCAATGCGGTGATATGCACCTGGTTGATCTCTGTCTTCTAGCTCTGCTTGAGCGACAGCAGTGCGGAATGTGACATCCCAAAGAGTTGGTGCCATTGACTGGTAAGCCTCACCTCTGGAGAGGTTATTTAGAAAAGCCTGCTGAGAAACTTTTTGAGCAGAAGGAGAGATGGTCTGGTAGGTCTGGTCCCAGTCAACTGAGATACCGAGTTGACGCCAAAGTGCTTCAAACTGCAATTCATCTTCTGCGGTTAGCTTCTCGCAGAGCTCAATGAAGTTCTTTCTAGAAATAGGAATCTGATCGGCTGCTTTTGAAGACTTGTTATCTCCACCTTCGTAAGGGGGAGTGAAGTTCTCTAAATAGGGAAGTGAAGGATCGCAACGAACACCAAAGTAGTTCTGAACACGTCTTTCAGTTGGTAGACCATTGTCATCCCAACCCATTGGGTAATAAACCTCTTTACCCTGCATGCGCTGGTATCTAGCCACCACATCGGTATGGGTATAGCTAAAGACGTGGCCTACGTGCAAAGAACCCGAAACTGTCGGTGGAGGGGTGTCAATTGAGTAAACCTGATCTCTGGTGGCTTCTCTTCTAAACCGGTAGGTTCCATCGGTTTGCCACTTAAGAGCCCATTTCTCCTCAAGGCCCTCTACCCCCACTTTTTCAGGGGTTGAGGCTGAGGCTCTGAAATCAGGGCTAGTGTTCACGCTTGAAGCTCCATATTGTCGGGGTTCATTAAGATTAACATTGACTTAGATACCTTTACGACCTAAAACAAGAGAGCAGCCATGTATCCCAAAAATAGTGGAGCTTCTTTTGGCATCCGGGATGGGGTTCCAGCGAGCCCATCTTTCCCAGCCATTGAGGAGTCAATCCTCGAGTTTTGGGCTAAAGATAAGACCTTCCAGGCCTCTATTGACCAGCGAAAAGAAGAGAATGCCCCTGAATTCGTCTTTTACGATGGCCCTCCCTTTGCCAATGGTCTCCCGCACTACGGCCACCTGCTAACCGGCTATGCCAAGGACTCAATTCCAAGGTTCAAGACCATGCAGGGCTTTAGGGTCGAAAGACGCTTCGGTTGGGATACCCATGGCCTTCCAGCTGAAGTTGAGGCTGAAAGACAACTAAAGATTTCAGGTAGACCTGAGATTGAAAAGTTCGGTATCGATAAATTCAACGATTACTGCCGGACCTCGGTCCTCAAATACACCAAAGAGTGGGAAACCTATGTGACCCGACAGGCTCGTTGGGTCGACTTCGATAATGATTACAAGACTCTGGACACACCTTTCACAGAATCGGTGCTCTGGGCTTTCAAAGAACTACATAACAAAGGTTTGATCTACGAAGGCTTTAAAGTCCTCGCATACTGCTGGCGTTGTGAGACACCACTTTCTAATCACGAATTACGCATGGATGAAGATGTCTACCAAAACAGACAAGACCAAACAGTTATTGTTACCTTCCCAATTACTGAAGGTAAGTATGAAGGTGTCAAGATGCTGGCTTGGACCACAACTCCTTGGACACTGCCAACCAACTTTGCTCTAGCAGTTGGACCAAAAATTGAATATGCAGTCATTAATACTGCAACCGGTAAATACCTGCTAGCTAAATCTCTGATTGCTAATCACATCAAGGACTTTGGTTTTGAAGATATTGATTCAGCTCTTTCAGCAGTTGAATCAACAGTTCTTGGTAAAGAACTTGCTGGAATCAAATACGAAAGGCTTTTCGATTACTACGCTGATGAGTCAAAGTTTGATGTTAAGAATGCTTGGCAAGTAATTCTTGGTGACTATGTTGCTGATAACGAAGGTACCGGTATCGTTCACCAGGCACCTGCCTATGGTGAAGATGACCAGAAGCTCTGTGAGGCTGCTGGTATCCCGGTTTATGTTTCAGTGAATGAACGTGGTGAATACAACAGTGTTATTACTGATTTTGTTGGGCAGCACGTGTTTGAGGCTAATAAGCCAATCACACAGAAGATTAAAGACATGGGTAGGTTACTAAAGCAAGCAAGCTACGACCACCCATATCCACACTGTTACCGTTGCAAGAACCCGCTGATCTATAAAGCTGTTTCTTCTTGGTTTGTTGAAACAACAAAACTAAAAGATCGAATGCTGGAACTAAACCAGGAGATCAACTGGGTCCCTGAGCACACCAAAGATGGTTCCTTCGGTAAGTGGTTAGAAAATGTTAGAGACTGGGCTATTTCTCGTAACCGTTTCTGGGGTGCGCCGATTCCGGTCTGGAAATCAACTGACCCTAACTATCCACGTCTAGATGTTTACGGTTCTCTTGATGATTTAGAAAAAGATTTTGGTGTCAGAATTGCTGATTTCCATAGACCAACCATTGATCAGCTAACTCGTGTGAACCCTGATGACCCAACTGGTCAATCAATGATGGTTCGTGTTCCAGAAGTTCTTGACTGCTGGTTTGAATCAGGTTCGATGCCTTTTGCTCAGGTGCACTACCCATTTGAAAACAGTGATTGGTTTGATTCACATTCGCCAGGTGATTACATCGTTGAATACTCAGGTCAGACCAGAGGTTGGTTCTATACCCTGCACGTGCTATCAACTGCACTATTTGATAGACCTGCTTTCAAGACAGCTGTCTCACACGGAATCGTTCTAGGTTCTGATGGCCAGAAGATGTCCAAGTCACTGCGTAACTACCCAGATGTGAATGAAGTCTTTGACCGTGATGGTTCAGATGCCATGCGTTGGTTCTTACTGTCTTCACCAATTCTTCGTGGTGGAACCATGTCAGTTACCGAACAGGGTATTCGTGAAGGTGTTAGACAAGTGCTTCTGCCGATGTGGAATACCTACTACTTCTTTACTCTTTACGCCAATGCCTCTAAATACAACGCGAAGTTTGATCTTGAGAGTCCAGATGTCCTAGATCGATATCTAGTTGCTAAGACCAGAGACCTAGTTCTAGGTGTTGAAGTTGATCTGAATGCTTTCGACACCTTTGGAGCAGCAGCAAGACTTAGAGACTTTGCTGACATTCTCACCAACTGGTATGTCAGAAGATCTAGAGCAAGGTTTTGGGATGGTAATCACCACGCTTTTGACACTCTGTATTCAGTTCTTGAGGTATTTACTCGAGTAGCAGCACCACTGCTTCCTCTTATTTCTGAGGAAGTTTTCCAGGGTCTTACCGGCCTTCGTTCAGTTCACCTAACCGAGTGGCCAGATCACGAGGCATTCCACCAAGCTGATCGTTTAGTTGAGGCAATGGATCAGGTAAGGGCAGTTTCATCTGTCGCTAACGGTCTAAGAAAGGTAAACGGACTAAGAGTTCGTCTACCACTTCAGAACTTAACCGTGGTCACCAAGAATGCAGATGCGCTACACGAATTCGTAGACATCATCGCTGAAGAGCTAAACGTGAAATCAATCGACTTAGTTGAACTCTCTTTGGATTCAACAACTGAGTTCGGTGTTATCAAGCGTTTGACTGTGAACTCTAGAGTTCTAGGTCCACGAGTTGGTAAGCAAGTTCAGCAGGTCATTGCGGCTTCTAAATCAGGAGACTGGACTCAGAGTGGAGATGTTGTCACCTGTGGTGGTGTTGAGCTAATCGAAGGTGAATACGAGATTGACCTAGTTGCTGATCTAACCGACAGCACTCAGTCAAAGAACCTAATTGGAATTCTTCCTTCAGGTGGCTTTGTTCTACTAGATCAAACTGTTACTCCTGAACTAGAAGCTGAAGGTATTGCTCGAGATGTTATTCGCGCTGTTCAGCAGGCTCGTAAGGATGCTGACTTTGATGTCAGTGACCGAATCAAGTCTGTAATCACGAGCGTTCCTGAAGTTCTAGAAGCGATTGAAACTCACCTAGAACTAGTTAAGGCAGAAACACTAACCCTTGAACTAGAAACAGTTCTAGGAGATGTTGAAGGTGAAGGCACAACAGTTGGCGAAGATCTGCCAATTGGAATCGTGGTGACCAAACTTTGAGTGAACAAGATGCGCTAAATAAGATTCGTGAGATTGAAGCATCTCTCATGGCTCGTATCCCTGAGCATAAGCTCAGACCGAGATTAGAGCCAACTAAGCGAGCAGTTGAGCTACTAGGTGACCCACAAAAGACTTACCGAGTTATTCACGTAACTGGAACTAACGGTAAGACCAGCACTTCAAGAATGATCGAAAGAATTCTTAGAGAGCACGGGCTCAGAACTGGAAGATTTACCAGTCCACATCTGATTGATCTAAACGAACGCATTGCGCTAGATGGTGAACCGATCTCTAACGAGATTCTCTATGAAGTATTCAAAGATATCGAACCAGTTCTAGACATGGTTGACCAGGAACTACTTGCTCAAGGTGAATCAAGACTTACGTTCTTTGAAGCGCTTGCTGCACTTGCCTTTGCTGCCTTTGCTGATGCTCCAATTGATGTCCTAGTTCTAGAAGTTGGAATGGGTGGAGAATGGGATTCAACAAATGTTGCTGATGGTGATGTTGCTGTTTTCACACCGATTGACATTGACCACACCGAACGTCTAGGGAACTCCATCACCGATATAGCAACAACCAAAGCAGGAATTATTAAAGCCAACGCTGCTGTTGTTTCTGCAGTGCAGACTAAAGAAGCACTAGATGTCATTCAAGATCGTGCAACCACTGTCGCCGACACTCTTCGAGTACTAGGGAGAGACTTTGCAGTTACCGAGTTCTCTGAAACTGAAGCGGGAGTAACCTTCTCACTAAAGGGTCTAACCAACATCTATAAAGATTTGTTTATTCCACTGCACGGCGCGTATCAAGCAGCTAATGCTGCTGTTGCTATTGCAGCAGTTGAAGAGTTCTTGGGTTCAGCTACATTAGCAATTCCAGATCATATTCTTAGACCAGCTCTTGCTGATGTTTCATCTCCAGGCAGATTGCAGGTGATTTCTAAGAGCCCAAGAATTATTCTCGATGCCGCACATAACCCACACGGAGCAAGATCGCTAGCTGATGCTTTAGAGAACTCCTTTGGTCTTCCACACACCGTTGCTGTGATCTCTGTTCTAAACGATAAAGATGTCCTTGGTGTTCTCAATGCTTTAGAGCCAGTAGTTGCTGAAGTCATCATTACCCAGTCAACTTCAGTTAGAGCACATAGTGCAGAAACGTTAGCGCTAACTGCTCGTGAAGTATTTGGTGAAGAGCGCGTAAGCATTGAAGAAGACTTTAGAGATGCGCTCAGCCTTGCTGAAGCAAAGCTACCGCCAACTCCTAATGCGACAATTGTTGTTACCGGTTCAATCAGTTTGATTGGTGATGTGCTCAAGTTCCGTCAACTACAGGAAGATGCTGATGTCTAAGAGATCTGTGCAGAGAAGCCTAGGTTCAATGGTTCTAGCCTTTGAGTCCTTTGTGGTCTTCTTTGGAACCCTAGTTGCCTTCGGTCTAAAGGTTACTGACCCAGCTACTGTTTGGACCTTTGGTTTGATCTTCTCAACCGTGCTGATTATTACTCCCGGTGTTCTAGGCAGAAAGTATTCATACATTTTCGCCTCACTTCTCCAGGTACTGCTTTTAGTGGTCTCTTTCTACGTGCCATGGATGCTGTTGATTTCAGTGATCTTCGTTGGTTTCTGGGGTTGGGCAATGATTGCTGGAGTGACTATAGATCTAGCCAACAAGGCTCGTGAAAAGGTTGATACCTTTGAAATGACCATTGAAACCAAGGAGAGTAAGTAAATGACTGAGCAGACACTGGTTCTAATTAAGCCTGATGGTGTGAAGAGAAACCTCATTGGTGAAATCATCGCTCGTATTGAAGCTAAGGGTTACGTTGTGGTTGATCTAAAGAAGCTAACTCCTTCTAAAGCATTACTTGCTAAGCACTACGCCGAGCATGAAGGTAAACCTTTCTATGAGCCACTAGTTGAATTCATGGCTTCAGGTGATGTTGTTGCACTCAAGGTTGAAGGCAACCGAGTTATCGAAGGTTTTAGAGCAATGGCAGGAGCAACCGATCCAACAGTTGCACTTCCTGGAACTATCAGAGGAGACCTAGGTCGTGACTGGGGTTTAAAGGTTCAGCAGAATCTTGTGCACGGTTCAGACTCAGTTGAATCGGCAACTCGAGAACTTGGTCTCTGGTTTAACTAAAGCCAACCGAGTGTGTGAAACATTGGAACCCAACGACTCCAGAATCTCAGCACAATCGCAAGAATAATTAGTAATTCAAAGCTAAGTGTCCATACCCATGCTTTAGCGAAAGCACGATCCCAGAACGGGGTAGTGCTCACCGGCATCGGCAAGATATCTTCTTTGAAGCTAAAGAGTGTCAGCCAAATAAATATTGGAATCATTCCAGCCCAAGCAACCATGCAATATGGGCAGAGCACATTAATTACCAGCAGTGATTGACTGAAAAGCCAAAGCACAAATAGGAAACCAAAAAGGTTTCCAACCCAGAACAATCTCCAGAACCACATCGAGAACTTTGCCCCAGCAAGAATGGCAAATCCAACAACTATCGGTGCCATAAATGAGGCAACTCCGATAAGTGGGTTAGGAAAGCCAAAGAGGCTTGCCTGCGGAGTTAGCATCACAGACTTGCAGGAAATAAATACGTTTAGGTCACAGCTCAAGACAGCGTTTGGATTGGCGAGGACATGAAGGCGTTCAAGAGTTAGCGCAAAAGCTCCAATCCAGCCGGTAATACCGCCGAGAATTAGTGTCCAGGCTAGAGATCTAGGGGCTGAAATCCCCGTGTTTACGCTGTTTTCTGTGCTCACAGGTCAAGTATGGCACTATTCGCTACTGACTTTTAGGGGTATTCGTGCCATACTGAAAGGAGTTGATTTCGTCCACACAGAAATCGACGAAGGTTTAGCAGGTACTCAAAAGTAGTGTTTAAGACCCATCGGGCAGCACTTAGGTAATCTGCACAGAGGTTTTAGTTGTTCACAGACGTGAATAACCAAGAGTTTTTAGGCTTTTGCCTAGTGAGTGTGGCCCTAGAGCAATAGCCGGGCATGGAGCACCAAAATGGTGAAAAAGAAAAATACCGATATCCCGGTAGTTGAAGAAGTTGTTGAACCCGCGAAGGCAAAACCTTCGCGTCGAAGAGGCAAAGCCGAGCCAGTAGTTGAAACTGCTGTTGAAGCACCTGAGACCAAGTCTCGTTCAAAGAAAAAGACTGAAGAACCTAAAGCTGAAGCAAAGCCAGCCGTTTCTGGCATCTCACTTCTTTTTCAAGCTCCAGATCTGCCAACCCCGAAGGTTGATTCAAAGCGCGGCAAGATCATCGATGCACCTGATACCAATGCTGACGGTTCCCACCGCAGAGTTAGGTCTCGTCGTCGGTCAGGTGAAGCAGTTGAAGGTGAATTGCCGCCAAACGTTGTAGTGAAGGTTAGAACTCCTAGAGAACCTAAAGCTCCTAGCAATGAACCAACTCGTGTTAAGGGTTCAACAAGACTAGAAGCTAAGAAGCAGCGCAGACGCGACGGCAGAGATTCAGGTAGAAGATCATCTCGTATTACTGAGTCAGAGTTCTTAGCTCGTCGTGAAGCTGTTGACCGCGTAATGGTGGTTAGAACTAAAGATGACAAGATTCAGATTGGTGTTCTAGAAGACAAGATCTTGGTTGAGCACTATGTTGCCAAAGCACAGGACTCTTCGCTGATTGGAAATGTCTACTTAGGTAAGGTTCAGAACGTTCTTCCTTCAATGGAAGCAGCTTTCGTTGATATTGGTCGTGGCCGTAACGCCGTGTTGTATTCCGGTGAAGTTGACTGGGAACTAGCAGAAGTTGGTAACCAGCCTCGAAAGATTGAACTTGCACTTAAATCAGGTGACAAGGTTTTGGTTCAGGTTACTAAAGACCCAGTTGGTCAAAAAGGTGCTCGTCTAACTTCACAGGTTTCACTACCTGGTCGTTACTTGGTTTATGTTCCTAACGGCAATATGAACGGTATTAGCCGAAAGCTTCCAGAATCTGAACGTAACCGTCTCAAGAAGATTTTGAAAGAGATTCTTCCAGCCGATGCCGGCGTGATTGTTAGAACTGCTGCTGAAGGTGCAACTGAAGAACAATTAACTGAAGATGTTCAAAGATTGCAGATTCAGTGGGAAGAGATTAGCCGTAACGCTGAAATCTCTAACCCACCAGCTCTTCTAAGCAGTGAACCTGATTTGCTAATCAAGATTGTTAGAGATGTCTTCAACGAAGATTTCCAGAAGATGATCATTGATGGTGATGTGCCATTTGCGACCATCGAAGGTTATCTAAAAGATGTTGCACCTGATTTGTTGGAACGTGTTGAAAGGTTCTCCGGAACTGGCGATTCATTTGACCACTTCAGAATAAATGAGCAGATTATTAAAGCCCTTGACCGCAAGGTCTATCTACCTTCTGGTGGATCTCTAGTTATCGACCGAACAGAAGCTATGACCGTGGTGGATGTTAACACCGGTAAGTTTGTCGGTTCTGGTGGAAACCTTGAAGAGACTGTGACCAAGAACAACCTAGAAGCAGCTGAAGAGATTGTTCGTCAGCTAAGACTTCGAGACATCGGTGGAATTATCGTCGTCGACTTCATCGACATGGTGTTGGAATCTAACCGTGACCTAGTTCTGAGAAGACTAATGGAATGCCTATCTAGAGATAGAACCAAGCACCAAGTTGCTGAAGTAACATCTCTGGGGCTCGTCCAGATGACTCGTAAGAAGATCGGTATTGGTCTCCTTGAAGCCTTTAGCGAGCCTTGTGAGGTTTGTGCTGGTCGTGGTGTCATCGTTCACCATGAGCCAGTTCTCAAGAACAAGCACATTGAGGACGATGACCGTCCCCAGAAGCAAAACAACAATAAGAACAAAAACAAGAACAAAAACAAGGGAAACCGCGACCAGAATCAGAACCAAAACCAGGAGTCAAAGCCTCGGGTTGAGCCTGCCAAGGTGGTTACTGCTGAAAAGGCCGAGGAAGCTAAGAACCTGATGTCCAAGATTGCTGCCAGCAGCCTAGGTACCAGAGAACCAGCTAATAAGACCCTAGAAACAGTTCTCGAAGCACTACCTCAGGCGGAACCTACTAAACGTAAGTCCCGCCGAGTCACCAGTGGGGGAGAAATCACCCCTGGATCTACCGAATAGGTAGAAAAACATAGGCAAAGGGGTTTGACCAGCGCCTAAGGCACAGGTAAGATTAGACCTTGTTGCCCTAGAGCAACCAAATCCAAGAATTTTCGAACAAAGGGTATATCTGTGGTTTACGCAGTAGTCCGCGCGGGTGGCCGCCAGGAAAAGGTGTCAGTAGGCACCATCGTCAC
>Ga0209084_1000254_pt1 | contig 51863 bp, 74 predicted proteins | sample C_130820_MF_Meta_FD_187309 | JGI IMG/M metagenome (GOLD analysis project Ga0209084, IMG submission 187309) | Freshwater microbial communities from Lake Croche, Canada to study carbon cycling - C_130820_MF_MetaG (SPAdes) (version 2) | ecosystem: Environmental > Aquatic > Freshwater > Lake...
GTGGTGGAGGTGGTACTCAAACTGGTGGGGGAACTCAAACACAAGGTGTAGGTGGATCAGTATTGCAAGGTGGTACTCCGGGTACTAACTCCTATGGCGGTGGCGGAGGTGGTGGCTATTTTGGTGGTGGTGGAGGTGGCTATAGTGAATCTAATACCATGGCCGGCGGCGGTGGCGGTAGTGGTTATTACAATACTACCACAGTATTCTTAGCCACTTTATATAGCGGAGTTTCTACAACCCCAGGAAATAGTAGTCATCCATTAAGAGGTACATACGGTGCTGCTGGTGCTGTTGCGACTACTGGCACCTCAGGTTTAGTTGTTGTTAGATATCTCAGTGCAGTTCAATTAGCAGCAGGTGGTACGATCACTACAGATGGTACTTATTATTATCATACATTTACCACTGATGGAGTTCTTACCTATGTAGGACCAGCAGTTCCTGGTAACTCTTTGGTTGATTTATTAATAGTTGCAGGTGGCGGTGGTGGTGGGTCAGACATGGGCGGCGGTGGCGGCGGTGGAGGCGTTATTTCTCCTACATATTACCTGTATCCGGGTTCTTATGCTGTTACAGTTGGTGGCGGTGGAGCAGGAGCATCTGCTGGAGTTAGCCAATCTAGAGGAACTAATGGTGGTGATTCCGCATTCTTAGGTGTTGGATCTCCTAATACACAAACAAGTTATAGTTATACGTTCAATGGTGTTAATGATTATTTGACTGTTCCTACTGGTGCAGCATTCCAATTTGGTACTAATAATTTTACTGCTGAAGCCTGGGTTTATAGATCAGCAGCATGGACCGCACAAAATATATTTTTTGGACAATGGTCTGGTGCAACCGGTGGTACAACGCTGTCATGGGTTATTATGACCAGCAACGATACAAATGGGTATGCTAGATTTTTACTGTCCAACACAGGAGCGGCTGTACTAACAGATAGTGTATCAAGTACAGTTATACCGTTAAATCAATGGAATCATATTGCATTGGTTAGAAATAGTAGTACATTTACTTTATACTTAAATGGTAGTTCAGTTGTAACATATTCAAGTGCGTTAGCCCTTTATAGTGCAACAAATGCCATATCTATTGGGGCATCTAGCGCAGCCACACAACCATTTGTTGGTTATATCAGTAATGTACGTATAGTTAATAATGTTGCAATTTATACAGGTGCATTTACACCACCAACACAACTATTAACTACTACCCAAAATTCCGGAACCAACATACAGGCAGTATCAACCGCAAGTTATACATCATTGTTGGCGTGTTCAAGTAGCACAAGAGTAGATCTTAGTACTAACAATTTCACAATATCACTAGCCGGTTCTCCAGTTATCACATTATGGAATCCATTCAATACAACTTATGCTGCTATAGGTGGTGGTGGTGGTGCATCAGAATATGTTAATAATCTTAGCCCTGCACAATCAGGCGGATCGGGCGGTGGTGTTGCTGGTTCAGCCAGTACCAGTTTCGGGTACGGTATATTAGGACAAGGATATCAAGGTGGTGCATCTGGAGGTAGTTATTATCCAGGTGGAGGTGGTGGTGCTGGAGGTGCTGGTGCAAATACTCCAGGCAATGGTGGTGCTGGTATTGCAAATTCATTCTATAATGGAATAACCTACTACTGGGGTGGAGGTGGCGGCGGCGCAGGCTATAGTGCTGCTGCTGGTAACGGTGGTGCTGGTGGCGGTGGCGGTGGCGCACCATTTGTAAGTGGTGGCGGTTATGGTAACACACAAGGTATAAATTCTGGAACTAATTCAACAGCAGGTACTTTGGTTGCTCAAACAAACGTACCTGGTGGTAATGCTGGTGCAAATACTGGTGGTGGTGGCGGGGGTGGATCACACTATAACCTAACTAATGCTGGTGGTACAGGCGGCAGTGGTGCTGTTATTATTAGATACGTTGGAACCCAACGTGCTAGTGGTGGTACAGTTTTTACATATACTACTGCAAGTGTAACCTATACAGCACATGCATTTTTATCCAGTGGTGTTTTTGTATTAGGATACAATATTCCCAACTCCCAACAAAATGGAGGCCCCGGAGGTCCATATGGTGGTGGAGGTGGTGGTGCTGGCGGTTATGGTGATCGTGGTGGTGTTGGCGGCCCAGGTACTGCATTAAACTCTGGGTATCCATCAACTACCGGTGGCGGAGGTGGTGGTGTATCAGTTACTACTTCTACCAGCGGTGGCGGCGGTGTAGATATTTACGGTGGCGGCGGTGGTGGCACCGGTGGTGCAGTTAATACACCGGGAACTGCGGGTTCAACATTTATATTCAACGGCGGCGGACTTCCGGGTGTTGGCGGCAATGGCGGATTATATGGTGGTGGTGGTTCTGGTGCAGCAGTAGCATCAGTGAATACCGCAACAGGTAATGGAGCTGCAGGTGCATTGTTGATAGTATTCAATACCACAGCATCTACGTATTCATATCCAAATATTATGCCATTACTATTCAACAATGTAAATACTGCCAGTAGTACATTGTTAGTAGTTTCGACTACCACAGGCAGAGTATTAGTGAATCAAATTGATAATATTGTAACTCCATATCAAGGATTAAACTATCAAAGTATTACAACTAAGGTACCTGTGGTATATAATGTACAGGAGTTAACAGCAACTAAAGAATCACAATCGTTATCTGTACTTGCTAGTAACATTCAAATTACAACGTATATTACGGATCACGAAATGATGTTGAAAAATAGTGATCCGCAATTGATTGCTAGTTGGGATCAACCTGGAAATTATCAATTTATACAGGAAATTACACCTGCCAATGATCCTAGATTAATTACTGTACGTGTTCAAAATTTCGTTGTTGGTGTAACTGGAAGTGATTCGCAATTTGTTACAGCAGTAACATCAGGTGGTCAAATGTGGTATTAATTATTCAAAAATGTGAATTTAAATATTAACAAATGGATAAATTACAATGTTATAAATAACTATAACATTATTTTATAATAAGGAATTTTAAAATGAGTCATTTTGCAAAAGTAGAAAACGGTATAGTTACACAGATAATTGTTATTGAACAAGATGTTCTTAACACTGGATATTGGGGCGACCCTAGTATGTGGGTACAAACTAGTTATAATACCTACGCTGGAGAACACAGATTAGGCGGAACCCCATTACGTAAAAATTATGCAGGAATTGGTTATTCATATGATACAGAACGTGATGCCTTCATTCCTCCTAAACCATATGTTAGTTGGGTATTGAATGAAGAAACATGCCAATGGGCGGCGCCAGTCGCTATGCCAGACGTAGTTGAAGGTAAGTATTATACTTGGGATGAACCTAATCTTGCTTGGGTAGAAAATAATATACCTACTCCATAAGTTAATCATCGATAATGACATTCGACCTTGGTGTAATTAAACGTCAGCGATATACAAGTCCCACCTATTCTGCTATAGGTGGGACTATTTCCTATTACACCAGCGGTGGTGTTGCTTATACTGTACATTCTTTTTTATCAACGTATGCTAGCAGTCTTTTAACAATATTTGCTCCAATACAGGCTGATATATTATTAGTAGGTGGCGGTCAAGGCGGAAACACATCATATGGTGGTCAGAATTATGGACCTGGTGGAGGTGCAGGACAAGTACGTACAACCAGCACTACATTATTGTCCGGACAATATATAGTCACGATCGGAGCCGGCGGCGCCTCCGGACTCGGTGTTGGTGGTGCAAGTTCCATTGTAGGTAGTACCATATCATATGCAACAACTGCTACTGGTGGCTCTGGTAGTACAGGCTTAGGTGCCAGTGGAGCATATGGAACTAGTAGTGACCCTACTGGTGGTAACGGTATTACCAATGATTATTTAAATGGTTCTGCCACTTATTATGGTGGTGGTGGTGGTGGTGTTGTTGGTAGTTACGGCGGCGCAAGATCTGGTGGTCTAGGAGGTGGAGGTAACGGCGGTGGTGCTCCGGGACCAGCGAATCCAACTAGCGGAACAGGCGGTACTGGCGGGGGTGGCGGCGGCGCCAACGATCCCAACGTTAACGGCACAGTGTACGGCGGCTTTGGTGGATCTGGTATTATTGTTATAAGATATCCAACCCCAGTTGTTAGCCTAGTTCCACTAAATGATCCATATTTTAATTATGTTAGTCTTTTACTCAGCAATCAAACAACCAATGTAACCACTCCTACACCTATATATTCTAATGCAATACCCAGAGTTGAATATATAGCGGTAGCAGGCGGCGGCGCTGCTGGCCAAATGCAAGGCGGTGGAAATGCTTATCACTTCGGTGGAGGAGGTGGCGCAGGCGGCGCTGTCATTGGTACACTTACTAATGTATTACTTTCATCGTCTAATATATTTGTTATTACAGTGGGAGCAGGTGGCACAGGCTCGTTGACCCAGGGTTCAGGAAATGGGCAAAATTCTTCAATGGTTAATCGATCTATCTGGAATTTTACCACTGCATCTATTATTGCATATGGTGGGGGTCAGGGAGGTCAGGGCGCTTCTAGTAATAACCCTAGTGCCACTGTTGGTCTTCCTGGTGGTTCAGGCGGAGGTGGCGGTGGTGATTACGGTGGCGGCGGCGTTTCTGGTGGGGCTACTACTCAAAGTTCACTAGTGGATGTAAGTAAGGGAAATGCCGGTGGCGCGGGCGGCGGTCGCGGTGCGACTTTTAACTATGCCATTGGTGGTGGTGGCGCAGGTGCTGGTGGTACAGGCCAAGCAGGCGCTACAGATAGTGGTGGTGCTGGCGGTGCTGGATATGTTTGGCTTAACGGTAGTACATACGCAGCCGGCGGTGCTAGCAATGGCGCCGGAGTGCCCGGTACTGCTTATACAGGCAATGGTGGTAATGGTAATAGTGTTAGTACAGCACCTGGACCAAACGGAGGAAGTGGAATTGTTATACTTCGTTATTCTGGAACCAATGTATTGGCCTCAGGTGGAACTATTTCCACAGCATCAAATTATGTATATCATACATTTACAGCAAGTTCTGTGCTTACATTCGTCGACGGTGCCTTAGGTGCAGTTACAGGTGCAGGTACTATATCATCACCTATAAAATACCTGTTAATTGGCGGTGGTGGTAGTGGCGGTACTCCAAATAGTGTCAACGGTGGCGGTGGCGGTGCTGGCGGTCTTATTACAGGTACTTTTACTATAACAAATATTAATAATTTGTTAACAATAACTGTAGGCAGTGGTGGTAGCAATGCTAATGGCGGTAATTCTTCAATTATTGGCAATTATGTAACTAAAATAGCCTATGGTGGCGGACGTGGTGGAAATGGTAGTGACTTTGGTGGTAACGGTACTACCGCAGGTTCTGCAGGTGGTTCAGGTGGTGGTGGTGGCGCTCAATATGCTAGTACAGGTCAACCCGGCGGAGCAGCAACACAACCTAGTTCAATTTATGGTGGTTATGGTAATGCAGGTGGTTCAGGTGGAAATAGTGGCGGTGGTGGAGGTGCGGCCAGTAATGGCGCTGGCGTTTATATTGCTGGCCTTGGATTATTCATCAATACACCAAGTTCTTCATATTCAAAAGGTTATGCGGTTGGCGGTCCAGGAAATACTGGTGCCGCAACTGCATATACTGGTAATGGTGGCGGCGGCGCAGGTGGTACTGGTGGTTCAGGTATTGCCATACTTTGGGAACCTGCTGTTAATACAATGCCTACATTACTTGGAAATCCTACTATAATTACAACTAGTGGTTATAGGGTTTATGTATATAATAGTTCAGGCGGAATAGTGTTTAATCCATCATTGAGCAATAATCTAGTGACAGATAGTAGTGCTAATAGTTATACAGCATCGCCGAGCAATAGCCCTACGCAAGGATCATTTAATCCGTACTCTGCAAATTCTAGTATGTATTTTAATGGAAGTAGTAATCTAGTAATACCAAATAGTGCATCATACGGCACAACAGGATTAAGTTTAAGCAGTGGTGATTTTACCATTGAAGGTTGGGTATATTTTAATGATATATCATCTGGACAATTAATAGGACACGCTGGAAGTGCATGGAAAATACAAATTAGTTCTTCTGGTATTTTAGCATATTATCTTAGTTCAAATGGCAGTACTTTCAATATAGCCAATGCTGTATCAATAGGTTCAGTTAGTGCTGGAAGATGGTATCATTTTGCATTGTTACGTAGTGGATCGACATTCACTTCATATTTAAATGGTGTGGCAGGAACACCCACTACCAATGCATCAAGTTTATATGCATACACTAATAGTTTAACAATAGGTAATGTAGATGGCTATTATCTCAACGGATACCTATCAAACATACGTATATTAAAAGGCACAGCCTACTATACAAGTAGTTTTACCCCAGCAATTGCTCCATTACCTATAGTAAGTAATACATTACTATTAACTTGTGCTGGTAGTAATTTAATAGATAAAAGTAGTTATAATTGGACAATAAATCAGTCTGGCATACCTGTTGTTAAGAAATTTTCACCCTTTGCCAATGTTGGTGCATACAATACTACATTGGTTGGTGGTAGTGCATATTTTAATGGATCATCAGATTGGATCGCCATTAACAGTACAAGTACTATTAATACACTTACCCCAAATTGGACATATTTACACGATGGCACCACTGACTACACTATAGAAGGGTGGATATATCCTTTAACTACCGCAACGACTTTTCAAACATTAATTGGAACATCTGATGCTTTTAGTACTTCTGTTCCGGGTATGCAACTAAAAATGTACGGTAATAGTTTTTACTGGACTTTAATAAATGGTAGCGGTTTCTTTAATATTGCTGGTGGTAATTTCCAACCTAATGCGTGGAGTCATATTGCATGTACATTTGTTAGCAGTAACAAAACTGTAAATTTATATTTAAATGGTGCTAGAGTAACAACTAATGCAATAACTACAGCAACATTTACTGCTACATCTGCTAGTTATCCTTTGACTATTGGAAAAAGTGCTGTTTCTGCTACTCCTTATTATTATTCAGGTTACATGTCTAACCTAAGAGTATTAAAAGGTGTTATATCTGATGGTGTTGCTACCACTAACGTTAGTATAGGTACAACTTTTGAATATCTAATAGTTGCAGGCGGAGGTGGTAATGCTGGCGGTGGTGGTGGATTTAGAACAGGTACTGTTATCACTACGCAATCAGGAGTAATTTATGCTATTACTGTGGGAAATGGTGGCTCTTCAGGTGTCAGCGGCGGAAATTCTTCACTAGTAGGTGGAGGTATAAACATAGTATCTGCAGGCGGCGGCGCTGGAGGCGTTGCTGGTGGATCTGGTGGATCTGGTGCTGCTGGTAATACACCTGCTACCAGTCCTGCTCAGGGATACGACGGAAGTGGCGGTGGCGGTGGTGGCGCTGGCGTTTCATCGGGACTCAACGGAGGACCTGGAGCATATTCAAACATAGATGGCCTGGGATATTATTATTCAGGCGGTGGCGGCGGCAATGGTGGCGGTGGTGGCGGTGGTAATGGTGGTATCGGTGGCGGCGGATACGGTACTGGATTTACCTTTGGTAGTCCCGGTGCTGGTGGCAGAAACGCCGCTACAACTGCCGGTGGCACAAATACCGGAGGCGGTGGATCACCAGGCAATGCAGGTGGCTCTGGTTGTGTTATTATACGCTATCTCGGTCCACAGAGGGCAGTTGGTGGTAATGTAACAACCAATATAAGTGGATATACTGTACACACATTCCTTGCATCTGGAACATTAGTTGATAATATACAAACGTATACAATTCCCACAGCACCGGTAGTTGCCGATTCAACCACTACTAATTTATTACTTAATTTTACCAATGCTAAAATTGTAGATGCGTCTTTAAACATTGATATGTCTACATCCGGAGATACTGGTTTAGTATCCGATGTAAAAAAATATAATAATATGAGTATGTTTTTTGACGGAGCAAGTGATATAATAAGTTTAAGCACCAATACTTCAGTTAGTTTAGGAGGTGGTGATTTTACAGTAGAAATGTGGATGTATCCGACAACAGTATATAATACAGGTAATGCTCCTGCATTGTTAGATGCAAGAACCAGTGCCGACGGTGCAGGTTTAGTACGTCTAGGATACAATGGAGTAACATTACCCAACGGTGGTGTAATAGGTTGGAAAGAAAATACATCATATGTTGTAACTGCTACCGTAACAACGAATGCGTGGAATCATGTAGCAGTAGTTAGAAGAAGCGGAATAATGTATATGTACGTTAATGGTGTAGTATCAAACAATACTGCGTCAAATACTACAGGTTATACAAGCCCGTTCATAACTGTTGGTGGGTCATATGACAATTTATGTTGGAATGGATATATGGATGATTTAAGAATCACTAATGGTATTGCACGTTATACTTCTACATTTACCGCACCTACTTATAAACCACAACTCAAATAATTTGACATTGGGATTAAAGAATGTATAATTAATAGCATATGAAACTTGCTATTATAGATATAATTGGTATACCTTACGATGGTAATACCGTAGATAATCAAGGACTCGGCGGCAGCGAAAGTGCTGTTACCCTAATGGCCAGAGAACTCAATAACATTGGATTCTCTGTTACCATTTTTAACAACTGCGGAATAGATCATGCTCAAGCGGGTAACTATAACGGAGTAGAGTATCGGTTACTTGCTGATTTAGCATTAGATCATGAGTTTGATATTATTATCAGTTCTAGAACAATCATTCCATTTACTCGACCAGAAGACTATCATAAATTAGGTGATGGTAGGGCAATGCCATTCCAAAGCATGAATTTATATGATAGGGTTGTTAGCAAGGCTAAAATGCGTATATTATGGATGCATGATACCTTTTGTCTTGGGGATAATCTCATAGAAGAACTTGCTGTGGAAAATCGCATCACGGATATATTCACACTCAGCGATTTCCATCTAACCTATGTGGCCAATTGCCATCACGGACGCAGACGTAACTTTGAAGTGCTAAAACGTAAATTGTTTATCACACGTAATGGTGCCCGTAATTATAAAACTGAAGTTGATATAAAAGCCAAAGATCCTAATCTGTTTGTTTACAATGCTAGTGTGACTAAAGGTATGGTTCCACTTATCAAACAAATATGGCCTCGTGTTAAAGCACATATACCTAGTGCAAGATTAAAAGTCATCGGCGGCTATTACAGATTCAGTCAAAATTCAGAACCAGATCAACAAGAAAAAGATTGGCGTATTATGGCCGCCGATCCACGTAATCAAGAACTAGGTATAGAATATACAGGAGTTATACCTCAAAAAGAAATTGCCGATATACTAACAACTGCTAGTTATATGATATATCCTGCACTCTTTCCAGAAACGTTTGGTATATCATCATTAGAAAGTCTACTATACAATACTCCTATTATTACTTGTAGATTTGGTGCATTGGAAGAGATTGCATTAGAAGGTGCTTGCTATCTAATTGATTACGCTATTGAACCTAATGGGCTATTTCCCGACATCAATACATCTGAACAAATTGATAAGTTTGTAAATTTAACAATACAGGCATATCATAACAAGTATCTACATCAACAAAAACAATACTACTGTAATATTGTCAAAGACATCGCAGGATGGGATAGTGTAGCATTACAGTGGAAACAATTAATGGTACAGCGGTTAGGCATGTATTTGCCTAGAGATGAATTCCGTGCAGTATCAAAGATTAATCGCAGAGTACATAAAGTTTGGAATAGAAGATTTACTAATCCAATTGAGTTAGAAAATTATAAATCAGGTAACGAACAAAAGATAGCAATAATTAGCCCATTCTATAATTGTGCTAATTATATTGCTCGTTGTATAATTAGTGTAGCATCCCAAGACTATGATAATTATCAACACATTCTCATTGATGATGCAAGTACAGATAACACCTTAGAAGTTATACTAGCAACATTAAATTTATTACCTACAGATGTTAAAAATAAATTTACTGTTATATCTAATAGTGAAAATTTAGGTGCAGTTAGGAATCAGATACAAAATATTAGATCACTAATTAGCGATGATAGCATAGTGATGTTGCTTGACGGTGATGATAGTTTAATCAGTGATAATACTGTATTATCCTATTACAATTCCATATATGATGGTACAACAGAATTTACCTATGGGTCATGTTGGAGTATGGTTGATAGCATTCCTTTAATTAGTCAACCTTATCCGGATAAAGTAAAACAAAATAAATCATACAGAAGCCATCACTTCAATTGGATATTACCCTATACACATCTAAGAACATTTAAGAAAAGTCTGCTTAATAATATCGATGATAGTCAATTTCAAGACTCAACAGGTAACTGGTATAAAGCAGGAGGAGATGGCAGTGTATTTTATGCACTGATAGAATCAGCAGATCCTAATAAAATAAAATGTATACAAGATATAGTATATAATTATAATGATGCAAGTCCATTAAATGATTATAAGATCAATGGTGATGAGCAAAATAAAAATGCGAAAGAAATAGTTAACAAAATGAATCAACCTAAAAAAAAGATACTGATAGCAATACCTACTGCTAAAAACATTGAACCTGATACATTTAAAAGTATATACGATTTAATTGTTCCCGAAGGCTATGAAACTACATTTCAATATTTTTATGGATACAATATAGATCAAATACGTAACCTAATTGCCAATTGGGTAGTCAGCGGATATGATTATCTATTTTCTGTAGATAGTGATATCGCATTCACACCCGATACATTAACTAAGATGTTAGCACATGATAAAGATGTTGTAAGTGGGTTATATATACAGCGTAAACCGGGACAACACATTTTAGAAATATATGAACATACTGCTACAGGTGGGGTTACTAATATGCCTTATGGAAAATTAAAAGGTAGACCTTTAGTAGAAGTAGCAGGTTGTGGATTTGGTTGTGCTCTTATCAAAGCAGAAGTTATGCGTAAAATAGGATATCCTCAATTTAAATATTATAGTGCTATTAGCATGAATGAAACTGTATCAGAAGATGTAGATTTCTGTAGAAAGGCTAAAGACAATGGTTTTAAAATTTGGGCAGATCCTAGCGTATTATGCAGACATATAGGAAGTTTTACATTTAATGTGGATAGTACTATACCAGTAATAGAAACAGAAGATGTTGTTATTGATATTAAAACAAGATTACGTGAACTAGGCAGTCAAAGATTGATTCCGGCAGATCATGTTAATTATCTTGCAAACTTAAAAAATTCAGGGTTCGAACCAAAGATTATATTTGATATTGGTTCGTGTGTATTACATTGGACTAATGAAGCACAACGTATATGGCCAGACTCGGAATATATAGCATTTGAAGCAATGGATAGTTGCGAATTCTTATATCAAGAACGCGGTTTAAAATATCACATGGGATTGCTCAGTAACGAAAGCGGTAAAGAAGTAGATTTTTATCAAAATGATAATCACCCTGGAGGGAATAGTTATTACATAGAAAACGAAATAGTTAATCCTGAAGCACCTCAATATTTTAATGAATCACATCGTAAAAGATTACGTACAATTACATTAGATGCTATAGTAAATCTTAAACAATATCCACCCCCTGACTTGATTAAAATGGATGTGCAAGGGGCAGAAATGGATGTACTTAAAGGTGCACAGGAAACTATCAAAACTGCAAAACATATTATATTAGAATTACAGGTAGTAGAATATAACAAGGGTGCTCCTTTAAAAGATGTTGTTATAGAATATATGGATTCATTGGGATATGATTGTTTAGGATTGTTTAGTAACAACGGCCCCGATGGTGATTACCATTTCGTGCGTAGATAATATAAATAATGGTAGTTTAAAGGACTACCATGAAAAAACTATTAACCATTGCTCTGCTATTTGTAGTAGGCTTAGCACAAGCCTGGGACCAGCGTGCCCCACTACAGCCAGGTGCATGTCAAGTACATAGCCCATACGGATTTGCTTCTACCCAAAGAGCAGCACAACCTATTTGTCGTGAAGCATACCTAGTAGCATATGATGCACCTGTTAAAATTCCTGTGTATGTAGCATACACATTATTGCCACAAAATGCTTTAGGATGCTGGCCACGCACAAATGCTTTTGTTGTAGATCAAAGCATACAGGGCGGCGCTCGTCCAGATGACTATGCTGGTACAGGATATGATAAAGGACATGCTGCTCCAGACGGCGATCTAAGTTGGTCACAACAAGTGGAGTATGAAAGTTTTTTGATGACAAACATGTATCCGCAGGCAGGCAGTCTAAATCGTGGGATTTGGAAATTACTGGAAACTTCAGTACGTGGTTGGGCAGTACAACTGAACCAAGGATTTACAATATACGTTGGCGCTATGTATGGAGGTGGTGACAAAGTAATTGGTAATGGAGTTATCGTTCCGCATGGATATTACAAAATTGTTGTTAATAATGTAACTAAAGAGGTTGCCGGTTGGAGATTTCCACACGTTGCTCCTTATCCTAATTTAGGTAATGATCTTAAAGTGTTCCGTATACCTGTTTCACAAATTGAAACTGAGGCGGGTGTACAGTATGCTTTGCCACCTGGTTATAAAGAACTTAATCCTGGACAAGAATGGCCCGTAGATTTTGGAGCATTAACAAACGCAAAACGTGCTAAATGCGGCAAAGCGGATTAAAGTTTAGTATACACAAAGTATAATCTATCATTAGCATCACGTTTAAATGTGTCTAATTTTAGATTATATTTTTCGGCAAACTCATTAACTACTTCAAATGTCCAAGGAAATATATCAACGTATGGACCAGTTTTATGGGGAATTCCTGGATTGGCTCGTAGAAAGAATTTCCCACCTTCCTTTAGTATATTAACACAGTGGCTAAAACGGCCTTCAATTTCATCTTTGCTGTTAAAGTTAATACTACCTAATGCAATGATAACATCGTGACTGTTAGATTTTACTTTGTAGTCTAATATATCTACTTCATAGTCCGCACAGTTATTATAGGGATCAATGCCTATGATATTGTGTATACGTCCTTTAAACGGATGATATCCGCAACCAACATCAAGTACTTTAGTAGGATTTAATTTGTTAACTTCATCAGCGAGTTCCCAACCAGTATGTTCATAGTCACCTGTTCTAGGTTTCCAAATCTCACTAAAGAAACGTAGAATATAGCGTTCAGATAGATCGTTAACAATCTCTTTTAGTGTGCCTCTGTATTCGCAGGGTAAACTAAGTTCTGCTTCTATAGTATCTTTGAATTTAGAATAACGTGCAGGTGTCCAAGGCAATTGATCTACTAGAGTAGATTCATCTATAGAAATTTTACTATACTTGGGTAAATTAAAAGCAAGTTGTAAATTTTCTTTGATTAAGTTAAAAATTTTTATGTTCATATAATTTTTCTTCATATTCTAGCATTTTTTTGTAGTAATACTATAAATATTTGTAGTTGTGAATATTTATATAGGAGATACAACATGAAGAAGATTTTAGGCATATTATTACTAATACCGGCACTAGCATTTGCTTGGCAACCAAACAAACCCATTACTGTAGTATTTCCAAACGGCCCAGGTGCGGGCAACGAAATCAGTTTTCGTATTGTAGCGGATATGATAGAAAAGAATACAGGTGCTAAGTTTGTATCCGAATATAAACCAGGTGCTGATGGTAATCTGGCCACTAACCATTTTAATACTGTGGCAAATGATGGATATACTATATCAGTACCTGCTTGTAATAGTCAATGGGTAACAGCCGAAGTATGGTATCCACAAATGATTAAATTTAACATATTTGATTTCGAACCTGTAGCCAATATTGCTAAAAGTCCTTTAGCATTTTGGGCCACTCCTAACAGTAAAGTAAACACACCTGAAGAATTAATAAATGAAATTAGATCAAAACAACGACAAATTAATTTTGCTATCGGCGGGGGTGGACATAAACTTGCTGTAGAATACTTAACCACTAAACTAAATGTGCCGGGTGGAGATCGAGTTGAAACTGCTATGTATAAGGGCCCAGCACAGGCTTTGATGGATGTAATGGGAGGGCATGTTGAATTTGGAGTTACACCGGTAGCAGTAGGATATCCACACCTACAAGCAGGTAAACTAAAACTAATCGGAATTGCCGGAGAAGTTCCGTTACGCGGTTTGGAAAAGGTTCCTTTAATGAAAGATTACATACCGGGATTAAACATATATGGTTGCTGGAATTTAATATTACCCAAAGGAACTCCTAAAGATATACAGGAATGGTATAGAACAAACTTTATTCCTGCTATCAATAGCAAAGAAGCAAAAGAAAAGTTTGATGAGAATATGATGTTTATAACTCCTAAAGAGCATACTCCTGAGGGATTAAATAATAGTATGACAAAATTAAGAAACGATTGGCAACCTATTGCCAGAAAGTTCAAACCAGAATGAAATATATATTTGTAGCCGGCGCTCCAGGAAGTAAATGGTCAAGCGTAGTTAAAAACATCTACTATAGTTCCAGCATTGATCGCAGCGACTACAGTCTTGAACGCACCTATTTTCATGATGCAACTGGTCGCACAGAACTCATGCACATGGGTGCATACTTTGATCCGGGTATGGAATTCGGCGATTGGTTTTTGAATTATCCAGGACTAGGACAACGTAGTAAAGAAGAACACGAATTAGAATTTGACCGCCCATTTAGCGGTGAAGGCATTCGCATAATCAAAAGTCATTGGTTCAGTTATACTCAACACATTGAGTTTATAAAAAAGACCTGGCCCGAATGTCCATTGGTCCTGGTACACAGGCCCGATGACGCTTGTTTAGGCTGGTGGGTAAAATGCGGACATTTTGATATTACCTATCCAAACTATCAAAATTATCAAAACCTACGTGTCATGGCCAAGATCATTGAAGCACAAAACATCGGTATTGTCAAAGGCACTTTGAACTACCCGGGGCAGCAGCCACAGACTAATCAACAACTGGCAACAATATTAAACATTGATGCCCCTCCAGATGATTATCAAGATTATATCAAATCAGATATAAGGGTAACAGTAATATGAACAAACAGTCTACCTCACTAGTTATGGCAATATATCCACAATGGAGTGGTGGGAGATTTTTAATAAACTGTTTAGGTATAAGTGATCAAGCATATTTGCAAGATGTAAAATTAGTTGAAAAACAAATATTAGGTAATCTTACTCCAGAAGCAAAACAAATAGAATTGTTGAATAGACTGGATAAAGTTGGAAATATATGGAATGATTTAGATTTAGGATGTAGATTTTTATATGGTAACACCCCAGAATCTCCCGAGTCATATCCTGGTACGATTGATAAGATATCAAAAGAAGATAAAAAGTTTTTTGTAGTTGCACATAATACGTCAATGGTTGATAATTTTTTAAATATTTGGTCTCAACCAAAATTGCTTATATTTAAAAATAATTTTAACTTTGTTAAATGGAGATGGGGAGCAACCGATATACTCGATCTTAAAAAAAAGTATCCACACTTAAAAGTATTTCCTAATTTTGAAAAACTAAGAGCCTCTGAAAAAACTCTTTGTGAAAAAATAAATGTATTTTCAAGTTCAAAGTTTGAATGGGATTCAAATGATTTTCTCAATGAAGAGAAGTTTGAATCTTCATTGAGAACTTGCTATGAATTTGTAGAGTTGGAAAATTATAAATATGATTTAATACGCCCATTCTATCAAAAATATATATCAACATTAGAAAGATTAAAATCATATGTCTGATTCAAATTGGGAATTAACTAAACAGCGTAGCCAGTATCATTTTGATACAGAACGTTGGAATCCAAAATGGGATAGAGTTGAACGTCTTGGACACATAGAACCTAACTGGAAAGTAGAACTTGCAGAAGCAATAGAAACTAGTAAACCTGTAACATGGCGTACAAGAGGCAAACCCAACGATGCTAAAGTTCGTAGTAGTGAAGAACACGATCGCGAAGAATATGATTTAGAATCATACGGCATGAGTAAGGATTATATAGTAACAAATCTAAACTATGAACTAGCACCTGTGTTTCAAAACATTGCAGATCAATTTGGTCTTGATTCATGTATGGCACGCATACATGTTCAGCATCCGGGACAAGTTTGGAATCTGCACTTAGATAAATTAGAAAAATGGATGCCGGAAGATCCTAGCCAAGTGGTACGTTATTTTATACAATTAACAGATTGGCAAATGGGACACTTTTGGAGTTATGGTAATTACATGTGGTCACGCTGGGAAGCAGGCTCTGTAACTACTTTTGATTGGATGAATGTACCGCATTCTACTGCCAATGCAGGGCATGTACCTAGGGCAACTTTACAGGTCACAGGTATATATACTGATAAAACAGAAGAATATTTAAGAACCCACCTTAGGGCACGTTAGTCGTCACGGTTATAGGCGTCCGCGCAATTGAACTGCACCGCGTAGTGTGCGCCGGATAAAGTCACCGGCACTAAATACAGTATGCAAATTGTTGAGTTATTAGTTGAAGGTAGAGAATCCAAGGCAACATTCGTTGATATGTTCAAGAAGTTTCTTCCCTTGGCTATGAAAATCTTAGAAATTAACAGATTACCTAAAATGAACTTTGAATCTGAAATAGATTCGGGCGGACAGCCTAGTTTTGGTATGTATGTTAATGATGAGAAAACTTTACATGTTGCAATACTTAACCGTCATCCTGTAGATATACTCAGAACTGTTGCTCACGAACTAGTACACTTTAAACAAGATATTAGTAATGAATTAAATGATAAAAGTGGTGAAACAGGATCCCCGGAAGAAAATCAAGCGCACGAAATTGCTGGCGTTATTATGCGTCACTTCAATAAACAGCATCCTGAATTTCTTCGAAGTAACCCAATTTAAAAAATGGCCTTTAATAATCCCTATCTAGAACAATATTACCCTCATTTTGAAACAGTCCACGGATGGTGTTATGATGATATTTTTAACACACTTGACATACTTTCTACACAACCAGTAAACCAAAGGGGCGGCATTGCTGAAATTGGTATACAAGATGGCAAATTATTTTTACTGTTAAATCAAACTGTAGATGAAAATTTTAAATCGTATGCTATTGATATATTCAACGATCAACATCTTAATGTAGATAAATCAGGTGCAGGTCAACTAGATGCTTTTAGAAAAAATTTAGAAACTCTTGATAGACACCAAGGACGCAATACACTTATCATACAGGGTGATAGCACCGATTCTAGTTTACAATTAACTAAAATGATTCAGCCGGGCTCAATTAAATTCTTTTCAATAGATGGTGGGCATACGCCTATCCATGTAATGAATGATCTAGCACTTGCTAATACTATTATTAGTAATGAGGGTGTAGTTATATTAGATGATATAATGAACCACTGGTGGACAGGAGTGCTCGAGGGTTGGGTAAAATTTAACAGTATGAATCCTACACTTGTACCATTTGCTATGGGACATAATAAATTATATCTTTGTAAAATATCTTACAGAGAATATTATGTTAATTTAATGAGCACTCTTAAAATTGACGGTACTGGTGCATTATCTGACTTCTTTGGGTGGAAAATAGTTAAATGGAAATATCATAAACAAATGTCTTGGTAAAAAAAAGCCCCGATCTAATGCCGGGGCTTCTGGACTACGTCCTATATATTTTTTTTATATTATTTCTTTGAAACACTACCAGCATTAACAAATGAATACATCTTTTCTGCTGTTTCTAGAACTTTATCAAGTCCTGGGAACTCTGGCATGTCTATCCGGGTAACTACTTGGCCAGTCTTTTCGTCCTTGGCAACTGACATTTCCCAGCCGCGGAACTTAGAGTGATATTCCTCACTGACTAGTCCTTTGGCCATGTCTAAAATATCTGTACGGATTTCATAACCGTTCTTGTTGAATTTTACTTCAGGTGCTTTCAATGTTGACATAATTTTCTCCTTGTGTGTGTATGTCTTAGGCGGTAGCCGTCTTGCTACGTGTAGTCTTAGCCTCAACTACTTCTTCATTCTTAGGAAACCATTTATCAGAAATGGCATCCATGGAATATTTTGCGATGTCAGTAAAGTTGTGTGCTAGCATTTTAGCAAATTCAGTCTGAGCATCGATATAATCGTGTGCAGCCTTATTCAGCGTAGGATCAGTGATGATCTTGTCTGTTAGGCCTCGTTTAGTTTCTTGGAACGCTTCGATGTGTGCTTCAAGCGTTAGGTATGGTGCGAACATTTTATTAAACATTTTTATCTCCTGTGTGTTAATGTGTAGCAGTAATTGTACTGCATTATTATTTATATTGCAAATTTAATGAGCAATTAAATCCAGCCTTTAAAATCTTCCATCATAAGACGTTTTGCGCCCTTATAATCTCCGCTACGTGCTAAATTTGAAGCAGCATGGGCCTTACCCATCTCGCCTAAAAAGTTATAGATTGCTTTTACTATTTTCATGATTACCATCCCCTACGTGATTGATTTATTTCAAATTGACGGGTTAGACGATCTACATCACAAGAATCTGTGGGTGCGTGTCTAACAATGTATTCTTCTAATGCGGAACTGTAAGTTTGTGGCTTACTGAAATTCTGAAACATCTTTTGGAAGTATTCAGTGATTGTGTTTAACATATTTTATTTTCCTTTGTATATAACATATTCTCAGTAGTCTCTCATGGTTTCTACTGAGTAAAGTATTTATACATTGTATGCTGCGACCGCACAATTTACAAGTCTTTATTTCTCCAAAGTTATATGCTATAATCTACTAAATACCACAACAAGGATAACATCTTGAAACGAGCAACCCGTAGTCTGTTAGAAGAACTCAATTCCATATCGGAAAAGAAGAATAGTGAAGCCATTATAGAAGCAAGGGCCACACATGTCATTGACAGTGCTATCAATCTACTAGCACTTATCAAAGAAAATTTCTCCCCAGAGGATGCTTATGAGTTAGAACGTAGACTGCTTAATAGCATCAAAGCATCTGATCCTAACAAGTTTACTCGTGGTATACGCAAACTACGTGATAACAAAGAAACTGCTAGACACCTTAAAATCATAGAAGGTGATGTCAAAAACGACGATTAATAGGGCATTTGGATTAATTTCTTTCAATCGAGATAAATAAAAACATACTAAGTTTCATGGGGAAACTTAAAAACAAGATCAGGAGATATTTAAAATGGCAACATTAACAAAAAAGAATGAAACGGTAGTAGCACCGTTTTACAAGAACGGCGTAACTTTACAGTTTCTTACTATTACTTTCCCAAGCAGCGACTTGACAGCAATGTTAGATACCGATACAACAACTTATCCAAGTGCATCACGCAGCCCAATCGCAGTAGCATTGGAAGCAGTTACTCAAGTAGCAACAATTGAACTAATTGGTACACCACAATACAATTTAGGTAGTTCTGGTAACACAATTCTTGCAATTGCTCTTTCAGCACCAGGCGGCGCATTTGCTGGAACAATCAAGTGGGATGGTACAAACAGCGAGACATTCATTGACTACGTTAAACGTCTAATCCGCGCTCAAGGTACATGGCAAGGTTTTGACCTTAACACTGTAACTACAGCACTTGGTGTTAACGGCACAACATTCTAATCTAAACTATTAGAAAATGAAAGGGAGTTTTTTAACTCCCTTTTTCTTTGACATAAATATATTATATAGGTATATTATGCAAACAATAGAAATTAAAACTTTAATAGATATCACTGATACAAAGGTTGCAAGACCTAATCAAGGTACCACATTAGAACATGACCAGTATAGAAATTTTGTTACATTAAAACAATGTATTGAAATTAGATCAATTATATCTTATGACTTTGCTCCAGAGATGCAAGTTATTGATATTAAAGATTTAGGGTTTGGAACTAAGTTCAAAGGCAAACATGCCGTATGGACATTTAGATTTAATCCAGACAGATCCGATGTGTACTCAGATGGTCTACATGAACTAGGATGTTTGTACGAAGATATGCAGGGTGTTCCAATTATTAAAAAGTTAACTGAAACGATAAATATCGAGAAGGCCATTTTCGAACTAATAGATGCGTCTTCCAAGAATACAGTCATTAAGGCAATCAAAGGCACAATTTAGGCAACTAGTCGGAAATTCGTACACCTTAAAGGAGATGACTTAAATGGCTCGAGCAGCACTGGCAACCGTTCCAGAACGTGTTAGCGTACTAGAAACAAAAGTAGATAACATTGAAGAAAAGATTGACAATCTCAAAACAGATGTCAAAGATATGCATGATTGCCTAGATCGTACTCGTGACAGTATCATGGATCAACTTGCCGTAATGCATCAAACAAATGTTGATCAACATAGTGATATGGCGGGAAAGATTAAAGACCTTGAACAATTTAAAACAAAATGGGTATATCTTACAGCAGGTGCGTTAGCAGCAGCAGGATGGATTACAGGACATGCCGAAACATTAATTGGTTTGTTAAAATAATATGCGTATATCGGAATTAGTCGAAGCAGTAGCACCAGTAGGAACTACAACTGATCCAGTTAGCCCAGGAGGGTTACCAAAATCAACACCGCCCGGGCAAACTCCGCCACCAACTACTACCGGACAAACACCTCCCCCTGCACCACCCGGACAAACACCTCCACCTGGACAAACACCTCCACCTGCTCCTGGACAACCTGCTCCAACATTAGGCAATCAGCAGCCAGCAGGACAACCAATAGGACAACCTCCCGCAATGCAACAAGGTATGAAAGATACAATGACAGACCTTGATAAGATTGCCGCACAGATTGTAGGTCTAAAACAAAAACAACAACAGATGCAGCAGCAGATGCAGCAACCACCGACAGTATGAAAATAGGTCAGTTATTATCGGGGATGCATATTGTTCTCACCAATGAAGAACAATCTTTCCTCCGTAGACATAAAGATAATGTATCTATTACTAGTTTAGATGAGCATGATCAATGGCTTGCTCAAAACCTTGTTCGCAAGGGACTTTACGCAATAAGTAATGATAGTACAACTTTAATAAAACAACTAGATGAAACTACGACCAAATGACCTCTATTCAAAAATAGAAGAACTAAGTAAAAATTCAAAAGAAAAATTGCTTCAACAAGGAGTAATAATTCCTGTAAAAAATAACGATGGCACTATTAGTGTAGGACGTTATTACATTAAACGCAAAAAAAACGGATTTTATTGTATATTAGATTTTGAAAAAGATATAATTATAGATAATATAAATCTTCCACAAACTGCGGCTGTGCTAGCCAATAGACTAGCATTGGGCAAATTTGTAAATGATGATCTGCTTGAAACCGATACAAAATACGGTTATGCATTGTTTGATGAGGAACTACATAACAAACTAGCAGAGAAAAGTTTGGCATCAAAATCATTAGATCGCATGGATATCATGACGGTTAAATCTAGAATTTCCAAAGAAAAGAAAGAAGAATATATGAAAACTGTTATGAGAAGTTTTAATAAACTTATTCGATTTAACTAAATAATACTATCGATCTTTCTGGGATTAATTATGAAAACAAATGACTTTACATCTCCGCTAACAAGCAAAAAACTAAACGAAAACATGAACAAGATGTTCGGTGTAAGAGTTAAGTTGGAGAATTATTCTAGAGAACAACTAGAAGACATGCGTAACAAATTACGTACCCGGGTTTTCCAACAAGAGGGTTCAGCAGGTATCAATGATTTGCTAACCAACGAAACATATCAAAAAGACAAGGCCATGTTGGACTTGCTTAATACAAGGATTAAAGAAATGCTAGGCGAAGACATCAAAAAACTACGTGACAAAATGGATCAACTAAGCGAAGCCAAAAAAGGTGTTCGTGATGTTAAACATACTAAAAAAGCCAAAGGCTCAGGCGACGACAAGACCGGCGATGGTAAGAAAAACTTTGACGATGTTCAAGTTGCTCGTATGACAGCAGGAGGTGTTCCTAAAAAGAAGGCTATTGCCAAAGCAACCTCTGATAATATTAAAGAAGTTAAGATGGCTGATCTACCAAGTAGAACAGTTAAAGGCAGTTCATATGGTAATCAATCTGATTACAAGAAGCCACCGGAAGATGCACGTCGTCCAGCAAAGACAATGCCTGCTAAAAAAGATAAGAAGCCACTAGGTGAAACAGGTAAACATCCTAAGGGCTGCGATTGCAAAGAGTGCATGGGTACAATGGAAGGCTTAAAAGGCAAGCAGGGTAAACTTGACGCTGATCATGACGGCAAATTAGAGAAAAGCGATTTTGCAAAACTACGTGCTAAAAAGAAAGTTAAAGAGGCTTTCAATACCTTTAAACACAATGTTCAATTTGTTAATGAAAGTTTAGGCTATCTATTAGCGGAAGATGAAGAAGGTAAGGCAAAGGCCATTACAAGCGCAGGTGATATGGTTAATGATTTCACAAGTTGGATGCAACGTGTTGGCCAATATCAAACTAAAACTATGATTGAATTAGCAGACGCGATTAAAGCAGACTTTGGAGCGCAAGAAGCAGAAGCATTTAAAGCCGCAGTTGGTCCGGCACTATCCGCTACACTTGAGACACTAACTCAACAACGTGAAGCGGTGAGTGGAGCAGTTGCAGCATTAGCAGGAGAAGCCACGCCGGATGCAGCAATGGGTATGGAACCAGAGATGCCTCCAGAACCAGGAATGGATATCGGTGCTCCTGACGCAATGAATCCAGCACCAGGGGGGGATGAATTTGGTGCAGCAGATGCAGCAGCAGGTATGGGAACAACTGGACGTGAAATGCGTGAAAACAAGTTTGTTAAAAAACTTAAAGAATCGCATGACATCATGGCCTCATTGGCAAAGTAAATGAGATTATTTGAAGTTGATCTAGGATCGGCTAGGGATGTTTTAGCCGTATTACAAGGACAGGCTAATAGAGCCGATCAACCTTCTTCATTGCCTTTCCCTGTAGTAATGAATATTTTAAAACCCTATGGATTGGGTATAAGCACACCTGATGGTTTGATAGCACTTAAGAATGCAGTCGATCCAGCAGGTGCTGTTATTTCTGATATATTAGATGACGGTACAGTATTACTTAAAACTAAAACAGAAAATCCAAATAAAGATAAAGCCGCACAAGCAGGCGGAACAAGTTCAACAGTAGATGCTATGGCATCAAGAAATGCTAAGAATTTAAAGCCAGATATTTGACCTTTGTAATATGTAGTGTTATAATTAACACTATATGACAACCACCTATACTCCTCCTGCGTTCGTTGAACGTTTCCAATATAAAAACTGTGTTCAAATTAACGACCCGGTAACTCGAAAAAGAGTGTATCGCACACCCGATGGAGAAAAGTTACCTAGCGTAACTACCATCCTAGGTGCTACTAAAGATCAAACTCATCTTAATGCATGGAGAGATCGTGTTGGACACGATAAGGCACAACAAATTACTTCTGAAGCGGCGGGAGTTGGAACAGCAATGCATGCCAATTTAGAACGTTTTTTAATTGGTGAACAACGTCAACCCGGCAGCAATCCAGTACATGTACAGGCTAACAAAATGGCTGACATCATTATTGAAAACGGTCTTAGTAAAATGAGTGAAGTTTGGGCTATGGAACAAAGTCTTTACTTTCCCGGACTATATAGTGGTACTACTGACCTAATTGGTATACACGAAGGCGAGCCGGCAGTTTGCGACCACAAGCAAACTAATAAACCTAAAAAACTAGAATGGGTTGATGACTACTATATACAACTCATGGCCTATATACTAGCACATAATGAAGTATATAAAACCGACATACGCAAGGGTGTTATATTCATGTGTAGCAGAGATTTACAATATCAACAATTTACACTAGAACCTAAAGACTTTAACAAATGGCAAGATGCTTGGTTAAACAAAGTTGAAGAGTATTACGCCTTAATTAAGTAATCCAGTTATGATAAATATCCTATATAGGGGATATTATTATGGCTGTAGTGGAAATTTCAAGAATTCAAGTCCGTCGTGGGCAAGAAAATCAAACAGGCGTACCAACATTAGCAGGTGGCGAATTTGGTTGGGCGGCTGACACTGAACATCTATATATAGGTCTACGTAGAGATGACGGCGGGGCAAGAGATGCTAATGTTAGAATATTAACAGAGAATGATCTATTCAATGTAGTAACAACAGCCGATTTAGGATATACCTATAGAGGAGACACATCTCCTGCTATTACAGCACCCTCATTTGGAGGCGTACCTTTTGAAAGACCTATAAACAAAAAGAACGATGATATAGTTAGTATCAGAGACTTTGGTGTTAGAGGAGTAGGCGGAGCCGAGGTAGTATCTGCTCTTATGCAGGTTGCCATTGATAATTTATTTTTAGATCCTTTAAAAACAACTAGCGATTACGGGAAAAATTCTGCTAAGGTATTACATTTACCTGCCGGAGTATACAACATAGATACTACTATTTTTATCCCTAAACATACCACAATTATAGGCGAAGGTCCTGATAAAACTATTATAAATCTAATATCTAATGCTAGTCATGTTTTTCAAACAATTGATGCAGACCCGGACAATGTAAACGACCCAGGTAGAACAACATTTGATAATCTAGCGTTTGGTGGAATAAATTCCGGCGGAAGTCAACCAACTGACATTTATATTGAAGGACTAACAATTCGGTATGATAGCAGTCTAACAAATACCTCCACTTCACTGTCTCTTATGAGTTTAGATTGTGCTGATAATTCTGTAATTAGAAATGTTAAATTTTTAGGAAATCGTGCTCAGGGTGGACAAACTACATCAACATACGTGGGGATTGATATAAGATGTTATGGCGGTGACACAGTATCTGCTAGTAATATATTAATTGATGAATGCGAATTTACTGGACTTAGAAATAGTATCCAATCAAATTATGATGTGTATTATACCACTATTCAAAATAGCAGATTTTATAATTCACTTTACGGAATTATATTCAATAACCCAAAAAATTCCCAAGCAGATACTGGACCAAAATATGCAACAATTGATAATAATCTATTTAAGAATATAGAGTTAGAAGCAATTTATGCAGGTGATGGAACTAGTGATACAAACCATGTTAGTTCAAATAATAAATTTTATAATGTAGGTAATTTAGGACAAAGTGAATTGGTTGCTACCGCTCCGGTTATAAATTATAAAACAACCGGAAATCGTACTGTTAATGATTACTTTGATAGATTTTATAAACGTAATAACGGAATAGCTGAAGATTTTTATTACCAACCGTTAGTTCAGGGACCAACAATATTAGAACTTCCAGTTCTTAGAGCATCACTTACTGACAATACCCTCAACAGAATACTAAGATTACCAACATCATTTGATGCACAACAGATAATTATAAAATATAATATTTTTGCCGCATCGTATGATCCGGTCACTAAGATACCAACGGCATCTGTTGACAGAATGGGAACTCTAAGAATAACATTACAAACTGGTAATATAGTTGATGATTATTCATTTAATGTAGACCCTGGACTTGTAATTTGGAGTATGTATGTAGATTATGGAAAAGGCCGTTTTGATATACAATGCACTTACACACCACCAGCAGGATATACTAATGGCGCTAGTATGAATATACACCCAATAATAATGCTTTAATTATGTTTAACCAACCTGTTGATCAAAGACTAACAGAGTGGATCAAACATAGAAAAGAATTGGATAACAGTTCCGATCCATTGCAGGCAGTTTGGGAATTTTGGCAAACTGCTCCATTCATTCCACATAATAGAAATATCGATCCGTACCATCAAAAAAGTTGGCCTACACCCTGGGAGATCATAGAGACTAATCTATACGATGATTTTACTAAAGCATTGATGATTAGTTGGACTTTGAAATTGACAAAAAAATTTAAAGATTCTAAAATAGAAATTAAAACAATGGTTGATTCTAATCGGACTAGACAGTACAATGTAATATGTGTTGATAATACTTGGGCTATTAATTATAATGATAATGGTCCGGTTTCTGTATTAGAAATAAATGACGGATTTAAACTTGAAAATATAATAGAAGTTTTAGGTCCTAGGTAAATATCATCTAAGAACAATAAAAAGGTTAGGCAATGATTACAGTAGTAAAGCGTAATGGGAATCGCGTCCCCATTGATATTGAAAAAATACAAAGACAGGTAGCATACTCTTGTAAGGGTATAGACGGAGTTAGTCCTAGTATGATCGAAATCAAAGCGCAAATTGAACTACATGATGGTATGACTACTGAAACAATTGATGAACTATTGCTCAAAGCAATGGTAGATTTAGTTGATGAAAGTGAAAATCCAGAAATTAATAATGTCAACTATCAATATGTAGCAGGTAGACAACGTGTTAGTATGCTACGTAAAGAAGTATATGGACAATATGAACCTCCTAAATTATATAGCATTATACAGAAAAATGTAGAGTTAGGTATGTATACTCCTGAACTACTAGAGTGGTATACAGAAGATGAATGGAATATTATAGATCTCTTTATTGATCACGATAAAGATGAAACATATACCTATGCTGCTATAGCACAGTTATGTGAAAAGTATCTAGTACAGAATCGTGCCACTGGACAGATATTTGAAACTCCTCAGGTACGCTATGCTGTTGCTTCTGCCACAGCATTCCATAATGAATCTAAGGAGGCAAGATTAAAATATGTCAAAGAATATTACGAATGTGCTAGCGCGGGTCATTTTACGTTGGCTACACCTGTGCTTGCTGGTCTCGGTACTACTACTAAGCAGTTCAGTAGTTGTGTGCTTATCAGTAGCGATGATACTTTGGACAGTATCTTTGCAAGTGGTGAAATGATGGCCAAATATGCCAGTAAACGTGCTGGTATAGGATTAGAGATCGGACGTATTCGTCCATTAGGTGCCCCAATACGTAATGGTGAAATTAAACACACTGGTATGATTCCGTTCTTGAAGAAATGGTTTGCCGACCTCCGTAGTTGTAGTCAGGGTGGTATTCGTAATGCTAGTTGTACTGTAACATTTCCTGTGTGGCATTATCAGTTTGAAGATCTTATTGTATTAAAAAACAATCAAGGTACTGACGAAACCCGTGTGCGTCAAATGGATTACAGCGTAGTGGTCAACGCCATGTTTTGGAATCGTTATAAACGTGGCGAAATGATCACATTGTTTGATCCTGCAGAAGTGCCTGATTTATATGAATCTTATTACAGAGACAGTAAAGAATTTGAAACATTGTATGTAAACTATGAGAAGCATCCGACAATTAAAAAGAAACGCATATCGGCAGATGAGATATTCAAAAATGGTATCCTTAAAGAACGTACTGATACTGGGCGCATCTATCTTGTCAATATCGACAACGTTATCAACCAGGGGCCGTTTGACACTAGGCTTGACCCAATATATCAATCAAATTTATGCCAAGAAATACTTTTACCCACGAAACCTTTCCAGAGAATTGAAGATCCAGAGGGACGCATTGCTCTTTGTACTCTTGGGTCCGTAAATTGGGGTGCTTTCCGTAACCCACAAGAAATGCGTAAAGCGTGTCGTGTATTGGTTCGCAGTCTAAGTAACTTGTTACAATATCAAGACTTCCTGAGCATACAAAGTAAATTAGCCAACGAAGATTTTGAGCCGCTAGGTGTTGGCATTACAAACTTAGCATACTGGCATGCACGTAAGAGTTTTAAATATGGCGAAGCAGATGCATTGGCAGAAGTCAAACGCTGGATGGAACATCAAGCATATTACCTTACCGAAGCAAGTGTGGAACTGGCCCAAGAGCGTGGCCCATGTAAGCGTAGCGAACACACTTACTACGGTAAGGGAATATTTCCTTGGGAACGTAGAGCAGCAGGTGTTAATGAATTAACTGACTTTACACCTAGTATAGATTGGGAACCATTGCGTGAACGTATGAAGAAATATGGCATACGTAATGCTACACTTATGGCAGTTGCTCCCGTTGAATCTAGTAGTGTTGTATTAAACAGTACCAATGGTATTGAAATGCCCATGGAACTAATTAGTGTTAAAGAAAGCAAAGCAGGTTCATTTACACAAGTTGTTCCTGAATATAAACGTTTAAAGAATCGATATCAACTAATGTGGGAACAATCTGATTGTGTTGACTACTTAAAAACATCAGCAGTATTAGCAGCGTACATCGATCAAAGTCTAAGTACAAATACATTCTACAGTCCTCGACATTTTAGAGACGGAAAAGTTCCGGGCACATTGATTGCCAAAAATTTAATGTTGGCATACAAGTGGGGATTAAAGACTATGTATTATAGCCTAATAGATAAAGTAGGTAGTAAGAATATATTAAACACCCAAAGCGAACGACTATTGGCTGTAGAACCTATTACAATATATAGTGATGAAGATGACTGCGAGGCGTGCAAATTATGAGTAAAGAACAATACGATTTATCAAAACAAACAAACTATCTCAAACGCAAGATGTTTTTGGACATAGAGGGTCCAGTAACCGTCCAGCGTTTTGAAGAAGTCAAATATCCTAAGATCGCTAAGTTTGAAGAATTAGCCCGTGGATTCTTTTGGGTACCAGAAGAAATCAGTTTGACCAAAGACAAGATGGATCACAAGGATGCCAGTGATGCTGTCAAACATATTTTCACCAGCAATCTATTACGTCAAACAGCATTGGACAGTATACAAGGTCGTGCTCCAAGTCAAATCTTTAGTCCAGTTATCAGCATACCAGAACTTGAAGCCTTGGTAAGCAATTGGAGTTTCTTTGAAACTAATATACATAGCAAGAGTTATAGTCACATCATACGTAATGTATATAGTGTGCCCAAAGAAGAATTTAACAAGATTCACGACACTAAAGAAATTGTAGACATGTCTGCCAGCATTGGACGCTACTATGACAAACTGCATGAACTAAATTGTTTTAAAGAACTCAATCCAAAAACAGTAAACGAAAAAAGTCACATCAAGGCCATCTGGTTAGCACTCAATGCCAGTTACGCACTAGAAGCATTCCGCTTCATGGTATCGTTCGCTACAAGTTTGGCCATGGTAGAGAACAAGATCTATATCGGCAATGGTAATATCATCAGTTTGATCTTACAGGACGAGTTGTTACATGCAGAGTGGACCGCTTGGTTGATCAACAATGTAGTAAAAGATGATGAACGGTTTGCCGAAGTGGTAGAAGAATGCAAGGAAGAAGTGTATGCTATGTATATGGAGGTCATAGCGGAAGAAAAGGCCTGGGCAGATTACTTGTTCAAGAAAGGTCCAGTGATTGGCCTCAATGCTGCTATCCTTAAAGACTTTGTGGATTATACAGCATTCGTTAGACTAAAAGACATTGGTATCAAATATGCTGAAGAGCATCCACGTTCAAGTCCTATTCCATGGTTTAATAAACATGTGAATATAGGTAAGAAGCAAAGTGCATTACAAGAAACCGAAAGCACTAATTATGTAATCGGTGTAATGAGTGATAATGTTAGTTATGACGAACTACCGGATCTATAATGTCTACCGAAACTGATAAAATTAAAAAACTTGAACAACATGTTGAACAATTGATTAAACAAAATCAAGAATTAAATCAACGTATTGGTTTATTAGAAAGAGAAAACAGTCGCAGACGCAGCGAGGTTAATCAGATAGCCTCGGCAATTAATAGACGAGGATAAGAATGAGTGATTTCAAAGCAGGAGAATTTGAAGACGGTTGTGGCGATTATTACATATTGTATGATGCTGCTATGATGGTTAGAGATGTTCCTGGTATTACTTGTGAAATAGGATTACGTGCCGGAGGTGGAACAAAACGTATATTAGATGCACTTCAAACAAAAATAGCGCCGCGTACACATATTGCTATAGACCCCTATGGTGAGATTCCATATTTCTGGAAAGAGAATATTATTCCAGCAGAAACAGATTACACAAATAATATGCGTGATAGAATTATGATTTCTATGTCGCAATATTGTATAGAAAATCCTAACATTAATTTTTATCTGTATCCAATGGAAGATACAGAATTTTTTAAAAGATTTGCAGATGGTGTTCCTGTTTATTTTGATAAGGGTAAGCAGATAATTAATGAATACTCATTAGTACATTTTGATGGGCCTCATAGTTTAGAGACCACACTTAATGAAACATTATTTTTTGAACCAAGGGCACCTAAAGGAGCAATATTTGTTTACGACGATGTTGTAGATTATTATGATCACAATGTCATTAGATCACATCTTTTAAACGCAGGTTGGTCAATGGTTGCATCAACCTATTACAAAGCATCATATATAAAAGGATAAAAATGAAAGCAATATTATGGAGTAAGTATCACTGCCCTTACTGTGATCAAGCACACGCATTACTAAAGTCTAAAGGTTATCAAATTGAAGAACGTAAGATTGGTGATGGTTATACAAAAGAAGAACTATTAGAAGCAGTACCTAATGCACGAACTCTTCCTCAAATTTTTATTGAAGAGGCTCATGTTGGTGGATTTACTGAACTTAGGGAATATCTAAAATGAGTTCTCCTATCCCCGAAGATATCATAACTATATCCAGTATAGGTGCTGATACTATTACATTAGACACAACTAATATACCCTATCTAACTTCTAGTATGATAGGTCCATACCCGCAATACAATGTGGGTGCTGCGGGCAGCAGTGGCGGAACAATTCCAACTACTAATATGAACGGTACTGTTTTTACCACCAACGGTAGCGGCCTGCCACGTTGGGCATCTATGACTAACAATAATAAACAATCTTCATTACAGGTACACGGTGATGCAGAGTTTGAAGGCAAGGTTATGATAAACAAGCGAGACCTTGGCGAGTTTATGGAAGCAATGAGCAAGCGTTTGGCCATACTCGTACCAGACCCAGAAAAATTAGAACACTTTGAAGCGTTGAAGAAAGCATACAATCACTATAAGACCTTAGAGGCTTTATGCGAATTACCAAAAGAAGAAAAGGAATAAAATGTTAATAGAAAGAGGATTTACATCTGCCGATGTTGTTAGTTTAAAACTAATCAACGGTGAGGAACTTATAGCACGTTTTGAAAGCGAAACTGCTGATACGGTTAAAATTATTAAACCATTATGTGTTACACTTAATGGTCAAGGTGTTGGACTAATGCCTTGGATGTTTCTCGGCAATGGCAAAGAAGTAACTTTAAACAAGTCACATATATTTGCCATGATGACTAGCAAGCACGAGGCCGCAGACCAATATAGAGATAGTACCACTGATATTGCCCTACGGTAAATATTAGATTAGGAGAATGGTATGGTAGGATATAAAGCAGTAGGAACCCCACAAGCAATTTATGGCGGTAATGGTGTTGAAGATGTTTATCAAAGTTCAAATGTATTTGTAAATAATGTTCCTGTAGTACCCTACGGTTCCCCCGGTAGTGCAGGAATTTTCGGAATGGCATCAGTATCAGTTACTGTTACTATTCCCCCAGGTGATCAGGCAGCGGCTGAAACATTGGTCAATGATACTATTGCTGCTCAAAATGGAGAACCTAATGCGTATTATAAACCTGCGGCTGCTGCCGATGGTGTTAAAGGTAACTATGCAGGTACTCCAGAAGTATCCGATCCTGCTTCTGTTCCAGCCGGAACAATAGCAACTGATCCCACTGCATCTGATATCATACCATTCTTAGAAGCAAGAGTTGCAGAGGCAGGATCCGGTGCATGGAGAGAGACAGGACAAGGTGGTAAACCGAGTAATCCTAAAATTACTAGCATATGGGCCAATCTTGGATATCCTTCTGCTAACCCATGGACTACAGATCAAACTGCTTGGTGTATGGGATTTATTAATTTTGCTCTTAAAAACTCAGGTTACAGATATGTTCAAACTGCTAGTGCTGCACTTATCACTAGTAATCCAGAAAAGTGGGGAGCAGTACAAGTACCTAAAGCCGAAGCAAGACCCGGAGATATTGCATTTTGGAGTTACAGGCATGTAAATTTTGTTTATACCGCCGCTAATGGAAAATATAGTTTTGTTGGCGGTAATCAAACTCCTAGTGGTGGTAAGAATAATCCCGACGATGGAGATATAACTATTTCTTATCCGGGCGGGACTGCTGCTAGTAATGCAAATTGGGTTAGTTGCTGGCGACCGACAAAAACATAAGTATTATAGTCTGCAAGGGTATAATGCATAGCATTTTGGAAGGTGCAAGTCCGGGAGGCAGGAGAAGCCAATTCTTGCAGATTTCTCCACTTTTTGGTGAAATATCTGTTGACAAATAGGTAAAACCTTGTTATAATTAGTACTTAACAACACAAAGGAGTCTACTATGTACCGTTACACTGTTTGGGTTCGTCTTAATCAATATCAAACTGCTAATGTTGTAGTCAGTGCCGATAACGATTGGCAAGCCAAAATGATTGCCGAAGCACAGTACGGTTCCGGTATGGTTCTTAACTATTCTCGTATTGACTAATTAGGAAATATCATTATGCCAAGCCCCCGTAGAGTAAGTCAGATCCTTAAAGGTAAAAAACCACCTAAGCCAAAAACTGTAAAGAATATGGCTAAACGAGCCGCTAAGAAGAAAAAATAATCATGTTGGACTGTTTAATTCTAGGTGATAGCATAGCCGTAGGTACAGCCAAATATAGACCAGAATGTGTAGCCTATGCTCGTGGCGGTATCAATAGCCAACAATGGCGTAAGAAATATCTCGAAAGTGATCAAGGTGCCTTGCCTGTTGCCAAGACTGTAATCATCAGTTTGGGTTCTAACGATCACACAGGTGTAAGAACTATTTTAGAACTACAACAGATACGCAAGGCTGTTAAAGCCGATCGTGTATTTTGGATACTTCCGCACGGTAACAATCCATCTAGTAGTTTAGAAATAGATTGGATACAAAGTTTTGTTAAAGTAGTTGCTGGTGAAAATGGTGATATAGTATTACCAATTACCCGTGTGCAAACAGATAATATTCATCCAAGTTGGGCTGGATATAAAGAACTTGCAGACGCTACAAAATAAATATATACTGTAAGTTAATAGTTGTAATCCCTTCAAAGAGGATGTGTTCAAGACGCCGGTTCGAATCCGGCCAGGTCCACCATAAACACATAGACCGTGCATTATCGTCATTTGACGGTGGTAAACAGAATGACGTAACTGGAACCCTTGTTATGTGTTTATGATGGGCCTGCTCTGGTAATCGATTGGGCAAATAGTCAGCGACGGCAACTCGGTAGATGACGACCGTTAATCGCATAAAATCAATAACTGCAAACGACGAGTTATATTCCATGGCCGCTTAGGCTTTGGTGAGGTAGGAAATACCTTATTACCAAAACAACCAGAACCCGCTTCGGCGGGTTTCTTTTTGATTCTTGTAAACTTTTTATCAGGCTACCGCGTTATATATATATGCAAGACAAAAAACAACTTGACTACGATGAAGCGAAGAAGGATAAAACCGAACCGTTTTTGGAACAGTATTTGCCTACTAGTTATGATTGGAGATTATCCAATTGTGATGAAAGACGATCTGGACCATGTAAGAAGGTTGATAATGTCAAGCATAAATTTCATTAACTTTAAAAGGAAACTTCAAATGAAAACTATCGCTACTCTTATCGCTACTTTGGTAGCAACCGCTGCTTTCGCTACTGAGCCTGCTAAGACTGCAACACCTGCTGCTACTGCAACACCTGCTGCTACTGCAACACCTGCTGCTACTGCAACACCTGCTGCACCTGCAAAAAAGGTAGAAAAGAAAGTTGAACATAAAAAGGCTGATCACAAGAAGGTAGAAGTGACGCCTGTCAAAAGTGAAGCACCTGCTACCCCGGCCGCAACAAAGGCTGTTGAGCCAGCTAAGAAGTAATCCATCTGAATTAGACGACGACGATGATGATGACTTCGATGACTTTCCAGATATCCAAGTTTCTTATCGTCGTCCAACTCTAATTGCATGTGATGATAAATGTCATAATCAAGATGAATTATCAGACCACGTATTAGTAAGATTGGCTATTGCTCGTGCAAAGGCCATGGATCGTTATCGTGAGATAAACACCGAGGAAAAAGGCTAGTTCAATAGCCTTTTTTCTTGACCTCTGTCTAAAAGAGATATATAATATAGTATGGTCGTAAGACTGTATAAAACTAAAGGAAATTTAAATATGAAAAAACTTGCAATATTTGCATTATCAATCGGTCTAATGGGATTCGCCCAAGCCGATGTCTCCGTTTATGGAATGGCTCGTGTCTATGAAGAATCATCTACTGTTGGCACAGCAGCATCTGTAACATCTTTAACCAATGACAAAAGCCGTATCGGTTTTAAAGCCTCTGACGCTATTGGCAATGGTTTGACAGCGTTTGCCGTTGTTGAAACCAACGTTGGTGTTGATGCTCCAGCAGCCAGCACATTAGGAGATCGTACCGCTCTTGTTGGCCTAACACACCAGCTGGGATCAATTGGTTTTGGCCGTGACAAAACTGCGTTAACCAAATCATTGGATTCGTTCGATGCTATGGGCGGTGATTTGTTTGGATCTAGTGCGGCCGCTATTCACTCCTATCAAGGAACACGTTTGAGCAATACAGCATTTGTATCTGCAACACTTGTTCAAGGACTTACTGGTAAAGTTGAATTAGCCAACAGCGAAGTTGCTGGTACTCCAAATCCACAAGTTTATAGCCTAGTATATTCTACTGGTCCAATCTCTGCTACCTATGCTCGTTTTGACAATGGAACAACCAGCGTAAGCGATGCAGTTGGTGCCAAGTTTGAAATTGCCAAAACAGGTACAACTGTTTTTGGTCTATACTCTGACAACAAAGTAGCCAATGTAACCAGTCAAGGTAAGAGCATGGGTGTTACTCAAACTGTAACTCCGACTCTATCTGCTATGGCCAGTTATGGTGAGAACGGTGGTCTTAAGGCTTATAACTTAGGTGCTAACTATGCTTTGGGTAAAAATACTAAAGTATTGGCTCGTTACTTGAAAGAGACAGCAGCCACAGATACCACACGTTATGGTGCTGGTCTAGAATACAGTTTCTAATCCAAAATTAGATTTGTAAGTAAGGCCCTTCGGGGCCTTTTCTTTTGGTAAAAATTAACATTGACAAACTGGTAAAAAGTAGTTATAATTATTGCATAGGAGATTAACTTTATGAATGCTGAAACTACTCTACTTAACGTAAAACAATATTGTTTATCCGATTCCAAAGACTTCCAAATCTGGACAAACAAAGGTACTACCTATCATTGGAATCGAGGCAAGGATACTGCTAATGGTTTGATCAATGGTGTAGTTCGTAAACTAGCAGGTATTGACCCAAGCGGGCACCAAATCTGGGTTGTTGCTGGTTCTCTTAAGATTAGTCCCAATGGAACAATTCTGCGTTGGACTGGTATGCCTCGCAAACTACAAGTTACGTTTGAATCTGTTAATTCAATTATTTTTGATAAAGAGATAGCATAATGTCCATGCATCTATGTGGGCCTGCCCTTACCACGACTGGAAAGAAAAAAGGCAAGATTAAATTCCGTAATGCCGCCGAGGCTCGACGTGCTCGTGAACTTGATTCAGCATGGAAAGAACTTCTTAAACGACAAGGCGTTGAACAAGAAGAACGAAAAAGAAAACGTGCTATGGCTGCTGAGCCGTTGGTATATAAACTTGAGACACCGGTAGGTCGTACTAATACCAAACATATACCGAGTCTTAATACAGTTGGTGGGGTAGCAACCTTGGCACCTGCTAAAGTATATACTGGCACCAAAGTTAAAGGCATTGCTACTATGCATAAGAGCAATGCTGTGCCTGTTTTTAGTGATGAAGAAGCAATTGACATTTCTAAGATGAGGAGATAATATGTCTAAATCAGGTGATTGGTATAAAAAATTAAGAGAAGAAGATCCTATAGCATATCGAAAACTTATGGACGAGAAATATGATCGTCGAGTTAAACAGACTAATTCAGATCCAACTAAGTTTGCTCAGATGAAATATTCTAAACAAAAGGCCGGCGCACTAAGTCGAGGATATGATTGGAATCTAACTGAAGACGATGTACATAAATTAATTAAAGAAACTAAAACTTGTCAATTATCAGGAAGAGAATTAGTTCTAGAAATCAATCATAGAGACGGGCCGAGTTTAGATAGAATAGATAATAACAACGGATATAGTATGAAGAATGTACAAGTAGTTAGCCAGCAAATTAACAAGGCAAGAGGAGAAATGTCTGTTGATGAATTTATTCAAATGTGCTGTGAGATTGCCGACTATTCTCGACTATAAATATTCTTATGAAACCCACATTAAATGAAAAATTTATAGCATACCTTGCACTACTAAGCGGTCTAAGTATATCAGCGGTGGCTGTTTACTATAGCGTAGTAGGGCTTACTGCTATATTCGCAGCCGCAGTTGTTCCCATCATCATCATGGGAACTACATTAGAAATTAGCAAGTTGGTAGCCACAGTATGGCTTAAACAAAATTGGAAGACTGCTCCACTGCTAATTAAAACATATCTCTTTGCTGCTATTGTAGTATTAATGATTATTACCAGCATGGGTATATTTGGATTCCTAAGTAAAGCACATATGGATCAAAATTTAGTTAGTGGTGATGTTCAAAGTAAAATTGCTGTATATGATGAAAAGATCAAAACCGAGAAAGAGAATATTGAAGCAAACCGTAAGGCACTTAAACAGATGGATGAGGGAGTGGACCAAGTACTGGGCCGCTCAACAGATGAAAAAGGTGCCGACAAGGCTGTGGCTCTGCGTAAAGCCCAGCAGAAAGAACGTGTTAGACTTCAAGATGAAATATCACAGTCGCAGAAGTCTATCGCGGGACTTAACGATGAACGTGCGCCTATTGCCGCCGAGGTTAGAAAAGTGGAGGCAGAGGTTGGACCGATAAAATATATAGCGGCCTTCTTCTATGGTAGCACTGATGAAACTATTTTAGAAAAAGCAGTCACATGGGTGATCATTACATTGATTGTTGTATTTGATCCATTAGCAGTTATCCTATTATTAGCAAGCCAAATAAGTTTTCAAGAGTTCAGAGAACGTGAAGGCAAACCAGGTGTACTTAAAGATAGTGATGGTACTATTATTGGACTTAGGATGCCTAAGAAAGATGAACCTATAGTGGAGGGTAACAGCCCCAGAGAGACCACCGATGTCATAGACACAAAGCCGCCCACTGTCACTGAATTAGCAGAGGATAACATTCCTACTACAATAATTCCCGAGCCTATTGGTGGTATTCCTATACCTGGATACGAGCCTGAATATGTTAAATGGCCAGGAGGCCAGTCTCCTCTTTTCTGTAATAAATGCGGAACTGAATTAGTCGATGCTCAGGGTATTGGACTAGTGTGTCCTAGTCTAGAATGTGGTGTAATCAAAGAACTAGATGAACACATACCAGAACCAGTGGTAGACGGCTATGTTCAAAATGAAGAACAAAAAGAAAGCAACGTTTGGACTAATACAATTACACAAACTGAGTACAACGAAGTTAGTGAAACTGCCGAGCATAGAAGTGAGGTACTCGTAAATCAATGGGCCAATCTTATAAGAACAAAGCAGGCAAGAATGTCCGATGTCCCACAACATTTAATATTAGCGGTAAGGGCTAAAGTATGATGGAAGGCAAACTTACACTTATCACGCCTCCTGACATTTTTGAAAATGAATCATACAGTATATTGTTTGTTCATTTAAATGATGAAGATCAAGAAAAAGTTAGTCAATGGTTCGCTAATTCTGAAATAAAAGAAAATGTAAACATTTATTTTTATTCGGGCGAAGTTGATATACCTTGGTTTTTTCACGCCATGGCCCGTTCTGAATATAAGTACATTGATTTAGATAATTTGAATAATATAACCTCAGCGTTGAGTGGTTATATGTTAGGTAAAAAAAATACCTATTACAAAACAAATGATGAAAATACTTCAGCCGTGTTCCATTATATAAATCAAAATAGAATAACTAATATAGAAAACTTTTTACAAAGAGCATTTAATGACAAAAATTAATAACACACATGTCTGCGATTTCTGTGGTAAGAGCAAAGAAGATGTAGAAAAACTTATTGTAGGAGAAAATGCAGCCGTATGTAACGATTGCGTTGAACTATGTGTCGATATATTAAAAGACGAAAAAATAAAACAATTTCCCAAAGAAGCCAAATTATTAAATCCCGTTAAGATCAAAGAGTATTTAGATCTATATGTTATAGGTCAAGACAATGCTAAAATTGCATTAAGTGTAGCAGTTAGTCAGCATTTTAAACGTATTAATAATCCAACAACAGAATTAGAAATTGAAAAAACTAATGTATTAATGTTAGGTCCAACCGGGTGTGGCAAAACTATGATGGCACGTAAAATTGCCGATTACTTGGATCTCCCATTTGCTATTTGCGATGCTACTGGTATCACCGAAGCGGGATATGTTGGTGATGATGTAGAAAGTATTCTTACTCGTTTAATTAACGAGGCAGATGGAGATCTTGAAAAAGCCAGCATGGGAATCGTATATATTGACGAAATTGATAAGATTGCCAGGAAAGGTGAAAGTGCCAGTATTACCAGAGATGTTAGTGGTGAAGGTGTACAACAGGCGTTATTAAAAATGATTGAGGGATCTATTATGCGTATCCCTTCATCCAGTAAACGCAAACATCCCGGTAGTGAAATGCAAGAAATTGATACCAGAGGTATATTGTTTATTTGCGGTGGAGCATTTGTAGGTATTGATAAAATTATTCAACATCGTACAGAAGCCAAGTCAGTTGGATTTCATGCTAACGTAGCAAATGATACTGATACAAATAAAGTATATCAAGATCTTACCACTAAAGATTTAATTAAATTTGGATTGATACCTGAATTTGTCGGGCGGTTTGGACTATGTATAAATGTTGAGGAATTAACTGTTAACCAATTAGTTAGTGTTCTTAAAGAACCAAAGAATAGTTTAATAAAACAATACCAATACCTTTTTGAATTAGATGGAATTAAACTTAATTTTGATGATGATGCATTAACTGAAGTTGCTAGTAGGGCTAAAGAACTTAAAACAAATGCTCGAGGGTTAAAAAACATTATAGAAAAAGCACTATTGCCCTATCAATTCGATGCTGTTGATCTTGTAGAACGTGGGTTGAAATCAATACGGATAAGTAAAGATACGATAATCGGCAAACCGGCCGTAATGATTTTTGATAAAAAGAAAAATGAGCAAAAACAATAAAGTATTTGGAAATAAAGTTATAGTTGGTGATCTTCCATTATCAGTAGCACTTCGTAAATTTAAACAAAAAGTAGAAGATTCTGGGCTTCTTGAGGATGTCAAAGCCAAAATGTTTTACGAAAAGCCTACCACAACCCGTAAACGTGCCAAAGGTGCCGCCAAAGCACGTTGGAAAAAGAAACTTCAAGACCAGCAACTACCCAAAAAAATGTATTGACAAGTTGATATTTGTGTGTTATAATATGTACTTGTACAACAAGGATCATCTAAATGTCTGCTACTAAAGTTGCTAATTATAATAAATCTAATGTAGATTGGAATAAATTTTTCTCTGCTGTTACTACAGTTGGCGATACAATGAATAGTCAAAAAGATCGTTTTGATAAAAGCGACCTTATTGAAAAAGCACTTGCCCATTACAGTAACGGTGCCATTGAATATACTAATTTAGATGGTGTTGATCATGTACTTACTAATTTAAATAATACTACTCAAGAGTTTAAATTTGGTAGTAGTATGTTTTATGGGATACGTGTCACGCAACGTAAAACTAAAAATCGTCCACAGATTAAAGAATTAACTAAATTAGGCAATTCCGTAACTGTTAAACTAACTAATTCACACGGTGAGAATAAACGCACAGCACTGCCTGCTACCTATGCCAAATACCTAATGGTCGCGGATAACTATAGTGCCTATGTAATTGCAGTAGAAGATCTTACACCTTATCTTGCAATCGGTGGGGATGGCATTGAAGCAAAGAATGTCCCAGCAAATTTATTTACTGAAGTAGTCAATCCAGATGAATATACTGTTACTTCACATGTATCAAACTACAAGGAAAAGAAAAACAAGATGCAGGAAGATTTCCTGAATCAATTTTAATATGAGTTATAGAGTTTATAATCAATCATGTATTGAAGGCATGCGTGAGCATGTTACTGATGACTCTGTTGATTTAATATTTACAGATCCCCCCTACGGTATTGATGGGGACACATTAGATGTACTATATCATAGAGACGAAGGTAATGTTGTTCCTGGATATATAGATGTACCATTAAAAAATTACGCAAAATTTAGCAAAGACTGGATTAATGAATGTGCCCGTGTACTGCGCCCGGGTGGTAGTTTATATATTGTTAGTGGATATACTAACTTGCACCATATACTAAACGCATTGCATGACTCCGAACTTGAAGAAGTAAATCATATTATTGCCAAATATACATTTGGAGTAAACGCAACTAAGAAATGGGTTAGTAGTCACTATCATGTATTGTTTTGGGAGAAGCCTAGTAAGGGTAAACAAAAACGTACATTCAATAATTCATACAAATACACAGACAACAAGGATAGTTACAATGACAGACTCAGTGTTCAAGACATGCCTCGAGATTATAAACCAGGGCAAATTAAAAATAAAAATCAACTTTCAGAAGATTTTATTGAAAAATTCATTAGGTACAGTTCAAATCGCGGAGACACTGTCCTTGATTGTTTTGGTGGTGGCCTCACTACTGGCCGTACTGCTCTTCGTTGGGGCCGCAATTTCATCGGATTCGAACTTAACACTCATGCATATGATGCTTTCGTCCCCACGCTAGATGAAGTTGTTGAAGTGCCAGATCCTGCTCCTATTGCACCCGATGCTAAAGAATTAGCCAAACGTGATAAGATGCGTGAAGGTTGGCGGCAAGATAGATTAAAAAAGAAATTAGCAAACAATTCTTAATAGAAAGATAATTATGGCAAAACACATGATGGTGGACTTGGAAACAATGGCGGTTTCACCTAGTGCTGTTGTACTAACACTAGGTGCAGTACACTTCAATCCCTATGGAACAGGCTACTCAGATAAAATTTATTTCCGTATAAACATCGATGATCAAGATGTATTAAATAGAGAAATAGATCCATCTACCATTGATTGGTGGTCTAAGCAAGATCCTGCCATTATGGAAGAAGCGTTTAGTTCAGATAATCGTGTTCCTCTTGTAGACGCAATTGATCAGTTCCATAAGTTTGCTTGGGGTTGTAGTGCTTTTTGGAGTCATGGTAGTGTATTTGATATTGTAATATTGGAAAATATATATCGTCAACTAGGCAAGCCCGTCCCTTGGCAATATTGGCAAATACGTGATACACGTACTTTGTTCGACTTAGGATTTGATCCAGACATGCCAACGGCATCTAAACATAATGCACTAGAAGATGCTATCCGTCAAGCAGTAGGTGTACAAAATATGTACCGTAAACTTAATATAAGAGAGAGGTGATATGAAAATTGATAGAGCCAGCGAACAACTACACGCACATCAACTTGCTCACATTCAAAGGTTGAAACAACAAGAGTTTGAATACCAACAACTTGTGGAAAAAAAGAAAGACGACCTTAAGATGCAAGAAACTAGAACTGAACGTGCTAAACGTTTAGACCTAAATAAAGGCCGTAATGTGGATGTTGAATGTTAATTATGAAATATATTACTAACAAATATGGCAGTGTTATATTGCCAAATGAGCCAGGTATGCTGGAATGGCTAAATGAGAATTATCCATTTAGTCAATATCGTATTATAGAAAGGTAAATCATGAGCAAGTATAAAACCGTATATACCGAGGTAGAAGTTGAGGTCGATCTTACAGATTTTGACACAGAAGATCTGATTGAAGAATTAGAAGATCGTGGGGAGTTACCTGCTACAACTAGTGGGCCATACGATTGTACAGAATTAGTAGAGCAAATTTGGATGAGACGCAGAAACGGTCAAGATTATAATTATCCATTGGATCAATTGATCTATGCTGTGACTGGCCGTATTATTTAAACCAGCCTAGTTTTTCTCCGGCTGCTTGGCGGCGGTCGGATTCTTCTCTACTACCCGGCAAGCGGCTTGCCCAAAGTATAATTAGTGCAAAGAATATGCCCATGCCCATGGTGGCTTTCCAATTCTGTGTGGCAAACCAAAAGATAACCAAACTAACATCCATACTTAAAAACATGAACCATTTGGCCTTAGCGGGAAATACGCTACCTGCTTGCCAATCTTTAATAAATGGTCCAAACAACTTATGATTTAACATATAGTCATGGAACCGTTTACTGCTACGGGAAAAGCAGTAGGTTGCAATCAAACTAGGAGTAGACCATGGAATTCCGGGTACAATTATTCCAATATATGCTATTCCTAAAAACAAAATACCAGCGGTAAACCAAAGTGCTTTTTTAATCTTTTCCATAATCAATCCTTTTGACTATTTAATGGAGTTATAACCACTTGACAAATTTACCAGTTTAGTGTATAATATCAGTATGGCAACGAAAAACGCATTTATCTTCAGTTGGGATAATTTGGGCATTGAATCCATTATTCCTATCTCCCAATATGAGTTTCACGAGCAAGAAAATACCATACGGTTGTTAAGGGATCAAAAAAGAATTAATAATCCACTTAACGGTGTTGTGCGTAGTTTGTTGTTGAGGGCTAGATTTAATCCACAACGTCATTATGAAATCTATGCTATCGATTGTACTGAAGATATGGATGAAGCGTTTTGGAGAGAACAGTGGGAGGAACACCCACAATTTACAGCAGAATTGATCAGAGAACGTGGACATAAATTATATAGTGATCGAATAGAAACACACAAGGTTAAGATAACATGAAAATTAGTTTAGTATCAGATCTACATTTAGAATTCGGCTACCAAGAATTACCTGGTGGCGAAGTACTAATTTTGGCTGGAGATATTGCTGAGGCTCGTAGTATCCGCAAGCATCACCATAGCACTAAACTTATACAAGATACTCCAGACACGTTCTATCGTTGTTCAGAGTTCTTCAAATGGGAGTGTGAGAAATATGATCAAGTGTTTATGGTTATGGGAAATCATGAACACTATCACGGGAGATTTGATAAGACCTATAATGAACTAAAAAGCATTCTACCTAAGAATGTAACCTTGTTAGAAAACGAAGTTGTTAATTACAAAGGTGTTATGTTTATGGGTGCTACACTATGGACTGACCTTAACAAGGGCGACAGTATTACAGCCTTTACTCTCAAGCAGTTCATGAATGATTACAAACTTATAACTACTCATTATCCTGCTAAAGATGTGTATCATAAACTAACACCTGAGCATACTGCTGGAGTGCATTTTAAGACTAAACAATACTTTAAAACCGTATTGGAAATGAATCGTGACAAACCCTTTGTTGTCATTACTCATCACGGTCCTAGTTATGCAAGTATCAATGACAAATACAAGAACGATCAAACTATGAATGGGGGATACACCAGTGATCTAAGTGAATTGATTTTAGATTTTCCTAACATCAAAACTTGGGTACATGGCCATATGCATGATCCAGTTGATTACATGATTGGTGATACCCGTGTGGTTAGTAATCCGCGTGGCTATATTGGTCATGAGGATACCAGTGGTTTTAATCCTGATTTCTACTTTGAAGTGTGATATGGTAACACAAACTGATCAGTTCCTGCAAAGAGATGCACACTTGCCTAAGCCTAAGTACAACTATGGGGATAGAGTTTTTGCTCGACTAAACAAAGTCCCCGTAGTTGGAATGGTTATAAGGCAAGTTGAAGATACTGTACTTGTACATTCTGATCTACCTCTTAGAGTAGAAGAACAAATTAGATATATTGTGTCAGTACCAATGAAAGGAATGACCCGATTATTGGATATGAGTGGGACTTGCCATTGTGGTCGTACTTTAGATCCAAATGGTGATTGTGATACTAGTCATTCATTAACTGAAGAGCAATATCAAAAAATGCTCAAACGTAGGAAAAAGAAATGACCTGGGATTTATTTTTTGGATTTTTAATTGGATATATTGTAGGAGTACTATATATGTGTTATCGCTCTAATGAAGATTCTAGGAGATATATAGAATGAACAATTTAATCAAAGAACTTGAGCCCCAATGTTGGGAACACAATGAATTTGGACTTAATTTCAATTACGAAAAGTTTGCCAAGTTGATTATACAAGAAGCTGGGGAAGCATTCTGGAGTGAGGCGTGTAATGTCAGTGATTTGGCCTACGAAGAATACTATCGTAATAGAAAAAAGATTAAACAACATTTCGGAGTTGAATAATGTCAAGTACCGTACGCATAGCATGGGGTCCTAAATTCGACGAGAGTCAACAGTGGAATGAGGTATGTGCTTGGGCCGTTGAACGTTTTGGCCTGCCTGGGGATAGATTCCAAAGTCACGCCAATATCAATTATATGGACTTTGTTTTCAAAAACAACAAAGATGCATTAATGATGGCCCTGATGTTCAATGCTCCCATTGTGCCCGACGATGATCTCACCGTAGAACACGTTGGGCGTCTGTTCAATGCTTAAGAAACGTGCTATGGCTAACGCAAAATGGGTATCCGAATTAGCAGAACAATGGATCAATGAAATCAACGTGAAACGCCTTGAAACTGGTTACGCTGACAATCAACCTAAATGGCCCTATTGGGTCCGACCATACAACTATGGTATCGGGGAGTGGCAGGATATGAATCAGTGGATGTTCAACACAATGGGTGATAATAATTGGCTTACAGAAAATGCTCGTTGGGTGGGCAGTAATTCAAAGTACTGGTTCCGTGATGAACGTGATCGCACTATGTTTATTTTGAAGTGGTCATGATGAAAACTCCATTTTATAAATTAAATGATCTTCCAAGGCTGGAAAGGCAATTAGCACCATTTGTTTATAAAATGATGGAATTACCAGCAGAGGATCGAAGAGCAGAATCACATAAAATATTGGATAAATTTAATATATCAGTTGATAATGACATGGAATGGTGCATTTGGAAAACTGATAAAGATTATACAATGTTTGTTTTGAAGTGGTTATGAGTAATATAGAAGATCAAATCTTAACTAAGATTGCTAAACGAATGCAAAAAGATATTGATGAGCAGGTTATGTCAAAGTGGATGAATAAACCAAGTATTAAAATACACGACCAAAGTACGGTCGATGGTGAGACTTGGTATACCATCGGATGCTATGATGATACATCAAAATGGTTGCGATCACAGAATCGAGAATTGTGGCACGAACACGTCGAACACATATGGGCTGGATATCATAACACATTTGACATACACGAAAAACTTTATACTATGATAGCATTGAAATGGTCGTAAAAAATCCTACATTAATCATTGATTACGGTCTCCGAAGAGTCCGACTGACTCATAGCACTCCAGCGGCTCATGCGCTCACACCCGACCGTGAGTTGTGGGATCAAAGCCAATGGTGTTCGGAAACTTTCAAATCTGAACATTGTGTCTATCACGACGGTAGGTGGTATTTTAAACGACCGCGGGACAAGACTATGTTTATTTTAAAGTGGAGTTCATAATGGCAACAACAATACCCGGCTTTCCTAATATTAGTACAAGCGTGTTCAATGGAACAACATTTGAACCAGAACTTTCGCCAATGAGTAAGGGCAAGGCTAAAAGTTGGCTTGGAGAATTTCATTGGGTATCCCTGCCTGTTACTGATAAAAACAAGTACGACGATACCACGACTCCTGCGCTAGCATGGTGTCAAGAACACTTTGGCAAGAGTGGAGCACGTTGGTTTGAGAAAGATAAAAAATTCTATTTCAAAGATGAACGAGATGTTACTATGTTTATATTAAGATTTTCGTAAATATAGTCAATGAGAAAACATGAAAATGAAACTATAGAATCATGGGCGGCTAGAGTAGAGATGTTTGAAAAAGGCCGTGCTATGCAACGCATTGCCAAGGGTGACAATGTAGGAGAAGTTATGGAAGAAATGAGCCGACGAATCAAAGATAAGATCTTACACCCTATTTTAGATACAATTCATAATTCCATAACTTATACACATAATATAGAAAACAGCAGAAATGAATATAATAAAAAAATGAAAAATGTAGGAAAAGCAGCCGATCATGTTGACGCAGATACTTAATTCATTTATAATAAATAAATGCGTAGATGACCTAATGGCATTTACGTAGGGCATAGAGCCCAAATGATTCTTACTTATAAAGGAGAAAATTATGAATCAAATAGTACGTTTCGACACCAACGCTCTAAACAGAGCACTTCTAGGTTTTGATACAATGTTTAACGATTTTGAAAGTCGTTTTGCAAATCAACTCAAAGACAACTACCCCCCTTACAATATCGTTAAACACAATGACGACTCTTACGAGTTAGAAATTGCTGTAACAGGATTTGCTAAGGATGAAGTTACAGTTGAGATCGATCAAAATCAATTGATTGTTAAGGGTGTTCGCAATAAGAACAATGATATAACTTCGGAATTTCTACATCGTGGATTAGCATTCCGAGACTTTACTCGTTCATGGACACTTGCTGAACATATGGAAGTAGGTGAAGGGATCATCAAGAATGGTGTGCTTACAATTGAATTAAAGCGTATTGTTCCTGATGCGTTAAAACCTCGAGTCCTTAAACTTAAGGGCGAATAAAACCCGGGGGCTCAGGCCCCCTCTTATTAAATAATATTATGAGCACCGATACCCCTGTGATTGAAAAGAAAAAAGTAACATCCCGTTTGGTTAAAGAACCTGGGAAATTTAAAGTTATTGTTTGCAATGATGATGTTACTCCTATGGAGTTTGTTATTGCCATGTTGGTTAGTGTGTTTAGACATGATGAAAAAAATGCAATGAAATTAACATTAGAGGTACATCATAAAGGAAGTGCTGTAGTAGGTGTATATAGTTATGAAATTGCAGAACAAAAAGCAGTTGACGGAGTCAATTTAGCAAGGGCACATGGATATCCTTTGATAATTAAGATAGAAGAAGAATAAGAGATTACAATGAGTTTAAAAGAACTAACCGCTGATAGACATCAACAAGCGGAAGATACCCTTTTTATGAAGGCAGTTTTTGCAAAAACTCTGCCCTTTGATTTGTGGGTAGATTTTACTTATCAAAAACAACTTTGGTACAAAGAAATTGAACATGCTGCTCGAGAAGCAGGGCTATTAAATGCAATGCCGCCGGGCTTTGAACGTGCAGGATTAATCATGGATGACTACGAAGCCATGGATAAACCTGTAGGAAGTTTTAATACCTATAAAGAACAGACCAAAGAGTATGTTAGTTATATACGAACATTAGGTGATCCTACTCGTATTATGGCACATCTTTATACTTGGCACATGGGTGACCTACATGGTGGTCAAATGATTAAGAAGATTGTGGAAGCCCCACACTCACATTTAGAGTTTGAAGATCGTGCCGAGTTAATTAAAACTGTACGTACTATGCTGTCAGACGATATGGCCGTTGAAGCCAACATAGCCTTTGAATGGGCAATTAAAATAATGGAATCATATGACAGCAGTTTGGGACAAAATTGAAGAATTAGCCAAGAAGTTTGAAGATCGATTCAATGCTACCGGCGAACCAATAACTGGTAATTTAGATTACGAGTGGCATAATCAACTTTGGTCAAGCCCTAGATATCGTAGAGCACACGTAGAAATCGTGGACAATAGAGAAAGTCACAATATATACATTTTACATTGTACAGTATTTCCACATTTCAACGATCCTAGTCCTATTTTTGGGTTTGATGCTGTATGCGGTCCAAACAAAATTACAGGTGCATTCTGTGATTATAGTTCAGCAGGCGATAGCACACATCCTATGATGCGTTGGTTTGCTAACGAAGGACTATATTATAATTGGGAAAAAAATAGAAACCTGCCTGAGTGGGCAAGTAGTATATTCAGCCCTGCAATGGTTGCCGCAGGTAATGTAAGAATAGGCGAAGAATTAGACAATTTATGTGAATTAGCACTACGTACATTGGATTATTATCTAAAAAACGTGGGAAATACGCAGCAAGATCTAGCAGATTATCACATGGCACAGAATCGTTATTGTCACTATCAAAAGCAGAATCCACACGTTATACGCAGTATGGTTAGTATGGGTGTAGAAGAATCTAAAATGAAACGTTTTGTCAGCGAAGTCCTGTTTCCAGAAGTAGTATAAATATACTATTATGCGAGCAAGAGAATTCTTACCACTGTTAGTTGAAGGTGTTGGCCTGGCTCGACGAAAGCCCGGCGAGGTTTTTAAAAATCAACAAGGTGAAACTCTAGTATTTCAAGGCCTGGAATTTTTCCCCAACGTTGGAAAATACCCCACACCCGCTGATATGGATACTGCAAAAACACAGGCAACTAACGGAAAAAACATTACCTGGGTCAATGCACCCGGAAATAATTTATTAGCATTCGGTCTTGCATCATTTAAAGATAATAAAAATGCCGATGTTGTATTAGGAAAATATTTTAAAGATATTAAGGCTAATAGAAACGATAACGATTTTCCACACTCTGCTATACCCGGTGGATACAAATATAATACCAAAGAAGGTATTAAAGAAAATGCTGGATATAAACCTAGCGAAGTTTTAACAAATTTTGATGGACAAACTCCACAATCAATAGTTGATCAAATAGTATCTAAATTTGGTCAGGGAAGTGACGAAGCAGTAGCAGCACAAACGTTTTTGGCCGCTAGTAATTTTCCAGTAAAAGTACCTAAAGGTGCTATGAATTTTGAAGCATTCAAAATTTATTTTTGTGAAATGTTACAACCTATTGCATTAGTTAAAGGAATGAAACTTTCAGGGAATGCACAGGATGCTGTTAATATGTTTTTCGGACCAGGTGCCTCATTAACCAACTGTTCAATTAAGTTCAATGATAATCAAGGTGGGGCATTGAGTGATAGTGTATTAGTTACACCCGACGGTAAAGAATTAAAAATCTCCACTAAAGATGCTGTCGGCGGCGGTGCTAAAGCCAGTGCTCAGAATTTTCTTAGAATTATAGATGAATTAGAACAAACTGATAAAGGTCGATTAATAATTAAAAAACATCAAAATGTAATGCAAATTATTAATGCTTTCAAAGGCAATGAAAAGAAAAACAAACCCGGAGAATTTGATGGTAAGACACATTTTTCGGCTCCTTTAGATATAGCGGTCCAAACTAAATTGATTACCCCAGAAGAAAAAGAGCAGGTAATGAACTTAAAAAATATGAATCTCGATCTTGGAGATACACCAATCGGGAAAAATATTATTAGTGCTAAACTTGAAGAATGGTATAATAATTATCTTAAAAATTGGAAAAAACCAGTAGTACCAATTCATACCATGATGCTAATCATAGCATTTAAAGTGACCAAGCATGTTAATGAAAATACTAATTTTAGCGCCAGTGCTTCGGATATATTAAACAATAGTGCATTGATACAAGTTTATAATGACGTTATTCCAAGTGATAAAGATTTTCTTATTCGTGGAATGCATGCCGTGTATCCATCACAGGCAGTTACAGGTGTGAAATTAACTACAGAAAAAGCCTATTGGACAACTGGGGCACAAGGCAACATGACTTTCCATATTCTGTATAATGGAGAATCTGGCGGAGTTAGTAGCAGTGACGCACCAGCACCAGAAACTAGTGCGCTGGCTCAAAAGTCTGTACCTGCTCCACAAGCAACACCGGCACAACAACCTGTAACACCGTTACCTGTACAGCAGGAGCCTGCACCAGTTCCAGCCAGCATACAAAATCAAACAAAACAAATTGGTGCTAAAATACCAATGGGTCAAGAACCTATTACACCACAAGGCGTATAATGAAAAAATTAATCACTATACTAATTGCCGCATTATTAACAACTGCGGCAATACCACAATCTACCTCCGTTGAAAGAAAAAAGAACGTTATTTGTGATGATACTAAAAAAATGTATAACGAATTAGTCAATGGAGAATATGCTGAAAGACCAGTGTGGGGTGGTGAAGGTGAAAACACTAAATTTGTTTTACTTGTTAATAAAACTACAGGCACATGGACACTTATAGAATTTCTTAAAGATACATCATGTGTATTAGGAGTCGGCGAAGGCTCTGTTATATTAGACCTTGAGAAGAAAAAACAAAGTCTGTAATATTAGTGTAATATTAAAAAAATATTACACCAATAAATATTGGTATGAAGACATACCGATCCATCTTCGTCAGTGACGTTCATCTCGGTACTAGGGATTGTCAGGCTGATAAGTTAAACAACTTCCTCAAACACAATTCCTGCGACACTTTATACCTTGTAGGAGATATAATAGATGCATGGAGAATTCAACAAAACAAATGGCGATGGAAACAGAGCCACACTAATGTGGTCCGTCGTGTTCTCGGCCATGCTAAACGTGGTACTCGTGTCATTTATATTGCAGGAAATCACGACGAATTCTTGCGTCCTATGATACCATACGGGTTCAGTTTTGGACTCGTTGAGATACATAATCAAATAGAACATATAGGCGCAGACGGCAAACACTATCTAGTAGTACATGGAGATATGTTTGACGGCATAACCAGACTAGCGCCCTGGATAAGTTTTTTAGGAGACAAGGCATATGATGTCATTTTATCGATCAATAGCAGATTCAATTGGGTACGCCATCGCTTTGGTTTTGGGTACTTTAGTCTTAGTCAATATCTCAAAACAAGAGTAAAAAAGGCAGTGGATTTTATATTCCACTTTGAAAAGAATCTAGCCGCATACTGTAAGAAACGCGGTTTCGACGGAGTAATATGTGGTCACATCCATCATGCTGAGATCAAAGACATAGACGGTATTAAATATATGAACGATGGCGACTGGGTTGAAAGTTGTACAGCACTTGTAGAACATCATGACGGACGTTGGGAAATAATAACCTGGACCAAAGAGCAAGACCATGTGGATGTTAATAATAATAGCAATGAACATAAACAATCCAAACGATCAACCGGGAAGGGTAACGATAGAATTTCCTACCCTCCAGGAATGCGAGCGAGCATTAGCATCAATGAAGTATGAATTAAAGTTTAAAAGTTTTAAGGTAGAAGGCCAATGCAAGAAGCAATGATATTCAGTGATAAAATCACTATTGTGATTCCTTGCAAGAATGAGGAAAACTATATTCCGTATCTATTGACACACTTACGCAATCAAATGATAGGCAGTACTAGAATTATTATTGCAGATTGTTCTACAGATAATACCCGTGAAGTTATTCAATTGATGAAGGGTAACTTAAATGTTGAAGTTATTGAAGGCGGGCCTGTAAGTATTGCTAAGAATAATGGAGCACGATTAGCCACTACTCCATACATCTTATTCATTGATGCCGATGTTCGTTTTTTTAATGATACTGTTATTCGTGATGCAGTTCGTGAGATTGAATCCAAGAACTTAGATTTAATAGGACTAAACATCAAGTGTTATGACAATGACAAAAGAGCAATGCTTGGGTTTATGATTTTTAATGGCATCAATCATATATTAAAATTTGTTTCTCCTTTTGCAGTTGGAGCATTTATGCTAAC
>Ga0209084_1000256_pt1 | contig 51758 bp, 50 predicted proteins | sample C_130820_MF_Meta_FD_187309 | JGI IMG/M metagenome (GOLD analysis project Ga0209084, IMG submission 187309) | Freshwater microbial communities from Lake Croche, Canada to study carbon cycling - C_130820_MF_MetaG (SPAdes) (version 2) | ecosystem: Environmental > Aquatic > Freshwater > Lake...
CTACCATCCATATCTATATCAATTGCCTCCCCTGTGCTATGCTGTGATGTGGCTGAAGCTCCCGGCGTACAAGCATTAAGTTCCTTAGATCTATATCCAGAACTAATATGAATAGGACAACGGAAATGATTCCTTACTTTTTCAAATACATTTTCTGCTAACAATTTAAAGTTAGCTATATGTTCTTCTGTTGGCATATTTGAAATGCCATGACGCTTTGCGGTTTCGCTACGGATAACTTCTGATAAATCTAAATGTTCTGAAATTTTCATATATTATGATTTTGGTTCTTCTTTTTTAAATATCTTTTCTGCTGTAGTTAAACCTAGGCATCCAAAAGCCAAACTAGCAACCGCATAAACTAATGCTTCACTAGGTGCTTTATTTAACTCACTAAATGAATTGTGATACATTGTAATACATAACGCTAAAACACACATCAAACCACATAAACGCTTCATAGATAACCTTCCATTATCTTCACAAAAAAATTGTTTCATTTTAATTTATTTTTATATTCTAAAACTGCTAATCTTTGTTTGATTTCTGCTCTTTCTGATGCTGCTGATTCTTTTATGTTTGTTATTTTATCAATGATTTCCATCTTCATATCTGCCCTACTTTGTGCTGCCGCTGCCCTAATTGCTTCCATTTCAATAGTCGTTCCCTGTGGGGGGATAGCTTTATTTTCAGCAGTTACTACCACCGCAATCTTGTTATTTAAGACAGTTATTTGATTGTTTAAAGTGCTTACTTGGGTTAATAACCATCCAATAGCAGATACGCATATAGGCAAAAGAGTAAAGACTAACTTTTCAACTAAACCTGATTTAGACTGATTCGCTGCTAATGTTTCAGCAATTTTTTCGTTTCTATCTTCTTGTGTCATTAGAATAACTTTTTATAAATTCCTACGCTAATTTGATTAGTCGTATAGTTTATTATGTAAGACTCATTTTGTTTTTTGTAATTAATACCCACTCCCACTCCGATTCTATTGTCAAATCTTCTTAAGTCACCTATAAGTCCTAGATACAATTCGTTTTTAGGCTTGTGGTAAATGTCGTGTGTAATTGTAATGGTTTTCTGAACGAAATGTGCGTCATAACCTCTGCCTAAAATTTTGTTTTGTGATATTGTATCTTTAATATAAACGTAATTATCCGTATCTATCCGTAAAATATCCGAATAGGCTTTTATTTCTTTGTAATCTTTAACTATGTATGCTGTATCGTGAATTGGGAATGTATCAATTAGATAAATACTATCTAAGACTTCGTATGGTATATTTTTCCCCTTTTTGTATATTGTCGTATCGTGATGAACTTCTAATGTGTCAATTTTAGTGACAACTTTATCTCCCACATATCTAGGATCACTAAACATGAAGAAGAATAAAACTATTAATAGAGCTAATATCAATAGATTCTTACCCATTTTTTTTCAGATGTTTTGTTTTCCAATAGTAATATCTTATGGCAAAAATACCTGAAATTATTGCAACTAAACCGGCACATAAACTTACCAATGGTTGGATAGCACTTATTGTAACTACTGCACTTATCATTGAAATACCTGCCGATGCACCTGCTTGAGAATGATGATTCATGTCAATTTTTTCCCAAATATAATTAATTAAAATAACTTTATCTGTTATTCAATCCACCTTTTTTCCGGACATCCCCCTGCTCCCTTGGGAGTAAACACTTTTGCCGAAGTCGTACAACCACATTTACTACAATAATCTCTAATAGCAGATTGTTTCCAAAACTCACATCCAGCACATACTTCAAGTCTTTTAGCTGCCAATTCCTTCTGCTCCTCGGTGGCAGTAATGTACTTAGTCATGTATGAGGCTATTATTTCTTGAATTTTGTTCATAACTATTGTTTATATGACTTCTCTTCTACCAATTCTGAGCCATATTTTTGGTTAATTTGCTTTTTGATGATAGCTCTCACATCATTTAATTGGTAAACTTCTCGTGCCAACTCTACGAATTTAGCTCCAAAGTCGCTTTTATGTTCGCAATCCCGAAGGTCATCTTCTACCTTCCATAGCTTTTTGTTTATGTCGTAAAGCTCTTGGGTAAATGGATCTGTTAGGGTTTCTGGGTGTTTTCTCACTAGGGCAGATTTGATTATTTTCCACTCCTTTTCTACGTTTGCTAGCTTTTCACTATCATGGATGAATAGCTTTTTGATGGTTAGTATGGTATATTTATCTACCACTTCCCCTATACTTACTTCTATTTTCATAGCATAAAGGTAATAATTTTATTTAATTAAATTAAATTAATTATATAGCTTTGCGTAAAAATAATATGCCAACAAGTTATCCCTTATACAAAGATTCAGTTAGAAATTGGGTATTACAGAATATACCATCAGATGCTAAAATACTAGATGTTGGTGCAGGATGTGGAACATATAGTGATTTATTGCGTGGTTATAGTTATAAGATTGATGCAGTAGAAATATGGAAACCATACATAGATAAATATGAATTAAAGAAAAAATATGGTGTAGTTTATCATAAAAACATACTTGCAATAGATTTTGTTATACTTGATACATATGATTTTTTTATTTTAGGAGATGTTTTGGAGCATTTAACCGCAGAAGAAGGACAAGTATTAATGCTTTTTTTAAAACAAAATAATAAAAAATATATTGTTGCAGTACCATATCAAATGGAACAAGGTGAACATGAAGGTAATGCATATGAAACCCATTTACAGCCTGATTTAACGCCAGATATAATGATGCAAAGATATCCTGATATGGAGCTTCTTTATGGCAATAATTTTTATGGATATTATATAAAGAAAAAACCAAAACATGAAAAAGCTTTTGTTCTTTACGCTAGTGATTCCTATTTTGATCTTGTGGACGCTTGTTGTCGTTCTATTAGAAATAGCAATGATATTCCTATATTGGTTTATATGCTTAATTCAGATAAGAAAGTAAGTGTCATGAATACCATTACAATAAGATGGGATTGTGATGTAATACATTTAAACAAAAGAAAAGATTTTATTGATAGGGAAGATAAGCAGATATACAAATTACTTATTGAACGCCCAAAAATAGTACAACATGCATTAGAAAAGTTTGCTGAAGTGGTGGCTTATATAGATACTGATAGTGTAGCTACAAAAAATGTAGATTCAATCTTTGATTATTTTGATGTTGATTCTAGCTATCCGTACTTTACAGAAGGTATATATGAATATTTATTGGTTAATGGCAGAGGTGGAGCTGATAGTAAAGATGATTTAAATGGTACATTGGAAGCTCCGGCTTGTGAATTATTTGGTTCAAATCAAATGGAAAGACACAACACCGGTTATAGGCAAACAGGATATTTTGTAGCAGGGCAAAATTGTATTGATTTTTTAGAACTTTGGTATTATAGATGTAATCATCCAGCAATACTTAAAAATAATGCTAAATATGCTAGTTTTAATGAAGAAACAATTTTACAGACATTGCTCTACGACTATAACGCATACAAGGGATTGCCATTAATTTATGTAAATGGATTAAGAAAAGAACTTGATTTTAAAGGATGTTCATATATGGTTTCAGATTGGTTTAAAATTCCTGCAAATGAAAAGGAATTGTTATTTTATCATGGAGAAAAAAATATTGAAAAAATAAATGAATTTATTGAATATTTACTATCTTTATAGTGCTTATTTCCTTTTTATGATTAAAAATATTACAAACTTTTTGCCCAATTTAGATGTCCCTATGCATTATCGTATAAAGGGAATAAGCCTTCTATTTTGGGCATTTTTGTTTTATGGCAATAGTATATATTCACCGCAGAAATGATATTGAAGATTCATTTTTAAATGTATTTTATGTTGGAATTAGTAAAAATTACAGACGTCCAAAAATTAAGTACAAAAGAAATTCCATGTGGAATAGAATTGTAAAAAAGCATGGATATGAAATTGAAATTACTCATCAAGATTTATGTTGGGAAGAAGCTTGTGTAATAGAAAGATATTTAATTTCATTTTACGGGAGGCATGACTTGGGATTAGGCAACTTAACTAACATGACTGATGGAGGAGATGGAGCAGTTAATTTTATTAGAAGTGAAAAACAAAATAAAGCTCATGGCGAAAAGATAAAAGGAGAAAATAATCCTATGTTTGGGAGAAGTGCTCAAGCTGGAAGAAAGGGATTTAATACTGGCAATAAGCACACCGAAGAAACTAAAAAAAGAATTTCGGAAACTTTAAAAAAATCTATGACATTAGAAGTAAGACAAAAAATGTCAAAATCTCGTACTGGAAACAAAAATTATATGTATGGCAAACGAGGTGAAGATACACCTAACTTTGGCAGGAAACACTCTGAAGAAACAAAATTAAAAATGAAATTAGCTTGGCAAAAAAGAAAAGAAAAAAATGAAAATATTACTACTTGAATTACACCTTAGCACAGGTGGCGCACCTGCATTTGCATTGAAAAGAATAGAAAGTTTGCAAGCTTATACAAATATAGAAGTATATTGTATTGAGCTTAACTTTCATGGAGCTGATTTTGTGGTGCAAAGGAATCATATAATAGACATACTTGGGGATAGATTTTATGAAGCAGGAGAGAATAAGATGCGCGTAATGGACATTATCAATATAATAAAACCTGATATTGTTCATATTGAAGATGTTGCAGAAAGATTGCCAAGAGAGCTGGCAAATGCTTTATATTCAAATGATAGAACTTACAGGATTGCGGAAACCCCACATGATGTAATTTTTGATCCAAATCAAAGTAAAATATACCATCCTGATTTATACTTATTTTGCACTCCATATCATGTTGATACATATTCTGAAATGGAATCTATGTTTGAGGTAATTGAATATCCAATAAATCCTGTTGAAGTTACTCATGTAAAGAAAATGGCAGCTATGGCAGATTTAGAATTATTATCAGATAGAAAACATGTACTTAATGTTGGTTTATGGACTAAAGGGAAAAATCAGGGTGAAATGCTTGAAATAGCTCGCAAATACCCTGATATACAATTTCACTCAGTTGGTAATCAAGCAATGAATTTTGCTGAATATTGGGAACCATTAATGAAAGATGTACCTGCAAATGTAAAAATATGGGGTGAAAGGGCAGATATAGATAATTTTATGATGGCTGCTGATATTTTTATGTTTAATTCTGTTAATGAATGTGCCCCATTAGTTTTAAAAGAAGCAATATCATATAGGCTTCCAATAGTTAGCCGTCTATTGCCGTCATATCCGCCAGAATATGCTGATTATTTATACCCAATAGATGCAGACTTAAATACTATTGATAAACCTAAGAGTGAATATGTTTTTGATAATGACTCATCCGTATTTGCTTTGCGACATGAAACTTGTTACGATAAGATATTAAAGTTTCCTATTAGAAAACAATCTGTAAAAATAACACAGCATTTTGTGGATGGTGCATTTTTGGAAATCAAAGGAGTATCTGATAGTGATTTTAAGGTTAAATTTTATGATGAACAAGGCAGATGCCATTATGAAAATACTATTAAATCTAATTGTTGGGTTCGTTTAAACAGGCAATATTTTACCAAATGGACTGCAAAGGTTTGGCAAGATGGTCATCTGATCTACAAAAACACCCTAGATTTGGCAAATAAGACCGTTTTTATAGTATTGGATAGTAAATCCCTAGGTGATACGATTGCATGGACAGGATACGCCCTAGAATTTCAAAAGAAGCATGATTGTAAAGTTGTTTTATCTACCTATTGGAACCATATATTAGATTATCCAGAATTAGAATTAGTGGAGCCGGGGACTACTGTAAATTGCTATGCCCTTTATAGGATAGGATGGAAATGGGATGAGAACAAAGAACCTGTGCTATGCAATACCATTCCTTTACAACAAGCAGCCACTAATATACTAGGCTTAGAATATACCCCAATTAAACCTAAAATAAACCATTCAAATCAATTTAGAGTACCTAGTTGGAAGTATGTAGCTATTGCCACCAATTCCACAATGGAATGTAAGTTTTGGACTAGAGAAGGATGGCAGGAAGTAATAAATTATATGCATGGATTAGGTTACAATGTTTATAATGTTTCAAAGGAAGATAACCCATTTGATAATTGCACCAAAATAGATGATACTTCTATTGAAAATACAATGGATGTAATTGCAGGAGCTAAATTATTTATAGGATTATCTAGTGGTTTATCTTGGTTGGCATGGGCATTAAATCAAAAGATAGTTATGATTTCTAACTTTACAGAATCTGACCATGAATTTGATTGCTACAGAATAACCAAACCAGATGTATGTCATGGATGTTGGAATGACCCTAAGATAAAATTTGATGCAGGTGATTGGAACTTTTGCCCACAACACAAAGGAACAAATAGACAATTTGAATGTCATACCTCAATTACTGCTGAAATGGTTATAGCTGAAATAAAAAAAGCAGGTATTTAAGCCTGCTTATTTTTTATCTTTTTTGGGGGAAGGATTTGCCTACTTTTCAAATTCATTGTGTAGGTCAACAATTGTTGTAGAAACTACTCCCCATTTCATTTCTTTGAATAGCTCTTTTAGTTTGGTAAAATCTGCATCTTCCAATTCTAATGTAGCTTTTTTCTCTAACATAGAGTCATCAAATTTACCTTCTTCTATTTCAAATGTAGCTTTATGCTTATCTACTTCATTTAATAAACGAAGTCTTTTAATCATTTCATCTACACTAAAACCTTCTTTTGAAGGATTGTTAATAGCAGACTTTAATAAATCATAAGTGGTTAAAAATGTTTCTCTACCGCCAATGTTTTCTTTAGTTACTTTTAATTCAATTGATTTCATAATATAATTTTTGACAAAGTTAATTTAATTAAATTAATTACCAAAATATTATGAAACTATTGTTAATTTTAATTTATCTGCTGCCCAATTATAAGCCCAAGCATTAGCTGAAGCATCAGCATCCCAAGTTTGGTAATCTGCGCCATCAATCGCTAAGTTACCTTCTACTAGCACTTGGCTAGGTATATCTACTACTTTTACTTCTGTTGTTACTTCTGGTATTGCATCGTGATGTACGGTTTTGCCATCTACTACTTCATCATAAGCTGGTACTTCTGGACTTATTATTCTTGTTTCCATATGAGATACTTCTGCAAAGGATAAGGAATAATAAAATGTAGCTGCTGTGCTAAGGTTATCGTTTACTATTCTTAAATCAAAGATAGTAGCTTGTTTTTCTTGACCATTTTGCCAAGATGTTACGGGTAAAATTGTTTGTGCCATTTTTTTATTTTTATTTGTTATTAAACTGTTGTTGATGCTAAAAGTGTATAAGTAACCCCATCCACTTCTATATAAATTACTCTATTAGCTGTTACTCCAAAATTAGCCATTTGACCGAATTTCCAAATACCTGCTGTTGTGCCTGATGGAGCAGCTGTTCTTATGCCTCCATTAGCTACTAATTTAGCTCCTGAATAACTAGTTGTTGTACCTAATAATAAGTCACCATTGCTTGTCATTCTAGCTTTTTCTGTGGAAGTATTACTAAATCCAAATATCAATGAATTAGCACTACTCCAAGTGATAGCAAAATCGCCTCCTACTGAACCTGTTGTAAAGTTATTAGCGGCTGTTGCCATACCAAATAATGAACTATATGTAGCACTTGTTACTGTATCTGTAAATCTTATTGATGGAGCTACCCCTGATGCTTGAATAGTAGTGTCTTGGGCTGTACTATTTACTGATAATGCATAAGTTGTATTGCTAGTAGTATTGTTTCCGATGTTTACATTACCTCCACTTGTAATACGCATTCTTTCTTGTCCACTTATAGTTGAACTTGTTGATTGTGTAATAAACCTAATATTTGACCCACCTAAAGTACTATCATTTCCAGACCTAACTGATGCAATATCTAAATATGCTTCATACAAACCTGTGGTAAGATTGTAAAAAGAAAGTGTGCCTTGATTATCTGTTGTATATGTTTTTGTAGCTGAATTAGTTGCCATTCCAAAACTTAATTGTTGGCTTGGCGAACTTGTTCCTATACCTACATTGCCTGTTGTAGCTAAATATAATTGATTACTATTTGCCCCACTTTGTAATATTAAAGGAGTAGCACTACCACCGCCATAGTAATCACTTTTAATTGTCATTGAACTATTAGTAGCAATACCATTCAAAATATTTGTATCATTCGGTGCTGCAATTCTAAAATCACTTTGACTAAAAGCATTTCTACCTAAAGTACCACTACCTACATATAAACCACCTGTTGCCGTTACACTACTAGAGAATGTAGCTGCTCCTGTGGATGCTATTCTAAATTTAGGGGATGTACCATTATTATTGTTACTAATTGAAAAGTCTTGTATAGTATCCCCTGATATACCTGATGTTAGAAACCATTTTGTAGCACCAGAATATCCTTGTAATCCAACAGAAGCATATCCATTTGATGGGTGGTATATATCTAGCATTGCTCCTGGTGATGTAGTACCTATACCAACGTTGCAACCTTGAAAGAAACTAGCTGCACCATTATATCCTAAAGTTAATACATCTCTAACCGCATCACTAATGGCAAAGTTATTATTTGATTTAACATAGTTTTGCCATTGAACAACATTATTATTAATGTATAAAGATGGATTAGTAGAATTTACAAGTTGAAGATATGAACCTTCGACTCTAACTGAATTACTAAATATAGAATAACCATCTCCTCTAATTTTAAAATAATTAACCGTTTCAGTTCGGTCATATACTTGAAATGATACATCAGAACTATTAGTTCCTGCATTTACCGATAAGCCATAACTTGTTCCCGTTCCGCTTCCACCTATTATTTGAGTTGCATAATAAGAGTTTTTACCTATTACTTCTAATACTCTTGTGCTTGTATTAATATTAAGTGTAGTAGAATTTGCAACAAATGTAGCAGCTCCTGTGGATGCTATGGATAACCTAATATTGTTGTTTGTTGCAAATTCTAAAGACCTAGCTGAATCAGTACCTAAAACAGTAGCATAAGCAGATGAGCCTGTAAATAAATTACCTCCTGTACTACTTTCAATTCCAAAATAACTATTGTTTCCTGTATTAGCCCATACACTATATAATCTACTTGTTGTTCCTGATGTTGCTATAAAAACAGCACTAGCAGTTACTTGACTTGTTACACTACTAGAGAATGTAGCTGCTCCTGTGTTAGCTAACGTAAATAATGTTGCAGTATCTCCTTGATTAAGAATTGTAAGGCTTGATGAACCTGTATATAAATAATTTACAGTTCCACTTGCAGCAGCAAAAAATCTATTTGAACCAATATAATTATATACTCCACCTGCAAATGTTACACTATTACTAAACCTTCCTGTACCATTAACATCTAGCTTGTATAAACCTTGAACTGTTGCATAACCTACTTCTAAAGTACCTGTTGTTGGTAATGTAAGAACACCTGCTGCCGTTAAGGTCATTGCTTGGGTAAAGGTTATAGTTGCACCTGCCGTTCCTGAAGGAGCTACTGACCAATTGTGAGAACCATTTTCACTTGCATATAATGCAGCAGCATAAGAACCTGCATTTATATATTTCCAACCTGCATTAAAATAAGCATTAGAAGAATAATACGCATTATATCCCCCAGCTCCCATAATTGTTGCTCCATTAACTTCAATAGCTTTTTGTGTCGTTCCCCACGCACTCGGTGTAACTCCTAATCCTAAATTGCCTGAAGTGTCAACCATTAATGGTACTGTTCCTGCAGTATAATTATAAAGTTTAAAAGCAGTCCCTTCTCCTGCTATTGCCCAATCTTGAGCCGTTGCAGCAGTCTTGCTAAACTTAATAGTCGGTCCACTTCCTTTTGATAAAGTAATTGTATCACCGCTTGAATGAGTGAACGTAGCAGTTACACCACTTAATGCTCTACTAATTAGAGTAACAGTAGTACCATCATCCGTAATCGCACTATTCCCTATTGTACTACCTGTACCTGTGAATTTGGCTACATAGTTGGCTGTTCCACTAAAATAAGCATTGGTTCCACTCGTACCTGATGTACCGCTTGTTCCCGTTGTACCTGAAGTTCCTGTGGTTCCGCTTGTACCACTAGAGCCACCTGTTCCATTAGTTCCAGAAGTTCCTGAAGAACCGCTAGAGCCGGATGTTCCACTTGTCCCTGTAGTGCCACTTGTTCCACTTGAACCACTTGTACCACTAGAGCCACTTGTTCCCGTAGTACCTGAAGTACCGCCAGTGCCATTGGTTCCACTAGTTCCGCTTGTTCCTGTTGTTCCTGCTGTGCCACTAGAACCACTAGTTCCAGAGCTTCCTGAAGTACCCGTAGTTCCACTAGAACCACTAGAACCAGAAAGACCACTAGAACCTGAAGTACCTGTCGTTCCTGATGTTCCTGATGATCCACTTAAACCACTAGAACCGCTTGTACCTGAAGTACCGCCTGTTCCGTTTGTGCCACTAGTTCCACTAGTACCTGTTGTACCTGCTGTTCCGCTACTTCCACTTGTTCCTGAACTACCTGATGTACCTGTGGTACCACTAGAACCTGATGTTCCTGAAAGACCACTAGTTCCGCTAGAACCTGATAAACCTGAAGTACCAGAAGTACCACTTAATCCACTAGTACCGCTAGTTCCTGATGTACCGCCCGTTCCATTTGTACCACTTGTTCCAGATGTTCCACTAGAACCACTTGTTCCACTTAATCCACTAGTACCAGAGCTTCCACTAGTCCCTGTAGTTCCTGAAGAACCACTAGTTCCAGTTGAGCCTGAAGTACCCGATGTTCCACCTGTACCATTTGTACCACTTGTACCGCTTGTCCCTGATGAACCGCTTGTACCAGTAGTTCCTGATGTTCCAGATGTACCACTTGTTCCACTTGACCCACTTACGCCACTACTGCCGCTAGTTCCTGTAGAACCGCTAGTTCCACTAGTACCACCAACACCAGAAGTACCAGAAGTACCACTAGTTCCTGAAGGAGCTGTGAATGTTGTTTGTACATAAGAATAGTAAGAACCATCCTCTGTATAGAAAGTTATTGTGTGAGATTGATTAGAAGTATTGGTTGCCCATAATTCTATATATATTCTATCTGTTGAAAGTAAAACTTGAGCTGCTATAAATGTATCATAGAAAAATTGTTGTACAAGTGTACTATAAGACACTGCAACTAAGTTTGTTGTTCCTAATAATGTACTTATACCACCTATGCTATATTTATAAACCTTACCATATACATCAAATGATGCATTACTATTTTGTATTGTAAAATGAGTAGTAAATCCCCAGTTACCTCCTGAAAGACTTGTTAATCCCGGTACACCACCATCTGTGATATATGTATTTATAATAGCAGATGCACCACTTGCAATAGTAGAAGTAACAGTTTGAGTTGTTGTACTTGTTGGTGTTGGTGATAATTGTCTATCTGTATTTACTGCAGGACTTGCTGCAACTGATTGGTTAATCCAATATACTTGACCTCCAGATACACCATTGATACCTGAAGTACCTGCTGTTCCGCTTGTTCCGCTTGTTCCTGATGTTCCAGTAGTACCTGAAGTGCCTGAGCTTCCAGATGAACCACTAGTACCTGTTGAACCACTAGTTCCTGAAGTACCTGAAGTTCCAGATGAACCACTAGTACCGCTAGTACCTCCTGTGCCATTAGTACCTGAAGTACCTGAACTACCACTAGTTCCTGTTGTTCCACTTGTACCTGTTGTACCTGATGTACCACTAGAACCAGAAGTTCCTGAAGTGCCACTAGTACCTGAAGTGCCACTCGTTCCTCCTGTACCATTAGTACCAGAAGTACCCGAAGTTCCACCTGTTCCATTAGTTCCTGAAGAACCGCTAGTTCCACTTGAACCATTTAACCCACTTGTTCCGCTTGAGCCACTAGTACCGGTTGTTCCAGAAGTACCTGTTGTACCGCTAGTACCACTAGTACCGCTTGTCCCACTTGAACCAGAAGTCCCTGTAGTTCCGCTTGTACCACCGGTTCCATTTGTACCCGAAGTTCCTGATGTGCCTGAAGTACCACCAGATCCATTTGTCCCACTAGTTCCACTTGTTCCATTTGTCCCACTAGTTCCACTTGTAGCCGAAGTACCACTAGTACCAGTCGTTCCTGAAGTTCCTGTTGTACCACTCGTTCCGCTTGAACCTGAAGTTCCGCTTGAACCAGAAGTACCTGTTGTTCCAGATGTGCCACCTGTTCCGTTTGTTCCACTAGTTCCTGAAGTACCTGTTGTACCTGAAGTCCCAGAACTACCACTAGTCCCACTGCTTCCAGATGTTCCTGTAGTTCCTGAAGTTCCACTTGTTGCTGAAGTACCAGATGTTCCCGAAGTACCACCTGTTCCATCAGTACCGCTTGATCCACTTGTACCAGATGTACCACTAGTTCCCGTAGTACCCGAAGTTCCTGTTGTTCCTGAAGTACCACTTGTACCAGATGTACCGCTAGTTCCTCTTGTACCAGAAGTACCCGAAGTTCCTGTTGTGCCACTAGTCCCTGAAGTTCCATCAGTTCCTGAAGTTCCACTGCTTCCTGAGGTACCTGTTGTGCCACTCGTTCCCGAAGTACCCGTTGTACCTGAAGTTCCACTTGTTCCATCAGTTCCTGAAGTTCCAGATGTTCCACTTGTTCCATCAGTTCCCGAAGTACCTGAAGTTCCTGTTGTACCACTAGTCCCAGAAGTTCCTGTTGAACCGCTAGTTCCTGAAGTGCCATCAGTTCCACTAGTACCGCTTGTGCCTCCTGTGCCATCAGTTCCGCTTGTACCACTAGTTCCTGTTGAACCAGAAGTTCCGCTTGTACCATCACTACCACTAGTACCAGAAGTCCCTGAAGTACCATCAGTACCAGAAGTTCCACTTGTACCACCTGTACCATCTGTAGCGCTAGTTCCACTAGTACCACTTGTACCTGTAGTTCCACTAGTACCAGATGTACCAGCAGTTCCTGAAGTTCCTATAGTTCCTGAAGTATCAGCTGACACAATACCATTAACGGCAATTAAAATCCCGTTTTCATTTCTTATTTTTATATCGCCTGATATGAGTGATTGAATTGCCAATTTTAAACGTATTTAAGATTTGTATTATTGAATTTTCTTCCTGCTAGTTTTGCTTGGATATTTTTTTGAGAATATCCTGATATACTAGCAGCTTCTGAAAGACCTATATAAAAAATTCCAGTATTTGTATCTAAAATTATTTTTCTTAATTTTACACTACTATTTTTTCTACAATCTCTCATTTTATCTGTGTAAGGATGTAAATTAGTATCTATTGCATGTTGATTATTTTCCGAATAAGTAGCCCATTCTAAATTGCAAAGCAAATTATTCTCTTTATTCCCATCAATATGATTAACAGTAGGTTTATTTTCAGGATTTGGTAAATATGCATTAGCAACTAATCTAGCAACTGAAAGATTTTTACTTTTTTTGTTATTAGTTAAATCCTTATGATATAATTCAGCTCTAAAATATCCGTTTTCCCTATTCTTTCTTAATTTTAAAAAAGACATAGTCTTTAAACTAAACACTTTACCATCTAAGCTAATTAAATAATTTTCAAATCCTTCAATTCGCTTCATATAATAATTATTGCTGTACTATTACGCGTACAAATTCTTGATTATAAAATGCTACATCTGTGGCAACAGTCAAACTCCCTGCTGCTGTATTCCAAACCACTTGATTACCTGTTGGCACACCTGATGTTAAAATAGTGCCAATGTTATTACCTTGTCTGAAAGCGTTGATGCATCTCTTACCGATAGCCTCTGGGAAATATACCGTAAAAGTTCCTTGAACACCATTTGTAGTATATTCGTAAACACTAAAGTTACCCCCACCACCGGGAATGACATTTCCGCCACCACCACCTGTTCCTAATATTTCAATTGCTAATTGTAATTTAGAACCACAAAGAGCATAAAGATAATTTGAAGTTCCGGGCAATCCAGCCAAGTCTTGGTCAATACCATATTGTAAAGCTTTTCTTTCCATGTAAAGCTGTTGTGCCTTGCGTGGATCTATGCTTCCATTAAAAAAAACATTTTGTTTTGGTATCGCATCATTCCAAAGATATTGAGAAATCTCTGTTATTGATACTACTGTTTCTGGATTTAACATATTAGAAGAAATAAGCTTGGTTAGTAGAAATATATGTCGCTCTATTTAATGCAGCTTGTGCTGAATAAATATCAGATGCAAAAGTAATTGCTTGATCTGCACTATCAATTTCAACTCTTAATACCAATTTTGTTTGATACCAGTTTACACTTGCACTTAAATTTGAATTTGCTACTTGGCTCTCTGTTAGGCCATAGTAAAAGGTTTCATTGTATGCAGTAAATGCAAATGAAATTGTTTTTGATGTAACCACAGTTTGAATTCCACTCATCCATTGAACAGTAATACTTAATGCACTATCTTGCGATAATACATCTAAGTCAATACTTGTATCAACTAAATCCCAAACTATATAATCTGTAGTTGTTCCTGCAGGTACTAAAAATGTACCATTTGCTTGCAATAAATATACTCTACGCGAAGCTATAGTTACATCAGAGCCTGTACTCGTATCAGTTAAAGTAATAACTGATGGTGTGCCACTATACTGGCTAGCTGTAAAATTCGGTACTAAAGGCATTGTATTAAATTTTACATCAAATATAAGAAATTTATGGCTGTTTTTGGTTTTTGTATTTATCTTTTATTATACCAATCTCAAATTCAAGTTGTGGCTTATCTTTTTCAAATTCTTCCATAATCTTATTTTTATCTATTGCCGCATCTTGGAACTTAGGATGGTCTTTTTTGAATTGCTCTAATCCATCATCTGAAGATATACTATAAAGGAATTTTAAAGCTTTTACTTTTTCCTCATCCGTCAATTGGGTATATCTTTTATTATATCCAGTTAACATCCCCATATCATGGACAAAAGGAGATATATTATTATAATTTGCCTTACCTATGGCAATAGTTAAATCCTTTCTTTCTGAAGGAGTTAACTTAATTTTTTCATCATTAACGGTTAATTCCCTAGGTATAGCAGGTGGGAAAAAGTCAAGATTACCTGTTCTCTGGAAATCGTTAAATATGATAGCCCCAAATTTATCATTATTCCCCTTTTCCATACCCATCATGCTTCCTGTTGCACCTAATACAGAATTATCGTTTTTAATTGGTTCTCCATCAAATATAGATATTCTAGCAGGTGGATTTCCCGAATCTTCCTTATAAAGATTCATAGCAACTCTTAATAAAATACTTCTTTGTTGTTGATTATTTACTATTTCTTCCCATAATGTTTCCCCAGCTAATTGAGCCTTATATGGCAACATTGCCTTACTTGCAGATACATAAGTTGCTCCTGTAGCTATATTCGTGATATTATTTACAACATTATTTATAAAATATTGTTTTGCAGCAGGGCCTCCCTTTTGAATAGCATCCATAATTCTAGCACCTTGGTCAAATACTAATTGGTTCATAGCTGCTTTTGCTGAATAAGTCATTTCATCAATAATATCCATTACCTCAGATTGCTCTTTACCTTCTCTTTCCATTTGTTTCTTATCTTGAGATACTTCAGCCTTAGCCTCTAATATAGCCCCAATAGGGCCGAACCAAGTTAAATCAACCCAATAATCATCATTACCCGATAAAGCTCCCACATTAAGCTGATTTTGCCTTCCAAATGCTGCTTCTCCAAGTGATTCTCTTTCTTTTGTATCTTTATCATTTGCAGGTCTAACTAACCCAGCTGCTACTAATTGCGCAGCAACAAGTCCTAAACCATAACCAACTATTGCGTGAGAAAATGAATCTTTTGCTTTTTCTTGATATTCTCTTGATTTAGCATAATCTCCTCTTTTGTCAGCTAAATAAGCTTTTATTGCTTGAATTGAAGACTGCCCAATTGAAAATGCAGGATTTGCAGCTTTAAATGTAGCCCATGCAACATTTGCAGGTATTTTAATAAAAGGGAAACTAGCTGTCTTTATTAAGGCTGTACTTATTTTTGCAGCTTTGTATTCACTATCCTTATTTACTTTTAATGATTTATCTATAAATTCAGATATCTTACTTAATATATTAGACTCTTGGAATACCGCTCTTTGACCTTCAGATATTATTCTATTATACATTTCCTCTGAAAGTGATGCAGCATTTGGATTTTTTTGTTCACTCAATATTTTATATGCCATCTTTTGTGGAGATCGCATAAATGCAATAATATCATTATCTTCTATTAAACCAAGTTCTTTTACTGCAATTTGCATAGCTACAGCCCCTTCAGCAGCATATCTTTGCGGAAGGTCACCCAATCCCATTGCTCTTAAAATAAAATCAGCTTGTCTTGCTGGGATTGACTTTCTTATCATCCTATCAATTACTTCTGATTTAGTTAATAATTTTTGCCCAGCTCTATATAATTCTAAATCTTTAACTGCTTGTCTAGGAGATAATGTACTTTGATATGCTGTGGTAGAATTAAAATCAGGTTGCGTTACCCCTAACATAAAGTTTTTTAAACCTCTTTTTCCCCCAACCTTACCTTGTTTAAAATATCCTTTCCATCCTAACAATATATTTGATGTAGGTAAGTATATAGGGCTTTTAGAACTAATATATTTATTAATCATTGTTGAAGCACCAAACAAACCTTGTTCTAATATATTTTTAACTACAGCTTTTGGGAATCTAAGTTGAGATTGAAAAACAATATTATATACAGGGTTTTTAATTAAAGTAGGTATACTTAATAAAGAACCTGTTATTAGACTTCTTAATGTAGATGTTATATCTGAATTTTTAGATATAATATTATACATTTCAGTAGAAGCTAAACTTGCTTCATCAACAGCCTTATCATAATCATCTATACTTTTATTTGTTGGGTCATTTAACATCTTATCTTCAGCATCTTTAGTAGCATTTATTTTAGCCATTAAAGATTCTATATTTTGAGTATCTTCTGACGACAATTCATTTAATCCAATAGATTCTGCAATAATTTCTCTAAATTCTTCATATTCTAATGCCCCATTTTGTATTAATTTTCTAACAGACATTTTTATGATTTCCTCTTTTTGAGTATCATTTAATGTCTTTAATCTTTGCTTAAAACTATCTAAATATTGCTTTGATTTTTTATCAATATATTCTGGAGATACTTTTTTAGCTTCATCGTATAATTTCTGAACTTCATCTAATTCTTTTTTAGCGTCTGCTTCTTTTTCAGATAATGTTCTTTTTTCTTTATATTTTTCAGAACTAAAATCATTATCTCTTAATCTTCTTTCTAATTCTTTTCTTCTTTTATCTAAAGCATTAATATACTTATTTTCTTTTTTTTCTGATTCTTCAGAAAATTTATCAGTCCAATCTTTTCTAAATCCATCTATATCCCATTCATTTGTACCTAATTTATCTGAAATATAATTAATTGCATCTTCTACTATGGTTGTAATAGATTCTCCAGCAACATATGCATTTTTCATGGTAGTTGCTGCTGCATTAATTACATCTTCAACACCCAATCCCATTTTCTGTGCGCCTTGTGCAGATTTAGAAGTTAATTTTTGAATCCACAACTTAGCTGTATCATCTATTTTTTTAAATACGGTATCTCTTTTATTTTTTCTATTTTCTTTTCTGTCTTCTTTAATAATTTCTTCAGCCTTTTTTCTTATATATGTTTGAACTTCTTCGCCCTTTATTATTTGTTGATATAAACTATTGAATGAAGCTTTATCTTTAGCAAACCTTTCGCTAAACGCTTTCTTCCTTTCTGTATTAATTTTTCTAACAATACCTAATGGGCTTGTTTTATAAAATCTTTTAATTTGTGCAATCCATTGACCACTACTAGTAGATATATTAGAATAATCATTAATTAATTCGGCTTGCCTTAAAGCCATATCATCAGCTTTATTAGTTTCGCCTTCGCTTCTTAATTGTCGCTCTTGTGACCAAAGACTATTTATGGCTTCTGCATATATTGCTGATCCTATTGAAGGATGAACTTCACCCGTTTTAGCGGATATGATTGCATTCTCAATACCAATATTTTCTAAAATTGATTTAGCTGCAATTTCAGCTTGCTCCATATTAGCTTGAAAATAAGTACCACTATCTTCTATTAGCATCTTTGTTTCTTCAGACAAATTTGCTTCTAATAAAGTATTTAGAATGGCTTTTTTCCTTTCTCTTGGGCTTTGGATTTTTTCATCGCCTTCAGCTTGGAAGGTAGTTTCTTCCCCTTGCTGGCTTGGTTCCATTCTTGTACGTCCACCCCTTGTTTCTCCAACTCCGCTCGGTGTAGGTTGAAGTACTTTCTTTGCGCTTCGCTTTTGTATGGCATTTTCTTTGGTTTTTATTTTAGACAAGTCTATATCACCACTTTGCATTAAATTTTCTAGCCCACCTTTTTCAAGATAATCTTTTAATTCTTCTTCAGTTAAAGGAGTTTCAACTCCATTTATAATAATGTAATATAAACAACCTGCCATTTATTCTTAATTTAAACGTCCGAAATATGTTGGTCAAATTCTAACAACTCTTTTGTAGTTTCTGCTACTTTGTATTTAGCTAATAAATCACCATAATGACCTACTGCTTGTCTTTGAATTTTTAAAAATTTTAATAAATATTGAGCTACAACTACATCTTCATCTTCTGCTTTTTTATAAAAATCTTTGTATTGATTATATACATCTAGTTCAATACTATAACCTGCATCAAGTGCATCACCAATATTGCTTACTTTTTCTGTAATTGCATCAATTTTTGGCAAATCAGCACAATCGCCCATATCATTCATGAATTCAACATGCATTTGATAATGAGTTAATTCTTCAGCACTTTCTGCTAAAAAATATTTTTGGCTACCAAAATAACCTAATCTTTGTAATTGGTTAGCTAGGCTCTTCCATAAGTTAGACTGATACAACTCAATGTAAATAGCTTCTTGCATGCCCTTTTTCATACTAGGGCTTAGTAATGATTTTACTAACATATCTTTTTATTTTCTAATTGTTTTTTAATCTCTTCAAAGTTATCGTTTATTAACGTTTTTACAGCATTTTTTGCTGACAATTTACCTTCTCTTGGTATATTTTCATACTCTTCGGCTAATGTTCCTTCTGCTTTTGCACCTAATAAACCTCCAAAAACATCTCTAACCTCTTGAGTTAGCTCAACATCTATTGATGATCCTTTAATAGTATTGTATATTTGAGTTAACCATTTTTTTAAGTTTTCAAATACAGCTGTTAAAGCTTTAGTAGGAGCTTTACCTTCTCTTAAATATCTCTCAAATGCTCTAGCAAACTTCTCTTCTGCTCTTGTACTCCAAGTATCATCCTTGACCCCAGCCCACTTTTTAATAGATTCATAATCCTTATTAAATGCCTCATTGCTTTCAGCCAATTTCTCAAGGAATCTTCTTCCTAAATGGCCTGTAAACTCATGAGCCAAAGTAGATATATCTGCACCATCAAACACATAAACTGAAGCCTTATTATCATTAATAAAATCAATAGCACCTTTTATATTACCTCCTTCTTGTTGGAAAGCAATAATTGGGTTTTGTCTATCTTCATCTGTAATATTTGTTTCAATCCACTCCATACCATTATCATCTACTACAGACCTAGCATCTTTTCTTAATTTCCCAAATATTTTATTTAATTCTTTATATTTATTTACAACAGTCTTTTGTTCATCACTTAATTCTTTTTCAAAATCATCTTTGTTAGTAACTGCATCATATTCATCTGGTTGATTTAATGTTTCTACTTGTCCTCTTCCTTCTACTACTAATACTTGACTACCATAATCATCAATATATACATCTCCAAACCCATCAAATAAATCACTTGCATCCATATTGTTATATTCATCATATAATTTATCATACAATTCTGACTTAATATCATCCCATGAAATTGTCATTTCTTCAACTATATCACCCTCTTCTGTTTCAAATTTTTCTTGTAACAATTTTTTAGCTATTTCGCCCATATACTCATCAGGTTCATAAGAATCAACTTCCTCTAATGTAATTTTACCCAAATCATAAAAATGTTTATCAGCTTCATATTTAATTTCAGATAATCTATTATCAGCCTCACCATCTTTGTAATCATCAACATTATATAAATATGTTGAATCTTGTGGAGCAACTGTTATTCTATATGAACTTGATTCTAAAACATAATATCTATTTCCATCCATATCTATTACATCACCAAAATCCAATCTATCACTATCGCCACTAATTATTTCATAAGGCGCACCACCTTTTCCCTCTTTATTTACATAACCCTCAATAACAGCAAGAGTATATGGTGATGGGAATCTAACAACTTCAGCACCCTCTTCAGCAGCATTTTTAAATGCTTCTCTTAATAATCTTAATTCATGAAATTTTTGAGATGCAATAAATTGTTTTTCTATTGATGTAAATTTAGATTTTTGTTCTTCTATTCTTTTTTGAATATATTTTTGCTCTTCATTTTTAAATTCTGCGGCTTTTTCAATATACATATTCCTTATTTCTGAAAAATATTCTCTTGGATTTCTACCATATAAATCATTTATATATTCTTCTCTTTGTTCATTATTTTCAAATTTTTTATAATCTCCATTATTTTTTCTAATAAAAAATTCATAATTCCCAAAACTACCAGTATCAAAACCATGAGAAATTTCTTTTGCTGCACTGTTTATTAATTGATGTGTTTCATGTTCACCATATGCCATACCGGGTTTATCTGAACCTCTAAATTCTGTATATTTTATATAATTTCCTTCTTTATCAAAAATAACGGCCCCATCAGCATTTCTACTATTTTCAATTGATACTCCTACTTTAGTTAAATCTTTAAAACCTCTATCTATTCTATATAATCTATCTAATTCATTATTAATTGCATTAAACTCTCTATTATTCTTAACTGTTTCTAAAGCTTTTTCATATTTAGATATTTCTTGCGTATTTTGCTTATCAAGATTATATATATCTTTTAATGGTACAACTTGTAAATTTAAATCTTTTACTATTTTATCAGAATATTCTTTATTAAAATTACTCCAAAAGTTTTTATTCATATATTCATCAATCTCATCTTTTGGTATTGCATCTGCTAATAATTCAGAAGCTTTCATTTTTTGGAATACATCAGATTGTAATTCAGCTACAGTAAAAACGCCAGTATTTTTATTAAACCAATTTCTTATGTGACCAAATAATCCTACATTAATTCTACCGCCAGCTATTAGTCTTTGATTAATCCATTGTTGTACATTTTCTTGTGTGCCTGCTGTTCCTACATAGTCTTGTACTTGATTTTGAGAAGTTCCCGATGGCATGTTTTCATCCATTGCAACCCATGTATCTGTACCCGGTATTTGCTTTATTTCCCAATTTCTTTTTTCAACTTGTACATTTATAAAGTCACCAGAAAAATGCCCTTTTTCGCCATGATCTATTGGAGAATTGAATATAATAGTTTCAGTAGTTCCATAATTTTCATTATCACCTAAATTATCTTTACCATAACTTGCATATGAATCACTTCTTATTTTTTCAAGTTTCATTATTTGTGTTTCCACATCATCTCTAAACTCATCAAAAGATATTCTTTTTACTCCTTTATACTTCTCAAAATTTAAAACATCAGTTATAATATCCTTTTCAATCTGTTTACCATTACTTTTTATTAAATCTACAATTGATTGAGGATTAACCATTTGCCCTATCATCTTTTGGAATTGTGGCATTTCAAATACAGCAAGTGTTACTCTTGAAACAGGCGCGGTAGGGTTTTCTGCATTTTGAAATAATACTCCACCTTTGTTTTTGAATGCTTTTACATCCCCCTTTTTAATATCTGCTATAAATGTATCATAGAAGTTATCTAATCCCGTTGTTTGTTTCCAAACTTTAGACATAGCATCTAGCAATGACAATTGAGCGTCTATTTCAGCATCGGTCATTGGTGCTTGCTTAATACCTACAGCTTTCTTTATTCTGCCTAATATTGACTTATCAGCAGTTACTAAAACACCTTCATTTCTTAAATTGATTAAGGTTTCTTTAACTTCTTCTCTTTTAGCAGCATCTCTTTCAGACTCTTCTTTTCGTTTTTGTTCAGCTCTTTGGTCTGCGGCTTGAACAGGTTGCTTTCTTGGCTGTTCTTTATCTTGTATATTCTCATCTTCTTTTGTTTTTGATATTGGTATTTCTTGTTCTACTTGAGTTATTATTTCTTCAAATTCGGGATCAGAAAACTCTCCAACTTGTTCTGCCCTTAATTGAATAGCATAATCAAGAGCTTTTTCTGCATCTTTAAAATCAATAGTAATTAATCTATCTGGTAATACACCTATCTCCTCATTTACCTTTTGTAGTTGAAGTGTTATAGATTTAATGTTTCCGTTTTTATCTAATGCAATAGGATTAGGCACTACATCTTTAGATGGTAATACCACATCTCTATCAGTGATTTGTTTTTCTCCAATAGAGGCTATTTGATTACCTTTTTTATCATATAAATTATAAGCACCTTCTTCTGACTTTAAATAACCTTTTACGGTTTTACCATTTCTGTCTGTAATGGTTGCTGTGCTGCCTTCAAATTGTCCGAGGGCTTTGCTGACTGTTTTCTTTCTAACATCAGTTCCAACACGCGTAACTGCGCCTTTTTGGGTAATTGTGCTAACCGCAGTCTTTGATTGATTTTCATAAGTTAATATTTTATCTATTAATGGATTAATTAAATTCTTTAATGATTCATTATCTGTTTCAGATTGTAAATTTTCTAAAACTTGAGCTGCATTATATAAATCCTCCTCATTAACAAGTTCATTATTTTGTATTTTTTGAATTATTGGTTCAAGTATCTCTCTATCTTTAATTACATAAGGCATCACACTAGAAAACTCTTCAGCAGGTTTTCCTCCCGTATAAGCTCCATCAGCCGTTCCTATTGGATTGCCAACTTTTTCTTTTATTTTACTAACTTCAGAATTTAATTCATCATCATTTACAACACGAACCTTATCTGCTGCTTGAATAATATCATCAATTTTACCTTCTTCTTTTAATTGCTCATATTCTTGCATCGTCATAATTCTAGTTGAATTTTGACCTCCCGGAAGTGTTAAAACTAAATATGGTGTTGTGTTATCAGAAATTCCTCTTAAATCAGCTTGAGCTTGTCTTAATTTGCCTTCTAAAATAACTTTAGCGGCTTGATCCGTTTCTTCTTCTACTTGTTTTTTTAAATCTTCTACATTCGCATTTAATATTGTTACAACTTGTGCTTTTTCGGGACTTACTCCTAAATTTTGCACTTTTTGCATACTTTGAGCTACTTTTAGCAATTGCATTTTTTGCTCTTGGAATTTCTTATCATCAATAACTCCTGTATTATAATAATTCTGTAATACTGAATTTGCAAATTGAACCCCTTCATTTTTAATTAAATCAGCATAAAATTGAATTGTAGGTTGGTTAGCTGAAGTGTCTATTTTACTAATAGCTTTACCAACAGCTGCCATTGCTCCAGATTGACCTAATGTTGATACAAGTGTGTCAACTGCTATTTCTGGATTTTCTTTAATAAATGCACCTATGCCTTTATTATAACCATTTTCTTTAGCTTGGTTATATTCTTGAATGTATTCGGTAGGTATTTCTTCTGCTTGTTCTAAAGCAGCTCCTGTTAAAAAAGCTCCAACTTTTCCTCCACCTTGTAACAATTTCATTGTACCTAATCCACCTATAAAATAAAATGGCAATGAAATTTTATTATTTTCTTCTACTCTTCTTGCGCTTTCATATGCTTTATTTACATCTCCAGTTTCTGCAAGTCTTTGTTTAAAAGCATCTCCAGCATTCTGCATAGATTCACCTTTATAACTAATATACCCAGACAAAGCACCACTAATTGCAGGCAACATTGCGCCCTCCGTAGCTAACCCAATAGCAAGAGATGGCAATAACATAGGCGCAGATGCTCCCATTGATTGCATAGAACCTCCTATAGCTCTTTTATACCAATCTTTGCCATTCCATTCATATTGTCCTATTGCAGTTCCTTCAGCTGTTTGTTCTCTATTTAAAAGCCAATCAGTAAATTTATTATCAGAACCATTCATTTGTAAATAACCACCAAGATCTGCTAATCCTTTATTAAATCCAGAAATTAATGCTTTAGATGCAAATGCAGGCAAACCTAATGTTTCATCTGAAGCTCTTACTATTTGATTTTTTCTTTCAGCTAATTTTTGAGCTGCTCTACTATAAACTTCTTCAATTTTTTGTCTATCTTTTTCTGGTAATGATTTTAATACATCTTCACTAGTAATAGAACTTGAAATCTTTTTTATTTCATTTTCTATTCTACCAAATCTATCGTTAATTTTTACATTAACATTTCTAACCATTTTTTGATAATCTTCATTTAGCTTTGCTAATCCATTATCATACTCTGATTTTTTTTCATCAAACAGTTGTTTAGCTGTTTGCTCATCTATTTGACCAGTTTTAATTTTATTATTTAAATCATTCACATAATTAGTGAATTCACTTCCTAATGAAGTCGCTATTTCTTTAGCATTATTCAATACCCCAACTGACTCTTTTTCAGCCTCTTGTTTAATTATAGGCAATATTGACTGTTGTTTGGCAGATAATTTATTAAATAAATCTTTGCCATACTTGCTCATCAATGAATCCTTATCTATACCAGCAGCTTTGAATTCTTGTTGTACAAGCTTATCCATCATAGGCTTATCAAAATCAGATTGCGCTCTTTTTTTAAGTTCTGCCAAAAGTGTTTCTCTTAAAAATGAACCACCACCTTTTGATTTAACTTTTTCATTTAAAATATCTCTTGCTTTCTCTGTATTAAATACATCGCCATCAAATAGATTTTTATATCCATTATCTGCTAATAATTCATCTACACTAGAATAAATGTCTTTAGAATATGTTTTTAGAAGATTTTCTTTTTCTTTTTCTGCATTAGCATAGTTTTGATTTGCTAATTGCTCATCCTCTTTACTAACACCACCAAATTCTGGAGGTGCAGTTTGTAAAAACTGTATTGCATCATAGGCATTTTTTACTTTACCTAATGATTGTTCTACTTTTGAAAATGTTGATTGTTCTTGAGGTTTTACTGCAAAACCTTTTGTAGCCATTTCAACACCTTGTTCAAGAACGCCTTTGGATGGTAATTTTGATGGAATAGGGCCAGATACGATGCCACCATCTTTTTTTTTTAAACCAAATGTATCTGCAAAAGAATCATAACTTGCAGGTACATCAAATTGATTTTCTTTTAAATATGAATAATATTTAGAAGCATTATCGTAACTAGATAAAGTATTTTTAAATGAATTAAAATCTGGGGCTACATCAGCTCCATTTGTTTTTAAATATTTGTAATATTGTTCAAATTGATCTGGCATTATTATTTATTTATTTCCATTTAATATTTGCTGTACCCTTTGTTTTCGCTACTTTTTTACCATCAGCTGGTGGTGCAGGAGGATTATTTGTTGCATTTTGTTCTGCTTTTACATTACTTCCTAATAATTCTTGGTGTAAAGCTGTTAATTCTTGTAATAAACTTGGGCTTTTAGGATCAAGTATTCTACTTTGTGGATTTTTAATTACAATAGAAGTACCTTTTCTGCTTATTGACATTGGTATTCCATAATTAACTTTCACTTTCCCATCTGGCAATAAATCTATATTTTCAAAACCTATAACATCCCCTGTTGTTCCTGTTTTAGTTTGAGCTTTCCAAGGTTTAAAATAATTATTTATAAAGTCAACATTACCTGTTTGTAAAGCTGTTACTCCACCTTCTAAAAATTTAGCAACTTCTGCACCAGCAGTTGGCTTATTTTTTTGTCTTGATAATATTAATCTGCTTTTAAGTTCTTCAGTTGGTTTAATATCAGAAGTTACTTCTTTAACTGGTTGCAAATCCCATGTATATATACCTGCTAATGCTTGTGCATTAGGTATCTTTGTATTATACTTTGCTTCTAATCTTTTAACTTCATCTTTATTTGTATCAAATGTATGATTCATTTCCTTTCTTAAACCTTCATCATTTATATAATTAGTATACCCCTCTTGCAATATTGCATCTTTATATTCTGGGGCAACTTTTGATACTGTTTTTGTATAAAAATAACCTGGTTTGTCTTTTACATCAAATGGAGCAGGAGCTTGTTCACTTAAAGGTATTTTAGAATAAATTTTATTTGCATATTTAATTGGATCAAGCGTTTCATAAAATTTATATTTAGTAATATCTAATGGTTTATATCTTGGATCTGTTACTGGCAAATGACTTAATTCCAAATCTGTCATATATCCATCAGGTGCATTTAAACCTTTTTGTGCAATAAAATGATTTTGTGCTACTTTATCATTAGCAGCTGCTTGTTTTGATTGGTCAATAAGCCCTATCATTCCTTTATAATTAGCCATATACTGACTTTGAGCATCATAACCATACTTAGCAGGATTCAAAATCTTTTCTCTATTTTGTAAATAAAATGCTTTATTTTCAGCTAACTTTTGCAAAAACACATCACCCTCTTGCTTACGCATCCCAGCAGGATTTATTGATTTCTCATAATCCATAAAGTATTTATCTAAAGCTTCTTGTTTAGCTGCTTCTTTTTGTTGAAGTTGAATAGCTAAATTAACCGGTTTAGATACATCTATGTTTGTACCCTTATAATATGGATTTATTCCTAATAGTCCTGTAGCTGCCATTTTAATAATTTATTTATTTCCTCCTGTATTATATATTTTACCAAATTGCGACTTGAATCCAGTTTGTTTTGGCATTGATATACCATATTTACTAAAATCAGTATTGCCACTATATTTGCCATAACTTGTACCATAATTCACATCCGGAGGTATTGGTGGAGGCATTTGACTTTGACCCGCCATCATACCAACTGATGCTAAGTTATTTAAAGCACCATATGTATTACTTACATCTCTTGAATATTCTTCATTAGCGGCCTGAGATTTCATTTGTTTTAGTGCTAACATTCTATTATAAGGAGTCATTTTATTAATATCAAATTGTTGCATTAAATCTGCATTTTTCATTTGAGTAGCATTACCTAATTGACCAAATCTTTGGTTTCTTTGAGCTTCAGCTTGTGCGCCTAAGTTTTGCATAGCTGCATTTTGACCAGCTTCTAATCTACTGATGCCACCTATTGCAGATCTTCTATCTTGTAAAGCACCTAACCCCTGAGCTGTTGCTCTTCTAGCGTTCATAGCACCTACTTGATATTGTTGAGATTGATATGGATTTTCATTATATCTATTCATTGCTTGTTGATAGTATTCGCTAATAGGTTTACTACCTTGATATAATGGACTTTGTTTAGCATATGCATCTAATTCTGATTCTCTTGATTTTCTTCTTTGATTAGATCCTATTGCTGATGCACCAGATGCTAAGGCTGTTCCTCCTGCTATTGTTGCCGCTGCGCCTACAGCAGTTGCTGCTGCTGCGCTTGCTCCTAATGCTATTCCTATTGATGCGAAAGCCATAATTCTTTATTTTTATTTTCTAAAATATTTTTATATTCTTTTCCAATATCCGAACCAGTAATTTGATTAATATGTGGTTCTAATATTTTATCTTCTATTTCTTCAACTATATTTTCAATTTCCTCTTCACTTAAATTATTATATTCTGATTTCATTCCATCTATTCTGTGAAATGTTGTCCAAATACAATCTTCTATTATGTATAAAATTCTCCTTGTTCCCGGTTGTGTTATTCCAGTATAAGGAGCTGTTATTTCATACCATTCTTTAGCGTCAATAGATACAGCAGCTTTTCCATAAGAAACAACATATGGATGTTCTGTTTTATGTATCTTACTTGTCCAAACTGAACCAGCAGGCATAAAGATTTCTCTTATATACATTCCGTCAGTAAATTTATGAACTAAAGGCCCTTCTACTAATTCATCGGGGAATTGCATTATAGCAGCTTCTAAATTGTCAACTATATTGTCATTCTCCCTTAATATCATTATCTGTTATTTAATGCCGAATTAATATATTTAGCTGTTGCGCTGTTCAAATATACGAAAGAATTTGCACTTGCTTTCTCAAATTTTACTACAATATAATTGCCTTTTAAGCTATCCCCCTCTAGCAATCCTCCCGGACTATTAGAATCTCTTAAAAGTGATGCTTGGTACTGTGACTCCAAAGACACAAAATCGGACTCTAAAAGCTCGCTTTCTTGCTTTAAATCACTAGTTCCACCAGTGTCCATTTGAGTATATATTACCGGACAAGCCCATGTTGTATTACCTGTTTCCATAAGCGAAATCCATGTCTTTTTATCTAATGAATTAGAGTTAAAAACATTGGTTATTGAAGCATTGTATTGAACCCCATAGAAATTACAATAAGGAGTAGTGCCATGCTTCCAAATTTGACCATTTTTAAAGGTAAATAAGGTAGTATTAACTTCTCCCATAAAGTCAGGGTGATACGAATAAAATGCCTCAAAAGCATTAGCATTTTCATCAAATGAAATAGTCAATGGATCTTGATGATATGTTAATACGCTTGGCATTATGGTGCTGTTATTGGTAAAGTTAATGAATTAGTGCAATTACCGGTTGATGTTATGGTAACTTCTGTTGCCAAATCATCTACTATAACTACTGTTCCAGCTAATAATTCTGATAAAGTAGCAGTAAGCGGATCTACAACTCCTGTATCGGCTGTTAAATCAAAATTTGGCCCTAAATCAGCGCCTTGTCCAGAATTCAATGTTAATGTTACGTTCATTTTTTAATTTTTATATTTTAAGCTCCACAAGCCAAGTTACAAGTTGCACTAGAGCCTAATGTATCTAGTATTACAGCAGTTCCAATACTTGAAGAGAAATTAATTTTATATACAAATCCGGTATGCCCTAAATCACTATAATAATGACTTCCAATATAACTAAATCCTATTGGGAAAGCAACTAATACGTTTGTTTGAGTTAAAGTACATCCGGGAAAATCACAAGTATATTCATTTGCTACATAGTAATCGTAATCACCGGGAGGTGTAAATACAACTGCGCTTCCGCCATTAAAATCACAATAGTAAGGAGCCATTACAGCACTTCCTCCATTGAATTCACATTGATAAGGAATCATTACAGCACTTCCTCCATTAAAATCACAATTTGCATTATATCTATTTATTTCTTCCATAGCTATAATGTACTTATTAGTATTTGCATCAAATACTCCATAAATACATGGATCTCCTGTATATACTCCATCAGGATTAACGCCATTGTTTAAATTTTTTCTATATGCAGCTGTTGTCGCAACAAAAAATGCGTTTGTATTATAAAGAATACTAATAGGTTCAATTCCGTTTTGACTTAATCTACATACAACTCCCCTAAAATTATCAACAAAATAATCAGCAAAATTATTCCAAGCAAGACTTGTAGAAGCATCGCCAATGCCATAATTACCTGCATAATATTGTATTTTATTAATTAATTGATTGCTATTTGCTTGTAATGGGTTACCTGTTACATCTTTAACTATTTGAGTTAAGATAGGTACAGTACCAACTTTAAATTGTTGAAATACTTTTACATATCTATCTCTTACATGCAATCTCATTACATCACCAAATGTTCTATCATACTCATCAAAATCTTCATAATAGAATCTATTGGTAGCATTAAGATTGGTATTTGATTGATATGCTTGCCCAAATCTAATTACAGTTGGGAAATATGTTTGTCTAGCATTTTCATCAATAGCTGATGGTCTGCCATTGCTATTGGTAACTAAATTATATGTATCATTAAAACTTTGTTCAATAATTTCAATTTCCTTATCCTTAACCACATCAAAATCAAAATTCATTGGCTGTATAATCACATTATTGCCGCCTACAGAATCATTTGTAGAAGTAGCAACTATCCAAACTTTACCAGTTTGAGGAACGCTAAATCGTTTATTAATTTCAAGTGTAGTATCTGTATTTTGAATTAAATTATTAATCTCTAATGGTAATAATGAAACTGTATATTTAGGATCAAGAGGCACTAAATTTGTACAAATAACAGCATAAACAGAAAATGTTGATGTTCCATCAGAAGCTAATTGCAAAGTACCCTTAATTGATAATATTTTTTCAGTAATAGATTGATTATAAAAAAAGTAATTAGTATCAGCCCAAACTGGTGACCCTACTCCCAAAGATGCAGCAAAGTTTGGCTGTGTTTGTATTATATAAGAAGAATTAGTTATTGTTGGAGTAACTGTTATAGGAAATGTAGCACTTTGTTCATCATAGGCTCCACTTGTGCCTATACTAAATGCACCAGATGTATAATTAAAATGATCGCTATATGGCACATTTCTAAGTCTATAAAATAAATCTCCATTTGTTACAGATATAATAGCTGGCACATTAATTGGATCTTCACTTGATTGCGTTTGCTGTAAACCAAAATGATATCTATTTACCGTACCCGGTTCTCCAATACCATATTCTTTTCCAAATTCATAATAAAATCTTTGATTTGTATCAGCATTTGTAGAATAATTATATAATAATATTTCATAATGCTGCCAATCTTCCGTACCCGGAAACTGAAAACCAGTTGTATTATTTGTATCAATATCAGCTTCAGGATATCTTATTTTTAAGAAATTACCATTAGCCGTATATGTATTATTATCTGGAGCTATTGGTGAAGGATAATTAATATTATATTCAAATGTGGCAACAGTACCAACTATTTCATAATCATATTGAGCCGGAATAGTTCTTGCTGTGTTGTCTGAATCATATCTTTGTATAAATCTAATTCTATCTCCCTCTGTATAATTGTAAGAAACTACATTTTGAGTTGAACTTATAGCTTCATTATAAGCTGCTATATTATCAATTCCTATATAAAAAAATCTTGTATTATCTACGTTATTGGTAATTCCTGCATAAGCCGATTGACTTACCCAACATAACCTTTTATTATAAGTAGTATTGTTTGATCTTAATACTTGATAATATGTTGCATATAATGGAGGTATATTTAAAATAGATAAATTTATTTGAGGAAAACCATTATTTCCTATAATTCTTGATGGAGTGTTAATTGTGCCACCTAAAGACGTTTGCGCTCCTATTGTTCTACCTTGAGCATCAAAATACTGAATAGCATATTGATAACCTGAATCCCAAACATTCGCAAATCTTGTATTATCCGAATCTAATGAAATAAATGTTTTAAACCCAACGGATGTTAAAACAAATCCATCTGGATAATTCATTACAAGATGATTACCAACTAAAGAAACTTGAGTATAACCTTTTGCGACTAATGCAGCAGAAATACCATCTAACAAATCACTTACTAAATAAGAGCTTGTCATTCCAGATGTTGAATAAGATGTACTTAAATCTGTACCATCTGAAGCAAATGAGTTAATATAATAACCTCCTGCTGCATTGTTTAATGTTGTAACTTCTCCAGTTGTATTTGTTCCTGTACCATAAAGGTAAATATCCATTGTGGTTCCGACACCGCTGTCTGTTCCATTTACTGTTGCCAAAAACAATAAACCACATTGATCATAAAAATAAGATGCTAAATCTGTAGTTTGTTCAACAGACAAATCCATAGTTGTTTTATCGTACCCTTCTGTAATACCAGCATATAACAAAACATTTCCATTAGCCAATTCTCCAGCATTTGCCTTTTGAGGAACCCAGTCTTGTAATTGTCCACTTTCTATAACATCTATTTGACTATAAATAGCATCATTAAAAAACTTAAATTTATCATAAACAACATCATCATCTATATTTAAACTAATTTTATCAAAAGATTTTATTAAATACCAATCACTAGTTAAACCATTTGTGGTTTCTCTAAAAGAAAGTTCAACAGCTTTTACATCAGGGCCACCAGTTGAAAACAATACAGCTATTCTTGCGTTATTTGTAGCAATATTATCAGTAAGTGTTAAAGATGGTTGTTGAGGTAATGGAACTATACTTTTTGAACTCCATACAGATTTCTCATTGTTATCATAAACAAATCTATATGAAAACTGAAACAATTTATTTCTTAAATTATTTATTGTAATTGTAGTATCATTTTCATATGTAACTTTTGGCGGCATAACTGGAGGAGCTTTTGCAACAAGCAAATACTCTATTTTCCAATCTGTTCCATACAAATTAATTACATTTAAACTTTTTGGTTGATTATACGCGTCATTAAAAAACAAAATATCACCCTCTAAATCTCTATAAAATATATTTATAGACAAAATTTTATATGATGGATTAAAATTTAAAATATCAATACCATTGCTATCTGTTTTACTTTGTAAAACTTGAACAATTTCATTTGAATTTAAATCATAATAAAGAATAGTATTATAACCATTACTATTCCAAATAAAATAATATGCTCTATTTCTAATTTTATCTGAATAGAAACCAATAACCTTATTTGTACCACTAGGTGCAGAATATGGTATTAATTCATTTCCAAGTATATTTGAAACTACTTTATCCTGCCCTTTACCTTGGGCATCTTTAGTAACATTTAAAGCATCAATATAGTCATTATTACTAACTCTATAGTTAGCATCATCTAAATTAAGCTTACCACTAAAAGGAGTATTTATTATCATTTTTTATGCCTTAACAGTCATTCTTTGAGTGTCTAAATTTTGTTCGTAAGCCTGCATCAAGTATAATGGTTTGAATTGAGCATTAGCAATTCTTCTTTGATTATAGAATTCTTGCTTTCTATCTCTTTTATCACCTAAATTACCCTTTCTTGTACTTGGCATAGTAGCTATATCTCTCCAAGATAACCAAGAAAGCAATGCTTCTCTAAATTGAATAGGTATTGAATAAGTTTCTTCTGGATTTCCGCTTGATAAATATTCAATCATTAAATAAGAATAATAAAAATATTCATTTAAAAGAATCACTCCATTTGAATCATCAATATTAAATTGTCCTACAAATGGGGAACCACTCGGAAGCCCATAAATATTATTAAATCCATATCCATCCCAATAATTAAACCATAATGGCAAGTCAGATTGATACCATGTAGCCAAAGTATTATCTTGAGTTAAAGCCAATCTATCTGGCTGTTGATCAGCATAATAAGTCATCTTATTATTAAACTTCAATGGGATAATTTCTCCTACTGAATTTAACACGCCTATTTTAGTATAACTAATATAATCATTAGGCAATTGAGCCGTATAATTTGTTGTATCAATAGCAACTTTAACTGTTCTTATTTTATAAAAAAAGTCAAGCCCTAACTTTTCCATACCTCTTACAGCTATGTTGTATAACTTAGCATATTTATGTACGGATTGCTCACTTTCATCAATATAATCGTTGATTACTGAATCTAGTGTTATATAATTTCTAACTTGTGACATGTTTAATTATTTGATGCGTAAGCTAATATATCGTTATGACGGATTAAAAAAAACAATTCGTTATTTTCAACGATTGGTTCTCCTGCTCCTTTTATGTGAAAAATGACATCATCTTTTTTAGCTTCCATTTTAATTTTAGCTGTACCTTTTCCTGTAGCAACTACTTTTGCCTTGCAACTTCTTTCTCTGAATCCTTCAGGAATAAATAAGCCGCCTTCTGTAATTTCATCAGCCATAAATGGTCTTACTAAAACAAAATCTCTAATTGGTTTCATATATTATTTAGTTGTTGTTATCTACTCCGTCATTACTTGTATCAATAGGTCTTGATCTTTCAAAAGCTAATTGACCTTTTATATATTCAACAATAAATGCGACATAATCATCAGGCACAATTAATGTTGAATTCAAATCAGTTGAATCACCACCACTAATCATTCTAATTGTAGCTTTATAGCTAGTTAATGGAATTGAACTTTTAACGTAAATATTTTTACCTTCAATCCAATAAACTATTTTATTCTGTATAAGCCTCATATTGTCAATATAAGCGACTTGATTCATACTTAAAGGAATAGCTGTCTGTGAAGTTTTCTTGTCACCAACAAACTGCAAAGTGGCAACCCCTTCATTTTTACCCAATGCAATTGGAATAATTGGCAAATCAACGCTATAAGTTACGTTATCTACAGTTTCAGCTGTAATATCTAAATTAGTGAATGTTGTATAAAACGAATTGTTTACATAAGATACTCCATCTAATTGGATGCTATCCATGTAGTTTTTCTTAACAACAGAACCAATAGCATCATTAAGCCATTGATTAACTAAATTATAAGTAATGCTACTATCATCAGATGGTTGCCCATTATAAATTTGCCTTAATATTCTTTCTATAAATGCGTATCTGGTCATTATTGTCCTGTTTGAGTTACTTGATTAGCATATTGCTCTACCTGACCTATTTGTAAATTTAATCCAATTAATTTTAATGCACGAGTAATAATCTCTAAAATATCAACATCATACCATACTGGATTTACACTACCAGTTACTGGAGTTTGAGCAGGTGGTTGAGTTTGTCCCGGAAAAGCATAAACAGCTCTTCCAGCTACAGTTGTATAAGCCCAAACAATATCTGGAGCTGACCTTACATAAGAAACTATAGGATGTCCTGAAAGTAAACTTATATTTTTAGGATAAAATTGAAATTGGTCTTTTTGTAACAAATATATTGGATTGGTTGCAATTGGATCAATTTCACTATTGTAATATGAATACAAGCTATCTTGTGGTACAAACCTTACTCTATGCAAACCATCAGCTTCCCACATAGCATCAACTTGTAAAAAATTTTCCGGATAAGGAGCAATACCTGTTGTTACATTTGGAGATAAAGTAGCTTGATATATTAAAGGCGTTAATCTTTGTCTAATATTTTCATTTTGACTATAGCTAACTCTTGCCTGAGGCCTTCCATATTGATATTGCTGAAACTCACCCAACAAATAATCTTGATATGAAACTTGTGCTTGATTTATAATCAAATTAAATTCAGATGGAGTCAAATAGCCGTTTTGCGCTTTATTAACCGCAAACTGGCAAATACGATACATATCATTAACATTCATTGGAATAAGTTATACAACAAATATACGAAAAAGTAATAAAAAAGCCCCGTAATTTTTAGGCTACAGGGCTTCTTTTATTTAGAGGGGGAAGGTCTTACATTAATTTCTTCAATTGCTCTAAAAATGCTCTACTTTCATCTTGAGAGAACATTGCAAATTCAACTAAATAATTTTGTGGTTTTTTGTCTGCTGGTATTTTGCAGATAAATCCACCATTATTTGACCAATAAGCTGAGCCTCTTTTTGTTGTAGTATCAATTTTATTATCAATTAAAGCTTTTTTAACTATAAAAGCAATCTCAACTTCCTTAGAACCAGCACTTTGCATAAACTTATTAGGCTGAGCTTCAGCATAAAGTTCATAATCATTTCTTAATGCTTCCATAGATTTTGGCATACCTAAATCATCTACAAATGTAATTCCTAAGAAATTGCAATGTTTGCGCATTTCCTCATCACTAGCAAGTGAAGCATATTTAATAGCTTCAACTTTAGCAACTCGTTTTGCTCTTTCAAGCTCTGCGGTTCTTTGCGGATTCCATTGGAAAAATGTAATTTTTCTAGTTCCTTTTCTATTTGCATTATCTAAATTAGCATTACAAAGACTTAAAAACTCAAGTGCTTCTACATCATAGTCAGCTACTCTTAAAACCCTACGGTCAAAAATTAAGCTTCTTCTATTTTGTTCTACAAATGATTTTTCAAGACCTTTTTGATCTTCAACCCAAATACTTGGATATCCTCTTAAAAGTCTAATTCTCTCCATTCTACCCTTTGCAGGATTCCATACATCATCAATACCTTCCATATGGTATTTACCATTCTTCTTGGTATCTGATAATTTGTAAATTTTAAATGTAGTTCCGTTATTAGACGCAGGAGCTAAATCAAGGGCTTGAGCAGCCTCTTCTTGTTGTCTTTGTACTTTTATTTCACCTTGTTGTGAAAAATTGGCATCCGAAATACCAATAGCCTTTAACTTTGCCATAAATGGTTTTTTAAATGTTAAAATAGGTAGAGGCAATCAATAAAGTTGCCCCTACCATAATTAAAATGTTCTAATAACTAATTAGTTACCTTGAACGATGATGAATTGGTTTGCTGCACAAACACGAGTACCACGATAAGTGATCATCGCAATTTGATTAGTCATTGTACCATCTGTTGGATTAGGAGATCCACCACCATATTGCCATACGCGAATACCGTTACCAACAGTACCACCTTGAGGAGGTTGTTGATACATAATAGTGATATTCTTGTAAACTTGAGCGGTTTTCGCATCCTTAGTTTCTCCCATTGGATAGATTAAACCAAAATTACGGAAGTAATCTACATTTGGAGTTAAACCAGTTGTAACCTCAGTGTTGAATTGAGCGTACTTTTTAACAGATAATAAATATCCATCAATAAAGATTTCTTGGAAACCATAAGCAACAGAAGCTTCTTTTGACTTCTCGCCTTGTCCATAAACAAAAGCACCAGCTGGGTAAGCAGCAAAGATACCATCAGAGAAATCTTGTCTTTGGAAGATATCAGTTAACCAAGCAGATTGCTTAGCACAACCATTAACATCCATGATACGAGTGATTTCGTGTAATTTAGCGATATCTAATGTACCCGGAGTGTAACCAACAGTTTCACCGTCAGCAACAACTTTAGGGATGATACCTACAGAACCTTGAGAGTTAGAATCAATAGCAGTGTTATTTTGTAAATTACCACGCATTAATTTAGCTTCTACGTTGTTCTTGAAACGTACCAATGTTTTGTACATACCTTTGTAGGTAAATGCAGTAACACCATTTTGAGCCATATCTGGAGATACAGGGAACTCATAATATGTTTCAGCCATTTGCGCTAAGTCGGTGTTAGACCAACCATCACGAATTTCTGTTACATAGTTATCATATCTTTGGTCTAATTGGATCAAAGGATTGATTTGTTGAGAAGCTTCACCAGCATCTGCATCACCACCGAATAATAAAACCTCACCAGCTAATAATGAACCAGAACCAGCTGAAGCAAAAGCTTGAGAAGTTTGCTTAGGAGCAACTTCAAAAGTCCATGCATAAGGTGTAGTATCATCAATAGAGATGATAACCCCTTCAATGTTTGAAGAAGCAACACGCAAAGTTTCATTAACTCTTAAAGGAGTTTGAGTACCACTGTTGTAGTAAGCTTCTTGTCCTAAAGTTAAAGTCAAAGTTGCACCAGTTGCAGCAACCACTGTATTTTCGTTTGTAACACCCGGCATTAATTTACCGCGGTTTTCAAACCAGAAGTAGTTTAAGTTTTTAACTTCTTCCATGCCACTATGAGCAGCTAACCACCAAGTAAAATCTTCATTGCCATACTTTTGAGTGTATTGCTTGTAATACTGTGGTGTTAATAATTGTAGATCAACCATAAGTTGTCTATTCTGGGTTTGCAACGAGATAGCACCCGGCTGCAAAATATTTGAGGTAGGTATTCCTGCCATAATATTGAATTTTTATTTTTTACGCCTCCTCCAAAGGCAATACCAAGTTACGAACTAAATGCCCATTCTGCCATTCTTAGCCTTTCAGCTTCTGTGCCATTGAGATCTGGTTTCGCTCCTTGTGGAGTGGGTGTTTGGTTGATATTTATATTCCCATTGTTTTTTAAATGAGCTAACAATCTTTGAGATGCAGCTTCATTTGCTATTTTTGAAAATATTTTGTCACGATTCTCTAGCAAATATTTATCTGCCATTATCTGTTGAACTTTTGGCTTACCATCCTCGGTAAACCATCTATTATCAAAATACGAGTCACTGTCAAAATTTTCCAAATCATTCTTCATTGCCAATCTTTCTTCTTCACCTACATTAAATGTAATTGGTATTTCAACATCCGCGTCTTTTACCGATACATTAAATCCATTGAAGGATTGGAAATCAGAATTAAGAGTTTTTTCATAAATTGACCTTGCTTGTTGCATCATCTCTTCTTCTTGTTGAGATTGCGCCCTAAACTCAGCTTCATTATAAATATCTGGTAATACTATTTCACTTTTTAACTTTGCTAATTCAGGTCTAAGAACCTTAGCCTCAATCATTAATCTTCTTTCAATGTAATCAGCTTGTGATTGCCATTGCTTAACTTTTACAGCGTAATCATCATCAGTTTCATCATAACCTTGTTCTGGTTTCAAAGGTACATAAAATTGATCATAAAATAAAAGGTCAACATCTTCTGATGATAAATCTTTGTGTTTGTTTTTAATATTAGTTTTAACTATTTCAGCAGCTATTTCAGCATTTAATTCAGCAGTTGTTAATCTATCTAATCTTTTTTGTTGATTTAGAACTTCATAAACATCATCTGCTTTTCCTTCTCTAATAGCATCAAACAAAGTCTTACTAACATTATCCTTAAATTCAAAGCTAGGCTTTTCTTTAAGTTTCTTAAATTCTTGTTCAGCTTCTTCTACACTTTCATAGCCAAACCTTTCTTTAACAAATTGATTGGGATCAAATGTTGAAAGGGGTTGTTGTTCTTGCGGTTTAGCTTCTTCTTGAGGAGCTTGAGCCGATTCTTGAGGCACATTCGGCTCACTTGGTGCAGTAGGGGCTACTTCTACTGCTGGTTGCGCTTGTGGTGCAACATCTTCATCCCCGAAAGGATTGTAACCTTCTGCCAACTTAATTGGAGCTGACATGTCTTGATTTTCTAGCATAAATGCTTATTTTGGGTTAATTATTAATCTATATATAATGCCCCTGCACCATTTATTTGTAGTGCATAATCAGGGCCTGTGCCATCTAATCTCTTTGCACTATACCAGATTGTGCCATCACCGTAAATTGGTTGTGTTAATGCACTTGTTGAATAAAAAAGATTAGAATTAGTTAGAGTTGGTGTTGTAGCATATACAATTGTAGTACCTTGACTTCTGCCACTAATATATGCTTCACTTGCTGTGGGAAATGTATTTTTAGATAATACATAAGCATAATTTAATGGGTAAGTTAGTTCATCTCCTGCTAATGATAAATATTTACCAATAATTCCAAATTCAACCATAGAATCATTGCTAGCAACTAATACATCACCTTTTGTTGCCAAATCAACTCCTTTTACTGGTATAAAATTATCTAGAACTTCTGGAGCTGGTAATAACTGACCTGCGTTTACGCTTCCGTCATCATTGGTAGTATAAAAAGTAATTGTACCTTCAGCTGATATTGTACCAAACTGAACTACTGCTGAATCCCACCCTGATAAATCTTGGATATAGAATCCACCCACATTAAAACTTTCGGTTGCATCTACAACCTTACTTATTTTTGAACTGAATTTTTGAAGTCTAATTAATAGCTTACTTATTGATGTTGCCATTTTATTTATTTATTTTTATTGTTCTTGTAATTGAGGTTGTTGTTCTTGTTCAGGAGCCATTTGTTCTTGCCCTTGTTGTTGCATTTGCATTTGTTGCTGTTGTTGCTGTTGAGCTAAAGCTTGTTGTTGTTGTTCATTTTGAACTTCAATTGGAACTGTTACGTTTTGCAACATATTAGCCACAAGTTGTTGTAATTCTGGAGGAACAGGAATATTTGCTTTAGCAAGGTCAAAAACGCCCTGTAAAATAATTTCTTTTTCCTTAGTTAATGCTTGTTGCTGAGTTAAAGCGGTATCTGCTTGCATTTTTGCTTGAATACTTTGTTGTTGCGCTTGGGCATTTTGTTGTGAATTATTTTGAGCATTTTCTTGCTCTGTTTTTATAAATCTTTTTTGAGCTTGTCTAAAATATAATTCAGCTAATTCAACATTTTCTTTAGCTATTCTCATCACCTTAAATGGATCTAAATACATAACCAATTGAGGATTTGATGCAATAGCATTATTCATCATGATTTGTAAATTAGCAACCTCTTGAGCTTGTGGCATCATTCTAACTGTAGCAACAAAATTTCTATCTTTTACATCTTCTTGTTTTAATAAATCTCTATATTTTTTAGCTCCATAAGTAACGCTTTTATTTAATAAACATGCTATTTTTTTAGATGTTTCTTCCATCACATAAATATATGCATCATACATATATTCTGTTGCGTTATTTGCTAGTTGTTGTGAAGCTTGAATATTAGATGCAGCAACTCTTGGTTGTGCGGCTTGATTCATTAAATTAGGATCTTCTCCTAACTCATCTTTTAAGACTTGATAATGAAATTGATATAATTGAATTAACGCTTGTAATTGAGGAGCAAAACCAGTATTAGCTAATTCAGTAATTGGAACAGGAATTCTATTTCCTTCTGCATCTCTACCACGATAGTAAAGTTTACCAGTTTGTTCCCAAATTTTTTGAACATCTAATGGCTTTACGGAATCCCCTAATCCTAAGTCTAGTTCTTGCAATGCATCTACATCAATAGAAGCACCTGCTGGTACCATCTTAGCAACCATTTGTTGTATTTTCAACCTAGCCAAAATCATTTGTTCAATTGGCTCTTCAATTTTTTCAGGTACGGCCACATTACGCATATCGTATGGATCGTACATATAAAAGCTATATGAAAACTCTGCGTTTCCTAATTCTTTTGGATCTTGTGGGCGAATCATATTCTTTTTAATACCCCACTGAATCATTTTTTGAGTAACTGGACAATATACACCATGATATATATTCCATTTTTTCTCTTCTACATATTCTTGATTCTCATCTAATTTTTCTGGCTTACCTTTTCTAATAATAGTGCTGCCATTCTTTTTAGTCTTAGTAACAGTATATCCATCAGAATCTAATGTTCTAATTTCAAACTGCATCATATCAATATTCCATTCATCATAAGGTCTTAACCAAGCAACATTCCAATCTTGCATCCACTTAATCTTATCTGTTAATTGATATTCTTTTGATGATGTTGCTAATTGAAATATATCTTCCTCTGTTAATGTTCCACCAGCTGCAATACTATATCTTGCTCTAATTTCACTAACTTTCATTGATAAAATATGACCTCTATAAGTAGTATCTCTAAAATCTGGGAAATCAGAATAAGAATAAATTGCATTTTCAGGTCTAATCCATTGAACATGAACCTCACCTTCTTCATCCATCCAAGTATAAGTACACACTAATCCAACTTCTGCTGAATCATGTAATAATCTTTGTTTTAAAACATCATTCCATCCATTAGCTTCTAATACATTATTACATCCAATGCTATATTGTATTTCTTCTGGTAAATGATTAAACTCAGTAATCCATCTATCTAATTCATCTTTATCTTCTGCAATAAATTGATCTTGTGGAATAATTGGAATACCTGACTCTTGTTGTAACTGAGAAAGTATTTCTTTATTTTGATAAATAAATTCAGCTTCATCTGCTGCTGATTTTTTAAGCATTGCAGATGCGCTATCTGTAGCGGTAACTGTAACTTTTTCACTTCTACTCATCCACGAACCAACTAATCTTGCAACAATTGTATTACCAATAATAATTGATTTCCAATTTATATTTACAAAGTTAGCTTTGCTATTCATTTCCAAACGATCCATAAACACACTCATGTCTATTTTACCGTTTGCAATTTGTCTATTTTTTCTAAATCTATTATTTCTTAACCAAAAATAAGTTTGGTTACCGTAAATTGTAGAGTAGATACTTTGTGCAACATTTTTACCATATGCATAGTCTTTTTTAGACGACACATCTGTAGTAATTTGAAACTTTTTTAAGGCTTCTCCATTACTATTTGCTGCGGATATTGATAAAGGACTATCTGCCAATTTGATTGTATTTTGTTGTCAAATATACTAAATATTAAGAATTTGGTAAAATTTTTAATTAATTAAACACAGGGGCGTAACTTTTAACCAATGGTTCTCTCTTAATTTGTTTTTGAACTGGCTCCATTAAACAGACAATTAACATTAAAAATGACACCGTTTGGTCAAAGTCAGTTCTGTTATTTGGATCAAATTTTTTGGCATCTTCTAGCAAATTTTCAAAATCTATGGAGTCAATATGAGATTCAAAATACATAATACCTACATCGGTTTGTTTTGTCAAACTAAATGGAGTTGTCGGGAAACCCTTATGTCTATCTGCTGTTTCTCTTTTAGATGGATCTATTGTTGATAATGGATATGAACCCAAATACCCAACCCTTCCTCTATCTCTAAAATAAGATAAGTAATCATCACTGTTATGCTCATACCATGCTTGATACCCGTAAAATTCAGCTGCTAATAAAACTTGTTCATGCAATGTTTCCTTAATTTGAGGCCTTCCGTACAAATGACCTATGGCTTTACCTGTCGTTTCTGGATTTAATAAATCGTATCTTCTACCAATCCAAGCCGATGCTTTTGAGCCATATTTACCACCTTGGCTATTACTATATCCATCAATTGCTATTGCACCATCAGATGTCCTTGCAGGCTTTCTAGTTTTAACATCAAATGTATGTTTATTTTCTTCCCCTTGTTTTGGGAACTGAGTAATAACCCAATGAAAATCTTCTTCCTTATCTGTAACATTTCTCCACCTAACAGTTTGGTCAATATCCCGATAAAAAACAATATGACGCTTTAATACAGGATTTTCTTTTAAATATTGCTCTCTTGCCCCAATGTTCATTACATTAAAAATACACTTATCTGAATCGGTACTAAATGCTTCATCAATAGTTAACGGTTCTTTTCTTACACGAGCGGATAATGCCCTTGGATTGTTTTTAACCGTTTCTCTATCAGCTAAAATCTGGTCTAATGTCTTATTTTCATCTGGATATCCAAAGTCATCAAAATTTCTTGTACGCCTTGCAGACATAAAGAATCTATAAAGACCGCTAGAAGTAGTTCCATTTTCTTGTCGTTTATCTTGGTTACTTTCTTCCCAAAGTAATTTAAAAGCATCTTGAACCCCATCTTTTTCGGTAGTTAGCTTTTCAACAGTAGTTGTATATAAAGCTTTGCCAATAATTTTTCCTTCATCATCAAGCAAACAATAACGTACAACTTCGTGTCTGTCATATACATTCACTTCAGTTGTTTTACCACACTCATCTGCCACATATCTATGAAGTTTCTGTCCATCATATGCAACTGTATCTGCTGATTGATGGTCAATGATTGAACCTAATTCATCTTTATCTACACTATCTTCTGCTTTTTTACCTCTTACATTTGTCTTTTGGAATCTCATCTCAGTCTTAGGATTAACACCTAAAGACATATCATACTCTGGTCTAAAAAACTTGGGAAGCCTTCTAAATGGATTGACAACAGTTTTGGCAAAGAATTTTTTGGCATCAGAACCTGTTTTAGATTGAATACCACCATTGGTCATTTTGGTTCTAGTAATATATTCAGAAACAAATAACCCAGCCACAAATGATTTACCAAAACGTCTTTTAGTTACTTCAAGCATCCCCATACACAATGGATCTTGAATACAATAATCCATAAAATAAAACTTCTCTAAATCTGGAATACGGAATTTAGGATAACCAATATCTATGGGCCACCATTGTAGGTATAAATAATGCAAACCCGTTAAAAATGTTGGTTTACCATTATTCATGTACCAAAATCCATTTAATCTTCTATCCCACTCTTGTTTTTTATATTCTTCTAATCTTTCATCATAGAATTCAATTTCATCATCTTTCTTTTTCTTATCAAATTCATCCCACTTCTTCATGGTATCTTGATACCAATCTGGTAAAGCTATTCTTTTCCAATATTGTTCTGATTCAATTTCAGACCTTTTGTGTACTCCCCTAAATTCAACTTGTTTTGTGATTATATTAAAGACATATCCCTTTGGAGGCAAATTACACTTTAATCCTTGAATATCTATAACACTACCACCTTCAATTTTTTCGTACATAATTAATATCTTTTACCAGCTAATTCACCCACAGCATCAGCCATGTTTTCTGGAGAAAATGGCTTTCTATTAATTTGAACTGGTTCTTTTTTATCATCTTTTGTTTCTTGACCTATTCCAGCTAAAACTCCAAGTGATTTTATAGCTACTGACACGCTTTCAGCATCTGACCATACTTTTTGCAGTCTTTCAAATGTTTTGTCCTTTGGATCATCTGGGCTTAACATTTGACTTGTTAATTTATTATCATTAAGCAATTCAGCCATTTCATTGGCTTTTCTTTGTAAACTATAATACAATTTACCAACCCCATCTTGCTCATAATAATTATTTTTACTTTGCAAGAAAGCTATTTGTTTCTCTAAATCCTTAATTTTATTTTCTAATTCTACTGACATTCATTTAATTTTTTAGCATCAGAAATATTATAACCAACTAATAACTCCCCCTTTTTAACCTTATTGGTAAATTCATGTTCAATAGAAATAACTTCATTTCTATCATTTCCTTCTGGATAATATCTCAATCTTATAATTTTGCCTTCAGTACCATCATCATCTTGGTAAATAATTTCATAATCGCTTGATATCACAGTTCCTACAACATTACCTGCCAATTCCCCACTTGTAACATAAATTTTATTTTTAACTAATGTTGGATCAATTCCTTGCAAAAAACCTGTGTATGGCTCAAATATCCTCAATCCAGTAATAAAATTATTAAGGGGGTTCCATGAGGAACCTTTTTCTTTCCTCCACATAAAACACTCTTCAATTGGTATTGAAAAATATTGCACATCAGAAGAAGCCTCAGCCGTTGGCCTTTGGTAATTAAAAATCTTATAAGTATCATGTGTAGCATTATGATGAATCAATATTTCAGAACCTTCTGGAATATCCTTAGCATCAACTACTTCCGCATTAACCGGCTTAACATAACGCATATTAAAATTATCATATACTCTTTCTAGCTTTATTTTTGTTCCATCTTTAAATGTGTGGCTATTTTTACTTTCTAAGTCAACTTTAATGATTACTCTATTACTTGGAGCTTTCAATTTCATAATTTAATTAATTTAATTCAAAGTTAAACATTTTATAAACTTGACAAAATTTATTATATTTGTTATGCCAAAAAAATATTAAATAACAATTAAAACAAAACAAAATGGCACAAATTTTCGCAGTAACGGTTTTACAAGTAAACCAATACTCAACATCAACTTCAGGCGGAGTGGTATGGGCTATCCCAGCTCAAGGTATCGTAGCTGTTCCTTACACAGGCACAAATCCTGTTAACGGAGCTACAGCTCATGCTGTTATCACAGTTCCTCCAACAGGTTTGAATCAAAGAAGCAAACAATTAATTGTTACTTCTACAGTGGCTCAAATTCTTACAGCAGCAAATGCTTAATCTGTAAAAAGATTATAAAAGGCCCCTTATTTAGGGGCTTTTTTATTTTCTTTATGTACTACTTTAAGGTTTTTATAGATTCTATCTGAATCTTGCACTTTACCATTAGCAGCGGCAATAGCAATTGCTAATCTTCTTAATTTTTTAGCAGCTTTATTATTCATAAGTTTGTTTTATCTACCTTGACCTCTGTATGCTTTTGGTCTTGGGCTGTGTTTGTTATAAGCTTTTTTAGCTCTACCTGTTTTTTGTTTACCAAAGGTAATTTTTGTTGAATTTGTAAGTTTGGCCATTTTATTCTTTGTTTAAAATTAATTGGTACGAATATAAGCCATTTTCTAAATAATTTTTATTCAGAGTGTGCCTACCAAACTTTTCTTTTCTAAAATCACGCAAACCTGCCGAAACTGAAGCTTCTGGAATATGAGTAATCGCAGAAATTTCACTAAGCGTTCTAAACCTTTGATCCTGCATTAGGTCTTTTAATTTCATATGGTTTTTAGCTAGTCTTTTGCTATCCCTTTCATGAACATAATCAGCTCCATCAAATACTAATTCTTGTTGCATATTATTTATATTTAAAATTCTAAAGAGTATGTAATTACTGTAAAATTTCCGCACCATGAAATTGTTGTATAGTACGAATTTCCAAATGTTATCATATTATTTTTTTATTAAAGGGTATTAATGATTCTCCGCTAGTAGGATTCCCGTATATTTTAATATCATTTTGATCTACGGTTCTTACATCTCCTGATTCATACAACTTAACTATAAAATGAGGATTAGAATGTATAGAACCAGCAATCATAAAAATTGCAACACCATAACCTAATGGAGTTTCTACATCAAAAGGATTTAATATTTCATGAATTGTTTGTACTATCATTAAAATGGAGTTTCTTCTTTGGTACTTGATAATAATTGCAAAGAACTAACTCTAGCATGAAGCTGTGCCACTGTTTCTTTCGTTTTATCGTTTAAATAAGTTTTAGCTTCTGGTTTACCTTCCATGTAAATCAATGTACCCTTTTTAAGATAACTAGCTACGGCAGTTCTTTCAGTCCAATATGCGCAAGATACCCAAGTGGTTTTATCTACATCTTCGCCTTGTTGGTTTTTAAACTTTTCGCTGTAAGCCATTGAAAAATTAATCACTGTTTTACCATTAACATTGTTTACTACCGCATCTTGTCCTAATCTTCCGATTACTGAAATTCTAATCATTGTGTTTTGTTTTTATATTAAAAAATAATTTCTTCTCCGTTTTCATCTTTGTATGGAACCCATTGCTGTGTACTAGTTTTGGCTTTCCAAAAATCATAGTTTCTTTTGTTCAATAAATCTTGCGTAACATCTCTTCCATTAATAAAAAACCTTCTTTTATTCCATAAATATTCAACAGTTGTAAACCCTCTCTTTCCTACGCTTTTTTTCTTTATCTTTTTAAAATAAATATCTGCTGTTGGATTATTTGGATCTGTTTGTGCAAATGGTCTATGATAAACTAAAATATTACTCATTTTATTGTTCCACATTGCACCATCATTTATATCATAAACATCTGGACAAGTGTAGTTACCACTCTTATCTTTTACCATTGTTTTAGGGTGAGCAATAATCCAAAAATACACATCATTTTTTTGTGCAAATCGTGAACAATCAGCTAAAAATGTTTCAAGATATTTGTCAGTTCTACCACCATAACCTTTGTAATCATTTGTCATTTGGTTAAATGGATCTATGCAACAAAAATCTACCTTTTCTTGAATGATAAGCTCTAAAAATTTCTCTTTAATGTACTGAGGTGTAGGCGAAAGCATTTCTGCACTTATGTAAAAAATATGCTTTGAAATAAAATCGTATGCAGCCTCATAAACTTGGTTTGGAGGTCTATTTGGATTGTATGGAGTACACTCGCAACCCAATAACATCTCCACATAATCGTGGAAATACTCTTCCGCAGGCACATCTTCTGGAGAAAACGTAGCAATCTTCTCCCCAAATAAAATTATTCTCCAAAGTATGTAAGCTTTTTTAAACGCACTCTTTCCGTAGTTACCAATTCCTGTGATTAAAGTTGTTTCACCTCTCTTTGGTTTAAAATAATAATCCAATTCTTGATACCCAATGCCCAAAACCTTTTCAAATCCATTTTCATTGATATTCAATGCCTTATCTTTAACATCAATACCATATACAACATCTTCTACTCTGTAATTTTCTCCTTTCTCATCATCAGAAAGCTCCTTTTTAACACTAATTTCATAACTAGTTACATTGTCAATCAATTTCTCCTTCTGCAAAGATGCCGTTCCAAAATTGCTTCTATTTGCCCTATAACCGCTTTTTACGGCACTTCTCATCTCTGACATGGTAAAGTCATTGCTCACCAAATACTCGGCCGAAATGAGGCTTAAAGCGGCCTCCTCGTTGATTCCAAATCTACAACATGCTGAAGCAAGCTTAAAAATGTAAGTATTTCGCTCTCCGGTGACAAATGCATCATTTTTATTCGTTAACCATTTTAGTATTCTACGAAAATTTTCAGAATCATCTAAATTCTGTGCTTCATTCACAACAATTTTCTCAATTTTCTTAGCTTTCTTAAAAACTTCAGAATTTTGGTTGATGTAAATATCTGGATCAAAGCTTTCGTAACAAACTCGGCTTACGTTAATTCCACTTCGGTCAATTTCTGGAAAAATGTCTTGCAAAGCTTGGAAATGCTCTCTGTGTTTTTTGCCATCAGCTATTTTAACCAATGCTTTTAACCCATTTCCAGATGGAGAAACCCAACAAGCGTAAATAAAATCGTTTGAAATGATTTCAGTTTGCTTTTCTCTAAGCTCCCCTACATCATCAAAATCCAATACCAAAAAACCACTGTGTTGAATCAATTGCTCATCCTTTCGGTCAATTCCAAACTTACCACTGAAGCAAACTGAAGGCAAATTCAATTTAAGCTTATTGGCTTTTTCTTTGTCCAAAGCAAGTCTGATTTCCATAACCAAACTTTTACTTGAACCATCCTTAATCCTTTCAAGAGCCTTGTCAATCGTTATAAAATGCGGTTCCTTGCTAAAAATGTTTTTAAAAATAGTACTTATCATCGTTTATTTGTTTAATTGTTCAGCCATCTTTTTGTATTGTAAAAAATCTTCATCTTGGTATAGGTGGGAATTATCCTTTTTTGGGATAGAAGGCATTTCCAATCCAATCAATTCATCATTCCATGATTTATTGTTTAAAAAAGTTTGTGGATCTTTTCTAAATTTATTATCAGGTTGTGAAATAATATATTTTGGAATATATGCGATAATATCAGCTCTTTCCTTGTCGGACAAATTCTCCCATTTAACTATTAGCTTTTCTTTATCACCTCTTTTTTTACCATACATATCCCAAAAAAGATCAAACGATATATTTATTTCCTTTATTTCCTTTCCTTTTATTTCCTTTCTTTCTTTTATAGCAGGCGTTTTAAAATATGTCGCAGGCATTTCGTAGTCATTTTTATCACAATATACTGATCTATAATCAGTTGAATCTGCCCCTTTTGATGCATTACACTTCCTGCATAGTGGTTGCAAGTTATCTAAGCCATCACTTCCACCTTGATATATTGGTGTAATATGATCTTTAACTAAATCTTCTTTATTTCCGCATTTTACACATTCCCCAAAAAATAATCTCATTTCTTCCCATTCATCTTTTGTATGAGTTGCTTTTTTTCTTGCTTCAGTTAATCTTTCACTTCTTTTTGCTTGATTTGTATTATTTCCCCATTTAGATAATGCACTTGTTCTAGCCTTAGAACTTTTTTCACTTCTTTCTTGAATTCTATTTTCTATAGACTTACTACCAAACATATCATCTTCTATCATAAATAAATCAAAATCATTGATTATAGATTTTATTGTATCAATATCTGACCTTAAATCATATGCAATACCTTCATAATCAAGCATTAATTGATTTGAGTTATTATATAAATCTTCTACAATTGACCAAAAAATCCCGTAACCGGACATCCCATGTTTCCTAAGTAATCTTTTTATCTTTTCATCATTCCTACAATTGTAGTCATGAGAAAAATAATATGTATCTTTCGGCATCTTTTAAGCTTAATCGTTTATAAAATCGGTTTTCAACGCATCGTTAATACGAGTTATTTCAGCATCGGTAAATAATAATTTACCTTGCATCTTTCGCGATAATTCCGATTCTGGGATTTTAGCATTTAGTGATAACCACCTTTGGGTACGCCCATCTAAAGCCTCTTTAATTCTCTCGTGGAGTCTTAATTCAGTTTTGATTTCCATAAATTTGTTTTTGATTATTGAGGAACAAAAATAGTCTTATTTTTTATATCCCCAAATATTTTTAACTTTTTTTTAAAATTATTTTGTGGTTTAATTAAATTAATTATCTTTGCTTAAAACAAATAAACATGAAAACAGCAATGCAAGAATTAATTGAATGGACTAATCAATATGAAGGGAAAATGATTTCAGCAGACCAAGTTGTATTAAAGGCATATAAACTGCTTGAAAAAGAAAAAGAGCAGATAATAGATGCTGCTAATTCAGCATATGAAGATAAAACAACTTGGGGAGAAAGATACTACAACCAAACATATGGAAAATAGAGAATTAATATACGAAATGGCTAAAAGATTAGATATGATGATTGAAGTATGGAGGGAGGGTAAGTATATTGGGAAATATAAATTTATTGATAACAAACTACACAAATTTAAAGAAGATGAAAAAGTGCTACAAGTGCAAAAAAGAAAAACCTCTTTATGAATATTCTAAAGATGTAAAAACAAAAGACATGCTTTATCAGAATTGCAAAGAGTGTGTTGCTAAAATAAGTAAAGCATATAAAAAAAGAATTAAAGAAGGTATAATTCAAGCATTTTAAAATGAGAAATTCAACAATAATAGTTAAGAAAAAACGCTGCGTTAATTGTGGTAATATTGATTATCATTTTTCTAAAAAGATGTGCAAACAGTGTGCTACTATACATTCTACGCAAAAAAGAATGGAAGAATTTGAAGATGATTCTGAAAGTTTCCAGAATTTAGTACAAGATCTTGATGCAGTATTTAGTCAATACATTCGTTGTAAGTATGCTGATAAAGAAGGTATGGTAGAATGTTTTACATCTGGTAAAAAATTACATTGGACTAAAATTCATAATGGACATTTTATACCAAGAGCAAATTTAGCAACAAGATGGATGGAACATAATTGCAGACCACAATCAGAACATGACAATAGTTTTCTATCAGGAAACTTAGAAGTATATGCAAAAAAATTAGAACAAGAAAGTCCGGGTATAGTTGAATTTTTACAAACAACCGCAAGAGAAGTTGAGAAGCCAACAAAAGATGAGCTTAAAAGCTTGATTATTGAATATAGATCAAAGCTAAACCAAGTAAAAAAGAAATTTTTACAAGGGTAATCATTGGTTGATGGTTTTTTATAGTAAAGTACCCCTGCAATTTCTATTGTGGGGGTTATTTTTGGAAATATATTTCTTTTTTGCATGAATTTTTCTATTTTTTCATGCTAAAACGCTAAAATTGGAAATATATTTCTAATTAGTGTCACTAATTTATGTAAATATGTGACAAAAGCACATCAGAAAGTGCATTTTATGACATATTATGCAAAAAAAAGAAGGAGGCATCGTAGAAACGAACCTCCGACCGTAAATCTAAAAAAAACTATGCGGTGCAAATATACCAAATTAAATTAAATTTATTTTTTTAATTAAATTAATTAAATTAATTTTGTCCAAAAATATAACATGGCAAGACACATTAGCCCAGATTCAGTTTCAAGCAAGGTGGCTGAATTAAAGTTGGGAGAACACCTTCGTTTAGAAAATCCATATACTTCGGTAATGGTAATGGTTTCTAATTTAAAAAGAAAAAAAGAACACGAAAATAAAGTGTTTAAAATTAAAGCTGTAGATGAAATAACCAATGTAACCAGACTAAAATAAAATTATGCAAATCACAACCGTAAACTACACTAGAACTTTTAATTTAGGTAATTATTCTTCTGAAAAAATTGGCGTTGAGCTTTCTATTAACGAAGGTGAATCAGCAAACCAAGCACTTGATGTTGCAAAAGATTTGGTTGAAGAATACCATAAAAAAAATGTAATAAGATTAAAAGAATTAAACTTTTTTTATGAAGAAC
>Ga0209084_1000257_pt1 | contig 51750 bp, 40 predicted proteins | sample C_130820_MF_Meta_FD_187309 | JGI IMG/M metagenome (GOLD analysis project Ga0209084, IMG submission 187309) | Freshwater microbial communities from Lake Croche, Canada to study carbon cycling - C_130820_MF_MetaG (SPAdes) (version 2) | ecosystem: Environmental > Aquatic > Freshwater > Lake...
ACGTAGTTCAGCATCAATGAGGTGATGATTTCATTCGTCCGGAAATAGGCGCGAAGGATTCCAGGGATGAATGCCCATATCGCTCCGCCGACCGCCCCGGCAAGCACCATGGCGCCGACAGCGATCCAACTCTGCGCGTCGGCGCCCAGGGCAAGTGCAATTCCTGAGGCGAAAATCGCCCCGACATAGAACTGTCCTTCGCCACCGATGTTGAAGAAACCAACCTTGAAGGCGACGGCAGCGCACAGTCCGGTGAAGAGAAGGGGTGTGGCGGAGATGAACGTGCCGCTCAGAGATCCGCTATCGAGGAAGCCGCGCTCGAGGATGCGCGAGTAGACAGAAATCGGGTTCTGACTCGTGATCAGCAGCACGACGGCTCCCACCAGGAGAGCTGCGAGGAATGAACAAACAGGTACCGCCCAGTTCATCCAACGAGGATTATCGATCCGTGGTTCGAGACGGAGACCGACTCTCGAAGCGAGACTCATGTGCCTTCCTCCGAACTTCCGCCACCCATGAGCACCCCGAGTGATGCGATCGTGGCATCGGATGCATCAACCACCCCGGTGACTGACCCTTCGTACATCACGACAACCCTGTCGGCGAGAGCGAGAACCTCATCAAGATCCTCACTGACGAGCAGTACACCGACGCCCTCAGTGGCGGCGTCGAGAAGTAGCTGATGCACTGTGGCTACGGCTCCGATGTCGAGGCCTTGAGTGGGGGTGGAAACGACCAGGACCTTCGGACGACCCGACATTTCCCGAGCGAGAAGAACCTTCTGGACGTTGCCCCCGGAGAGGCGGCGCGTGGGGGTCTGACTCGACGGCGCGCGAACATCGAACTGTTCCATCAATACTTCGGCTTCAGCATCGATAACTGACGAGCGGAGGAATGGTGGCCTTGACACCGGTGGCCGGCGGTAGCGCTTGAGAACGAGGTTCTCGGCGATGGAAAGGTCCGGAGCAAGACCAGTTCCCAGCCGATCCTGCGGGACGTACGCCACTCCCATACGGATGGGGTGACGGGCATCAGCACGGTCGAGCACTTCGCCGTCGACCTCGATACGACCCGATGTGCGCGGGCGGAGTCCGGCAAGAACCTCGACGAGTTCACGCTGACCATTGCCGGCTACACCGGCGACCGCCACAATCTCACCACCGCGGACATCGAGAGATACGGAGCGGAGCGCCGGCAGACCCCGGTCGCCTTCGGCGACGAGTTCGTTGACAGACAGGACTACCGGTGCGCCGGGGAGTGCGCCGACTCCTCGACGCTCGACCCGCTCGACCTCACGTCCGACCATCACTGCGGCGAGTGACTCGCGAGTAGCCCCAGCGGCATCGATGGTCTCGACGGATCGACCCTGGCGAAGCACCGTGATCCTGTCGGCGATGGAGATGACTTCGCCGAGTTTGTGGGAGATGAAGATGACAGAGCGACCCTGTCGGGTGAGAGATGTGAGCGTTTGCGAGAGCGCGTCGGCTTCCAGGGGCGTGAGAACCGCAGTGGGCTCATCCATGATGAGAATCTTTGCTTCGCGGTAGAGAACCTTCAGGATCTCAACCCGCTGCTGCTCCCCGACCGAAAGCTGCCAGATGCGCGCCCTTGGGTCCACGCCCAGTTCGAACTGCTCTCCGAGTTCGGTGATCCGGCGCTCGACCGACGCCATGTCAAGCAGAACCCGCTCGCCGTCCTGCGCAGCGCCGAGCGCGATGTTCTCGGCCACGGTGAATGTCGGGATGAGACGAAAATGCTGATGCACCATTCCGATCCCAGCGTCGATCGCATCTCGCGGAGAATCGAAGGAAACACGCTGACCAGAGAGTTCGAGATGACCGACGTCGGGGCGGTAGAGCCCGGTGAGGATGTTCGAGAGGGTCGTCTTCCCTGCTCCATTCTCCCCAAGAAGCGCGTGCACTTCTCCGATTCGTACATCGAAGTGGACGTCGTCGTTCGCGATGACTCCAGGGAATCTCTTGGAGATGCCGAAAGCGGCCACCGCCGGAGCGGTGACCGCCTTCGTGTCGACATCAGTCGTCATTGAAGCGTTGGGAACGATCAGCCCTTGGGGCTGCCGTCGATACCCTTCACGAAGTAGCTCATGGTGTAGAGGTCCTTCAAGGTGAGGGTCTGACCCTTCTTGATCTGGACTTTTCCGTCCTGATCTTCACGGTCAGCAAGGCCCCAGTACCAGCCGAAACTCTTGGTGGAGGCGGCCTTTGCCTGCTCGGATTCGATGGCGCTCTTGCTCTCAGCGCTCACGATCGAGCCGAACGGTGCCATGGTGGTGAATTCATCACCGATCGTGCCGTAGTAGTTCTCCTGTGACCACTTGCCGTCACGGATCGAGTTGAGCTTCTCGGTGTAATAGGGGCCCCAGTTGTAGGTGGCAGTGGTGAGCCACACGCTCGGGTAAGCCTTCGACTGATCCGAGTCGTATCCGACCCACGGAATGTCGTTGGCCTTAGCGACCTCACCGGCGGTGGGGCTGTCCTGATGCGAGAAGAGCACATCAACGCCGCTGGCGACAAGTGACTCGGCGGCCTGACGCTCGGCGGCAGGATCGAACCAGCTCTTGGTCCAGACGACCTTCACTGTGGCGTCCGGATTGACCGACTGTGCGCCGAGGGCGAAGCCATTGATCTGGCGGATGATCTCGGGGATCGGGAACGGAGCCTCGACACCGATGACGTTGTTCTTGGTTGCAGCACCGGCGGCCATGCCTGCGAGATACTGCGTATCCTCGCCAGCGCCCCAGTATTCGTCATAGTTCGGGGAAACCGAGCTGGCACCGTTGATCGTGATGTCGTCACCGGTGGCCTGCACGAACTTGACCTCTGGGTACTTCTTGGAGGCCGCCTGCATCGCGTCCTTGAAACCATAGGAGGTTGCGAAGATGACAGTGTTCCCATCCTTCACGAGGTCGTCGATGACCTGCGCGGTCTCGGGGCCTTCTGGGACGTTCTCCTTGTAGGTGGACTCGAGGTTGTCCCCCAGAGCGGTTGCTGCAGCCTCGCGACCGTTGTTATGAGCCTGGGTCCAGCCACCGTCGTTGATGGGACCGACGTAGATCCACGCTGCCTTGGTCGGACCGCTGGGCTTTGCTGCATCGGTCGGCTTCGAGCTACTGCAGGCCGCCGCGAACAATCCCAGCACTGCGACCAGTGCGATGGTGGCGATGCCGGCCTTTCGGACCGAGTGCCGACTGGAGGTATTTCCTCGTGAAACCATGATCTCCTCGTTGGACATGACCGTCCCTCGCGGACGACCCGTGACCGGCGAAACTACCCCATCGGGGCCACCCGACCGGTCATTGACGTGTGAACGCTGTGTTGCGGCCCGGTGCCAGCCGCTCCATCGTGACGCCAGTGATCCCGCTAGGGTCATCATGTGCCCGATTGGCTCGTTCCGTACCTTGATCCTTGGACGACTCCGGCGGCACTGTGGATCATCATTGTTGGCACGGCAGCCTCCCTTCGACTGCGTGGTCGCCGACTCGCTGTACTCGCTGCCGTCGTCGCGGTTGCCATCGCTCTTTGGAAAGCATGGGCGATCGGACCACCCAATGGGCTCCTTGACCTCACCATCTATGTGGGCGCTGCCGGTGCTTGGCGGAATGGAAGTTCGCTGTTCTCGTTTCACTCGCTCGTCTTCAATCTCTCCGCCACGTATCCGCCGATCGGGGTCATCCCGTTCGCTCTCCTGTCGCCATTACCGATCCAGGAACGCGAAGTGTTCTTCACCGCAGTGAGTCTCGGGGCGGTCATGTTCTGCGCCAGATGTGCCGCTGTTCTTGCCGGGATTGCACGCGAGCGTTGGGTTGACTGGACGCTCTGGGCCTTTGCTCTCTCGATCGTGACCATTCCCGTCTGGCTCACTCTTCGCCAAGGCCAAGTCAACGCGATTCTCTGGGCGCTGGTCCTCGGCGATGTGATCCTCATCCGCCGTAACTCGCGGTTCGCCGGAGTCGCGATCGGCATCGCCACCTCGATCAAACTGGTTCCCGGCCTGTTCATCGTGTGGATGCTGCTCGCCGGATGGCGCCGTCCAGCAACTCGGGCTGTCTTCAGCGCCCTCATCCTCACCGGTCTCGGTTGGATTCTTGCCGCGGAGGATTCCCGCCGCTATTGGACCGACCTCCTCTGGCATTCCGAGCGGGTTGGAAGGCTCGACGACGCCCGGAACAACTCAGTCCTCTCCGGTCTTTCCCGTGTTCTCGAACCCGGAGTGCCAAGGACGGTTCTGTGGCTCGGACTCTGTGCGCTCCTACTCATCGTTGGATTCCGAAGGGCCCTTCGAGCGGGGCGCGAGGACGATCTCCTCACTGCAGTGACGATCGTGGGTTGCCTCTCCGCATTGGTGAGTCCGATCTCGTGGACTCACCACCTCGGTTACCTGGTGCTCGCGCTTGCCTCGGTGCACCAACTCACACGAGGAACACTGTTCCGGCGATCAGCCTTCGTACTGCTCGCCATCGCAATAATCGACCCCGGTCACCTCGGTGACGACGCAGTGATGTCTCTCGTGCGGATGCTCCTGATGGTGACCGTGGTCCTTACTCTGCCGATCCAGCCGGGACGCAGCCGCCGCATTGGGAACACAGACCCATTCGGAGACCCGCTACCGCCAGTCGATGAGCTGTCCAGATTTCAAGCTACCGAAGTGTCGGTATCTTTCGAACAAGGGATTCAGGAAGCAAGCACGCCGAGCAACCGGTCGACGAATTCCTGAGCCCCGGCGTCAATCGCTGAGCGCTTGATCGCATAGCCGCCGATCACGTCGGCGCCACGGGACTCCATGATGGTGGTGAGCTTCTCGAGCGTTTTGCCTGTCTCGATGGCGTAGGTACAGAACACCGCACAACGCTTGCCGGTCATGAACGGAAGCTTCGAGAGGCGGTCGCCGCGCGCCGGTTTCTGACCGAAGAGAAAAAGACCGTCGGTCCAACTACCGACGATGACGAGATCGGCGTCGGCGAGGGCCTGGAAATCGACCTTCGTCGTGGAACATGCAACTGCATCGACGCCAGCAGCCACCAGATGCTCAGCGATCCGCAAAGCGGCCTTTTCGGTGTTGCCGGTGAGGCTCTCGTGAATCACCACTGCGTTCATAGGGGCATCTCCTCGGGATGTCGACAGCAGGATCGTACCCCGCATGTCGACTTATCCCGTGCCCTCGCCCGGGTGATGGCACACTTCGATCCGTGAACCTCCTCACTGCGCTGCCATGGTGGATCCTCGTACCGGGGATGCTCCTCTTGATCACCTCGACCTCGTTCCTCCTCCGGGAGGCGCTCGAACCTCTTCTCGGATCCTCGAAATCGCAGGCAGCGTCGTTCGCCGCTCCGTTGATGCCGGCACTCGGTATCCTCTTCGCTTTCATGTCCGGCTTTGCGATCACCGCGATGTGGAGTGGACACGGCGCCGCCGAGCTCACCGTGAGCCGAGAGGCGACTGCGAGCGACCAGCTCGCCTGGGCAGCGACGGCACAGAACGTCGACACAGTTCCGATCCAAACTGCGCTCGTGTCCTACCTCGATGCCGTGATCGAGGTCGAATGGCCACGCCAGAGCCATTCGCCGCACTCACTGGAACGCCAGAGCACCGAATTGAAGAATCTCCAGCAGACGGTGAGGTCCTCAGCATCGGACCCGCTCGTTGGGCAGGCAGACGCAGCGGCGCTCATCAACGGCGTCGATGAGCTGTCAACGCAGAGGTCGGCCCGAGTAGGTGCGTCGAAGAACTCAATGCCGCTTGCGCTCTTCATTGCTCTGGTCATCTCCGGTTTGGCGCTGTGCGTGAATGCATTGATCGTCTCGGTCGGAGGTGAGCGACGTTCACGTCGGGTGACCTACTCGATCATCGTGGTCGTCGCTCTGGATCTCGCTGTTCTGCTGATCCTCGCCGGACCGTTCACCGGCTCGCAGCGAGTAGCCAACTCGCCGCTCATCGAAGTCCGTGATCTGATCGTGACCGGCCAGGTGGCGTCCTCAGCTCCGACCAACTGACCCACCGTTCGTCGGGCTCATCGCCACGGCGATACGGTTCGGTCATGGCTGACTTCCAGTATCAGGATCTTCTCCCGCTCGGACCCGACGACACCGACTATCGGCTCGTCTCCACCGAGGGCGTGAGCACCGTCGAGACGCCCGTGGGCGAATTCCTCAAGGTCGATCCAGAGGCGCTCAGGCTTCTGAGTGCGGAGGCGATGTTCGACATCAACCATTTCCTCCGAACCAGCCATCTCGCACAACTGCGTTCGATCCTCGATGACCCTGAAGCGTCCGGCAACGACCGGTTCGTCGCCTTCGATCTGCTGCAGAACGCGAATATCGCCGCTGGAGGAATCCTGCCCTCATGTCAGGACACTGGGACAGCGATCATCAAGGCCAAACGTGGCCAATTCGTCCTCACCGAAGGTGGCGATGAAGCGCACCTCGCCCGAGGAGTGTTCGACACCTATCTCCACGACAATCTGCGTTACTCGCAGATGGCACCGCTGGACATGTACCGCGAAGTCAACACCGGGACCAACCTTCCAGCCGAGATCGACATCTCGGCAGTCGACGGGGCCGCCTACAAGTTCTTCTTCATGGCCAAGGGTGGCGGCTCGGCCAACAAGAGCTACCTCTTCCAGGAGACGAAGGCACTACTGAACCCGGCGTCACTGCTGGAGTTCATCGCCCAGAAGATGGATCTCCTCGGAACCTCGGCCTGCCCGCCGTACCACCTCGCGGTTGTGATCGGCGGCACTTCCGCGGAGTTCGCACTGAAGACGGCGAAGATGGCTTCGGCCCGCTATCTCGATTCGCTTCCGTTCAGCGGCAACGAACTCGGACGCGGCTTCCGCGATATCGAACTGGAAGCGGCCTTTCTCGAGGTGTCCCGTCAGTCCGGCATCGGCGCCCAATTCGGTGGCAAGTACTTCTGTCACGATGTCCGTGTGATCCGGCTACCCCGACACGGTGCGTCATGCCCGGTCGCCATCGCTGTCTCCTGCTCAGCCGATCGTCAGGCGCTTGGCAAGATCACTGCTGATGGCATTTTCCTCGAGAACCTTGAACGCGATCCGGCCCAGTTCCTTCCCGAGGTCACCGATTCGCATCTCGACGATGCGGTCGTGAAGATCGACCTCAATCAGCCGATGACCGAAATCCGCGCCATGCTTTCGCAGCTCCCGATCAAGACCCGACTCTCACTTACCGGTCCTGTCGTCGTAGCCCGTGACATCGCCCACGCAAAGTTGAAAGAGCGCATCGACGCTGGCGAAGGTCTTCCCCAATACATGAAGGATCACTGCGTGTACTACGCAGGTCCGGCAAAGACCCCGGAAGGCTACGCATCGGGATCATTCGGCCCGACGACAGCAGGCCGGATGGACTCCTATGTCGATCTCTTCCAGGAGCACGGTGGCAGCTTCGTGATGCTGGCCAAGGGCAACCGTTCCAAAGTGGTCACCGAAGCCTGCAATCGTCACGGTGGCTTCTACCTCGGGTCCATCGGAGGCCCCGCTGCTCGTCTGGCGCAGGACTGCATCCGATCAGTAGAAGTGCTTGAGTATCCGGAACTCGGAATGGAAGCCGTTTGGAAGATCGAGGTCGAGAACTTCCCGGCCTTCGTGGTAGTCGACGACAAGGGCAACGATTTCTTCCAGGAAGTCATCGCCAGCCGACCGGTGACCCTCAGCTGAGTTCGATCCGACCCAGCCCACCTCTCAGCTGCGGCGTGGCGGGGGGCTCCACGGCTTGTCGCGGAACATGTCACGGATGTCCTGTTTGAGCACCTTGCGCAGTGTTTGGTTCCGCGGCAGTTCATCGAGGATCTCGAGCTGTTCGGGAACCTTCTGCATCATGAGATCGGCGGCCTTGAGATAGGAAACCAACTCTTCGAGTGTCAGATCCTCAGCACCCGGTACCCGTTCCACGACTGCGCACACGCGCTCGCCGCGTTCACGATCGGGTAGCCCGACGACAGCAACATCGTTGACGAGGGGATGCTGGTAGAGGAGGTCTTCGATCTCCTTGGCCGAGATGTTCTCGCCCTTGCGGATGATGACGTCCTTGAGGCGACCGGTGAGCACGACATGCCCGCTCTCGTCGATATGTCCGAGATCTCCGGTACGGAACCAACCTTCGCTGTCGAATGCATCGGCGTCGAGTGAGGAGTCCGTGTATCCCTTGAACACCATCGGGCCCTTCAGGCGGACCTCGCCATCCTCGCCTGGACCGCACTCGCGACCCTCGGCGTCGACCATACGGATACGGATTCCGGTGACGGGCGCTCCATCGGAGAACATCAACTGATCATGGGTGTCGTTCGGGCCGCCCTGGGCGATCATCGGACATTCCGTCATGCCATATCCGTGACAGACGGGGATCCCCATCTCCTCGAGAACCTCGACGAACATCTCCGGTGGTTTGGGAGCGCCACCGCCCGACAGCAGACGCAGTGACGGGATGATCGGAACACCGGGCTGTGTGCGTTGCTTGGCGAGATACATCTGATAAAACGCGGGGCCTCCACCGGCCATCGTTGCGCCCTTGCGGCTGAAGAGATCCACTGCAGCTTCGAGTTGAAATGCCTCGACAATCACGGCGCCACAGCCCCGGTAGAGCAGCATCATCAGGTAGTCGGGTCCTGCGATATGTGCGTATGGAAACGCGATCGAACCGACGTCGGCCGTCGTGAGCTCGAGGGCGTCGGCGAGGCCGAGACCGCCCGCCATCAGCGTGCTGTCACTGTGCTTCACGCCCTTCGGAGCCGACGTGGTTCCCGAGGTGTAATAGATCCAGCGGACGCCCTCGCCATCGGTCGGTGCCGGAGGTAGGACGCTCGGGTCCCCGCTCGGAAGCGAGTCGTAGGTGACCAGAACAGTCGGAGCAACCCCGTTGTCGGCCGCGATGCGCTCCGCCATGGCCACGAAGTCGAACCCGTTCCAATCACCGGGAACACAGAGGAATTCGGCACCAGTCTGCGTGACGACGAAGCCAACTTCTCGGTCGCGATAGATCGGGATGATGGGGTTCTGGACGGCGCCGAGACGAGCAAGGGCGAGCGACAGTGCAACTGTCTCGATGCGTGTTGGCAACTGCCAGGTCACCCGAGTACCCGCGGTGACACCTAGATCATGGAGGCCAGCCGCTGTGCGCTCAGCGAGATCACGAAGCGCGCCGAAGGTGATCTCACGATCGTCCTGATCGATGAGCGCCACGGCGTAGGGCGAAGCTGAAGCACGTGCCTCGAGAAGCTCCCACATCGTCGTCGCCTGAAGCATCGTTTCCTGTGAACTCACGGTTCCTCCTCGTATCGAACTCGTACATCATGGCGCGTCGAGCACGACCGGTCGCAGTTGGCCGATCACCGTCGAATGGTCGTGGCAGGATGCTCCGATGACCGAGATGATGAAGGCCTACCGAATCGTCGAATGGGAGCATGCTCCCGAGCTCACTGAAGCTCCGGTGCCGGAGCCAGGTCCGGGTGAGGTTGTTGTGCGGGTGGCTGGCAACGGCCTGTGCCATTCAGATGTGGGCATGGCTCAGATGCCCGGGGCGATCGCCGACATGATCGGCTGGAAGGTGCCCTTCACACTCGGTCATGAAGTGGGCGGTCATGTTGCAATGGTCGGAGCAGGAGTCACGGCATTCGTTGAGGGTGATGCTGTTGCTGTCATCTCCCCGCACTCCTGCGGCACCTGCAGCTGGTGTGTTCGCGGCAAGGACTGCCTGTGTGATGACTCGATCGTCGGGCGAGGCTACGGAATCGACGGCGGGCTTGCCCGATACGTACTCGTTTCCTCGACCCGCGAGCTGATTCGTCTCGATGGTCTTGATCCGCTGCACGCCGGACCACTCACTGACGCCGGGTCGACATCGATGCACGCAGTCAAACGAGCGCTCCCGCGCATTCGGCCGGGCGGCAATGTCGTTGTCATCGGCGCTGGCGGCCTCGGGGCGTTCGCCATCCAATTCCTGCGTGAACTCACCAGCGCACACATCATCGCTGTCGACATGGCGCCGAAGCGTCTCGCTTATGCACGCGAGCTCGGAGCTTCAACCACGATGGAGGGCGTCACGGAGGACACCGCCGGCGACATCCTCCGGGTAACTGGAGGAGGCGCCGACGCGGTGTTCGATTTCGTCGGCATCGATGACACCATCAAGCAAGGCCTGCGCAGCACCGGACGCGGCGGCGCCTATGCGCTCATCGGCGCGGCCAACGGAACACTGCGCGGCGCCGACTGGTTCAGCGCTCTCCCGAAGGACGGGGAGGTCTTCTCGTTCCAAGCATCGAACATCGCCGATGCCCTCGATGTGTTCGCGCTCGCAAACGCCGGCCGCCTGCAGATCGATATCGATGTCTTCCCGCTCGACCGAGTTGCCGAAGCCTATGAACTGATGGAAGCGGGCGAGCTGCGGGGCCGAGCTGTTGTAGTTCCCGACTGAGCAGCAGGGATCTTCGTATCTCAGGCTTCTCTGTCCGACCTGAGATACGGGGTCGACTGCAGGTCGTCGACGAGCCGAACCAGGAGAATCCCGAGCTGCTCGCGTTCCTCATCGGTCCACGAAGCAAGTGCACGGCTGAGTTGTGCGTGCCGCACGCGTTCGAAACGACGGGCCACGTCCTTGCCCCGCTTCGTGGCCTCGACGAGCACGATGCTTCTGTGTTGTGGGCTCGGCTCACGCACAGCCAGCCCCTCGGACTCAAGAAACTTGATCTGACGGCTCACCGCCCCGGTGTCCATGCGAGCCAAGCGCGCAAGGTCACCGACCGGTAATGGATCGCGTTCGGCCAGCGCCCGCAGAACGTTCATTGCCTGCTCGGAGAGTTCGACGCCGGCGGCACCCGCCATACCGACGTGCACCCCACGGCTCGAGAGCAAGCGCCCGAGCCGGGTGATGCCGAGCCGCACGGCGACAAGCTGATCCTCGATCGTTGATTTCCTGGGCATGATCGGTGATCAGCTTGCGCCGTTGGGCTTCAGGCTCGTTGGAACGCGGGGCTCTGGTGGTCTGGGACCACCGTGAGTGGCTCGGCGAGTTCAGCAACTGTGGGACCGATCTTCGCCGCGATCGGCTTGAGGGCCTCGAGGTCGAAGCCGTAGACAGCAGCGGCATTTTCGGAAAGGACCTGTCGCATATCTGCTTCGCTCCAACCCTTGAAGCTATGACGAAGCGATTCACGGGAAAGCGGTGAACACGCCTCGTTATGCGGGTAGTCACTCCCCCACATGATCTTGTCGATACCGATGTCGTGGAAGGTTGACGCCTCGCCGGGTGACGGGAAACTGGCTCCGAGGAAACAGTTGCGTCGGAAATAATCGCTCGGGCGGTGCGGAAGCGCGCCTGACTTCGGCATACCGATCTCGCCGATCCGACCGTTCACCATCGAGTTATGGATGTCATCCATGCGTGTGAGCGCAGGAGGAAGCCACGAGGTGCCCTGTTCGGTCATGATGAACTTGAGACCCGGGAATCGCTCGAACACTCCCGACATGATCAGATGCCAGATGGCGCGGTTCGCGAAGAATCCGGACTCGAGCACGAACATCGTGATCGCCGCGTCATGCTTGCCGTAGTTCGGGATGCCACTGCCGCCAGCGTGGTGGGTGATCGACATGTCGAGGTCCTGACACACCGCCCACAGCGGGTCGTAGATGGCGGAGAACAACGGGTCGATCCAGGGAGTATCTGGCGAAACACCGGGAAGGAGAATGCCGCGCAGACCCTGCTCACGCGCCCACTTCACATCGGCAATGGCTTCGTCCACATCGTTGAGCGCGATCTGGGCGAGACCCGCCCTGCGCTCCGGTGACTCAGCGACGAAGTCGACCAACCAGCGATTGTGTGCCCGAAGTCCGGCGAGACGCCTCGGGAAGTCCGCCGTCGAAGGAGCGGGAGCGATGACGACACCAGTCGGGAAGAACGGAGGAACGGTGTTCGGGAAAAGTACCTCGGCGGCAACTCCTTCGGCATCGAGATCGCCGTTTCGTCGCTCGGTATCCCAGTTACGGGTGCGACCGTCGTCCTGGAGATCACGGAACGGGTTCTTGTACTCACCGCGCCATTCATCGAACTCAACCTGCATCTCTGCCGTGAGGTACTCGCGGTACTGGGCGTGACTTCCACCGGCGTGGCCGTCAGCGGAGATGATCGTGTAGCGGTCGTCTGCTGCCATGAGGACTCCTCAGGAGAATGATCAGTGCGTAGTCCGGTAGGACCAGCAATTGAACGGTACACCTGTGAGTCTTGACTGAATCAACAGTGGGTATGTGACATTCGTCAACCACTTATGGCTCATGGCTATTGGCTGTTGGCTGTTGGCTGTTGGCTGTTGAGACTCATCAACCGCAGCCCGCTCCGAATTCAGCGCTCGCTACACCAGTCGTGCATAGGGAAGCGAAACTCCGTCAAGAGTCGTCCGGAATGCGATCTCAACATCAGCGCCGATCGAAAGATCCTCGGTCTCGCAATCGATGATGCAGGTGAGCAGGAACCAGCCCTCCGACAGTTCGATGATCGCAGGCGCATAGGGCACCTCGAACTCGGGAGTCACCGGCCGCCATACGACGGTGAAACTGTGGATGACTCCCCTGCCCGAACTCGACTCCCAGACTAGAGCGCCGGCTCCACACCCGGAGCAGACTGCTCCTGGCGTGTGCACTGGATACGAGCACATGGCGCAGCGCTGGAACCGGAGTTCGCCGAGCGCACAACCCTCCCAGTACGCCTCGGAGAAGACCGAAGGCGAAGGTGCAGTGATCGGCCCGGGTTGAGCGTGTAGTCGGGTCATGGCGCCTCGGTTCCGAGAAGGATCACGTCAGTGAACATCGCGCCCGAGCCGCCCCCGGTGCACATGGCGATCTCCGCGCCGTCGACCTGCATCGACGAGCAGGTGCCACGCAATTGCTGAACGCCCCTGTTGACCCGTTGGAGCAACTGCACCGCCGCTCCCCCGTGACTGAACGACATGGTTCCGCCGTCGGTGGTGATCGGAAATGGACCGCCCGGCTCGATCGCACCGGAAAGCACGAAATCTCCTCCCTCCCCTTCTCCGCAGAATCCAAATGCTTCGAACTGACGAATGATCTCGAACGAGAACGGGTCGTAGAACTCGCAGACATCAACCTCACCCGGACCGATTCCGGCGGCAGCGAACGCGAGCTCCGAGGCCCTCCTACCCACAGTTCCGGCGATGAGATCAGGGCGTCGCCGACCACCTGACTCCCAGACTGGCGGGTTCTGATAGGCGGGACCGAAGTGATCAGTACCACCGCCGAGAATGTGGATCGGTCGTGCCGACCCGTTCGCCCGATCCGCCGAGGTGAGAACCATGGCAGTTCCGCCCTCGGAGGTCATTGCGCAATCGAGGAGATGAAATGGGTCGGCGACCATGCGACTCTCGAGAACGTCAGCAGCGGTGAACGGACCCCGTCCTCGGAAAACTGCATCAGGGTGGGCGTGTCCGTTGTTCCGGATCACGGCCGCGACATGAGCCATGGACTCCGGGGTTGTGCCATACAGATGCATATGGCGCCGGGCCATGAGAGCGAACTCAGCCGCGGTGAACATTCCGAAGGGCGCAACGAATTCATTGGTGGGTCGGGTCCACGGAGCGGTCGAGGATCTCTGGCGATGCGAGCCGGCCTCTCCTGTGGCGATGAGCACGGTGGTCGCAAGCCCGCAGGCGATGGCCATTGCTGCCTCGAGCACCGCAGGGATACCGAGCGGTGAGAGTGAGCGCCAGACCGGGCCGATCCGGTGCTGGTGGATGAAGTCATTCCCGAACGGACCCACCACGCCGTCGATATCGATCGGGGCAAGACCGGCGTCGGCCAGCGCTCCGTGAGCCGCCTCGAGCGAAATACTCCGGGAATCATGTCCTTCGAGAACCTTGGCCTGGCGGGTGTTGTGCACCCCGGTGATCACGACGTCGTGAAGCGGATTGTGATTCATGCCTGTGCTCCACTCCTAATGACCACTCTCGCTGTCAAACCTTCCTAGCATCTGGAAATGACCAGAACAGTCTCTTCCTTCACCGTCGACGTCGGCGGATTCAACCTGCACGGCGATATCCACCTTCCTGATCCGGCGATTCATAACTTCCCTGTTCCGGGAATCGTCATGAGCCACGGATTCTCGGCAACGCGCCGCATGGGCCTTCCAGCATTTGCCGAAGCGTTCGCCAACGCCGGGTTCGCAGTCGCCCTCTACGATCATCGCTGTCTGGGCCAGTCAGGGGGTTCCCCCCGGCAGGACATCGACCCTTGGCTGCAGACACTCGATATGCGTCGCGTCCTTGATTGGATCACGAGCAGGCCCGAGATCGATGCCGACAGGCTGGCCCTATGGGGATCGAGCTTCAGCGGTGGCGAGTCCATCGTGCTCGCGTCAGTCGATGAACGGGTCCGGGCAGTCATTGCCAATGCGCCGTTCGCCGGCACCGGCGGAAACGCAGATACCTCGGCAGATCAGGAGCAGTACGAGCGAATCGCTGCCGTGATCCGTGGTGAGGCTCCGGTACCGGAACGCATCGTCATCGGACCGATGCCGGTCGTGCGCGAACCAGGGTCTGATGGTCCGGCGTTCCTCGACCAACCGGAATCCTCGGAATGGTTCCTCGGTACAGGGCCGGGCACGGGCTGGGAGAACACGTTCACGGCGTACTTCACAGCTGATCCCAGCTTCGACCCAATGGTGTGCGCTGCTCGCATTGCGCCGCGGGCATTGATGATGAACGTGGCGACCGAAGACCGTGTGGCACCGACGGCCACCGCGCTCGAAGCGTTCGAGCGGGCACGCGAACCGAAATCACTCTCGATGTTCGAGGGCAATCACTTCAGCGACTACGACGGGGACATCCGAGATCACTCGATCTCGGTGATGATCGCCTTCCTCGAAAGTCACCTTCGTTGACCGGCGTCGTCGCTGAAACGAACCGTGACTGAAACGCGGAAGCACCGCGAGCCGGTCGGCTCGCGGTGCTCGTTGTTCTCAAGTTTCGTGAGGCGGTGTCAGCCGATCAGCACCGGCGGCTGGCCGAAGCCCTGTGCCTCGGCCATGGCGAGGTAACCCATGAGCGTGAGTGCGCCGTCAGTGACCGACTCGACATTTCCGTCAGCATCGAGGTTCAGGTTGCAGCCGGTCATATGGAACCAGACACGAGTGTCGTCCTCGACGCACTGCAGCGTGTGGACGGAACCCGCTGGCTCATAGAGGAACGAACCGGCCCGGTTCACGTACTCATACTCCTTGTACTTCCAAGCACCACTCGTGGTGTAGCCCCACACCGGCCCGGTATGGCGGTGGGCCTGGACTTCAAAGCCGGCCTGGAAGATGTTCTCGATGATCCAGAGACCTTCCTGCTCCTTGACCTGCAGCACCCGCAGCTTGTTGCCGCCGCCGAGTTCGACGAACGGAATCTGATCGGGCGAAAGATGGGTGGCTTCCTGCGTGCTCGGATCGAAAATGGCCATTGGAGTCCTCCGTGAGGGTGGTGGTTTTGGAAGGTGTGTGGTGATTCTGGATGGAGTGTGGTTCTTCGAGATGAGGTGCTGGGAAGCCGACTGAGTCACTAGTTGTGACCCGGCCCCCGAATCCGTTTGCTCAGCGAGCGCCCCGGATGAGACGTCCGGGTCGGGCACCCGTGTCGGTGTCATCTTCGCGAGTGACGGTACCGGCGACGATCGTGGCACGGTAGCCAACTGCGCGCTGTACGAGTCGACGGGACCCGGCGGGCAGATCGTGGAGCACCTCCGGTGGGAGGAGATGGAGTCGCTCGAGATCAATGATGTTGATGTCGGCGCGCAGACCGGGCTGGAGTCGACCTCGATCGCCGAGACCGTAAAGGTCTGCAGTGTCCGATGTCTGCATCCTCACGGCGGCCTCGAGCGAGATCCTCGGGCCACGGGTTCGATCGCGCACCCAATGCGTGAGAAGCATGGTCGGCATAGAAGCATCGACGAGTAGGCCGCAATGGGCCCCGGCATCGGAGAGACCGATCACGGATGCTGGGTGCGTGAGCATGTCGTGCACCCGATCCAGTGATCCGCCGTCGTAATTGTTGATGGTCGCCATGAGAAGTGCCCGCCCGCCGTTGGCGAGCATCAGGTCGTACATCACCTCGAGTGGTGTCACGCCCTGCGCCAAGGCCAATTGGGTCACGCTGCGATCAGCCGTCGGTTCTTGGTCCACCGAATCATCAATCGGAAAGATGATCTGGCCAGCATTCTGGGCGAATAGGGCGATGCCTTCGAAGAGTGCTCCAGATGGAGCAAGGTCTGCTTCGTCGATGATGGTGCGCCGGGTCTGTGGATCGCGCAACGCTGTGACGAGTCCGTCGAGGTTTCCTTCGAACCGTTCTGCCAGCGAGACAAAGGTGGGCCGACGCATGAAGGCATGCGACGTCTGCAGTCCGAGCAACAGACCCTGAGACTTCGCCGAGACCTGCGGAATGACGGTTGCTCCCTCAGCACGCGCTGCGAGAGCGGCGTCGAGCACCTCGCGGGCAAGGCCGGGATTGGTCGGGATCTGCGCGAGTACGGGAGACACCGTGATTCCGAAATCGAGCGAGAGCCGACGCATCCAGTCCAGTTCCTTGAGAACCTCCTCGGGGTCCTGACTGGTGGTTCCGAGGGGCGCGAGTTGGAACACAACCCGTCCGGCCCCCGCTGCTGCAGCGGCAATGGGCCAAAGCTCCTCCGGCCCGGCAAACGTTCCGGGCACGTAGTTGCCATCGGGGGCCTTGTGACTGAAGGTTCGTGATGTCGAGAAACCAAGCGCCCCGGCGGTGACAGCTTCGGCGACGAGCGCCGCCATCTGTTCGACCTCGGCTGACGTGGGTGTCGTGTCACCGATGGCGCGATCGCCCATCACCCACACCCGAAGTGCCCCATGCGTGATCTGCGTTCCGACGTCCATCGACCACTGCCGGATGTCAAGAGCGTCGAGGTATTCGGGGAACGTGACCCAATCCCAGGTCATTCCCTCGGTCATCGCCACGCCGGGGATGTCCTCGACGCCCTCCATCAGGGCGACGAGCTGCTCACGACGTTCGGGGAGCACCGGCGCGAAGCCGACGCCGCAGTTCCCGGCGACGATCGTGGTGACTCCGTGGGACGCCGATGGCTCGAGCACGTCGTCCCATGTGACCTGCCCATCGAAGTGGGTATGCGTATCGACGAAGCCCGGAGTGACGATCAGCCCTGAAGCATCAATCTCTCGAAGCGCGTCGCCAACAACGGTGCCACCAACCTGAGCAAGCAATCCTTCGCGAACGGCGATGTCCCCGATGAATGCCGCGCGACCAGTTCCGTCAACGATGTTTCCGTTCCGGATGATGAGATCGAACATTGCTCCCCCAGTGGTGATCGGACACGGGTCAGCCTTCCACAACCGGCTTCACCCGACCCATCCAGCGACACCGCCCCAGAACTCCATCGGAGCAATCCATCAGAGCACCGGGTCGCCCCGGATCTGGGCCAAGATCTCCGCATGGATATCTCGATGACCATGCCGACGATGGTTCCCCATGGAAGGAGCGACACCCTCGCGTGGTGTCGCGCCGTCGACGATGGGCCGTGGGCCTCGCTGGCGATCCCCGAAAGGGTCACGTATCCGAGCCACGCATGGTGCGTCGAACTTTCGGCGGCGGCAGCGCTCACGGCGCGGGTGCGGCTCTGGACCACGATCATCGTGCTTCCAGCCCATGACGCGGTCGACGTGGCCAAGCAACTGGCCTCTGTTGATCAGTTGAGCGACGGGCGACTCACCGTGGGCATCGGAGTCGGTGGACGAGAGCACGATTATCGGGCGATCAATGGCTCCTTCGACCGCCGCTGGGCACGCATGGACGAGCAGGTCGCAACGATGAGACGCATCTGGGCCGGAGAGCCACCTTTTGAGGGCGCAGATCCGGTCGGGCCGCCTCCGGTCCAGGACGGAGGTCCGCCGTTCGTTGCCGGGGTCATGGGGCCGAAAGCACTTGCTCGAGCAGCACGCTGGGCGATCGGGGTGGACGATGGCTCAACGGTGTTCGGCATTGATCCAGCCGCCACCGAGGAGGCCTTCAACCGCATTCGCGCTGCCTGGGCCGAAGCCGGTCGTACCGACCCGCCGCATATCTCGGCCAGCCTCTGGTATGCGCTGGGCGACGGGGCCGAAACCCGCCTCCATGACTACGGGTACTCCTACATGAAGATCTTCGGCGAGGATCTCGCCGGCGTCATGGCCGGAATGCTCGGAACCAATACTCCGGAGTCGCTCCGGGACTCCATCGCTACTCTTGGAGACCTCGGCTGCGATGAAGTGTTCCTCGTTCCGACAACAGCAGATGTGACCGAACTCGACCGCACACGCGACGCACTGGGGATCTGACATGACAACACCATCCGACATGACCTACCGCACCCTCGGTCGCTCTGGCCTCATGGTTTCCACCGTCGGCATCGGCTGCAACAACTTCGGTATGCGTATCGATGCCGATGCAACCCAGCTCGTGGTCGACACGGCGATCGACGCCGGTATCACCCTGTTCGACACCAGCGACTCCTACGGCGATTCCGAGCTGTTCCTCGCAAAGGCGCTGGGTTCACGGCGTGATCAGGTCGTCATCGCCACAAAATTCGGCAGCGATCTTCGCGGTGCGAACGGCCCCGACTGGAATGCCCGGGGTTCTCGTCGCTACATCAGGAAAGCCGTTGAGCGTTCACTGAAGCGTCTCGGAACTGATTACATCGATCTCTACCAACTGCATAAGCCGGATCCGAACACGCCACTCGAGGAAACCCTCGCTGCGCTCACCGAACTCGTTCAGGACGGACTCGTTCGCTACATCGGATCGTCGAATCTCGCCGGATGGCAGATCTCCGAAGCGGAATGGTTGGCCCGCACCAACGGCACCGAGCGTTTCATCAGCGCCCAGAATCTTTACAGCTTCATCGAGCGAGGCGTGGAGACCGAAGTCATCCCTGCATGCGAAACCTACGGCGTGGGAATGCTTCCCTACTTCCCGTTGGCCAGTGGCTTGCTCACCGGCAAGTACCAGCGAGGCCAGGAGCCCCCTACTGATGGACGCATCACGGCGTGGGGCATGACCGGCATGCTCAATGATCGCAACTTCGACATGGTTGAAGCGCTCACTGCATTCGCAGCGGAACGCGGTGTGACTCTGCTCGACGTCGCTATGGGAGGACTCGCCGCACAGTCCACCGTGTCGTCTGTCATCGCCGGAGCAACAACTCCGGCACAGGTGCGGGCGAATGCCGCCGCGGGGCTGTGGGTTCCGACAGCTGAAGATCAGAAGGTACTGCGCGCGCTGCTCATCTGATCGGTCCGGGGACCGTGTTCAGTCAGGCAGTGGCCCTACATCGGTGAGCTCAATGGTGTTCCCAGACGGGTCCAGGACGAATGCAGCGCGCACTTGAACTCCGAAATCGAGACGGGTTGACGGTTCTCCGGGGAACACGACGCCTCGCTCTCGGAGAGCCAGGATGGTGTCATCCCAGCGCTCGACGGGAATGTGCAGCGCCAGATGAGGGAAGCCGGGACCGGGAACAGGCATGGTGTCGCTCTCGATGAAGTGCAACTGCAGCGAGCCCACGCGTAGCCACATACCCGGTATCCCCAGATCCGGACGAGGCAATTCTGCGAGTCCCAGGGCGTCGCAATAGAAGGACCTCGCTTCATCGAGGTCAGTGGCCACGATCGCCACATGCGAGAACCCTTCGATGATCGGTTGGTTCACTGCACGACTCCCTCGGCTCGAAGCGCTTCAATGCGGTCAGCCAAACCAAGTTCCGCAAGGATCTCATCGGTGTGCTGCCCGAGCGATGGCGACGGTCCACCGAGTGAAGCTGGAGTTCCACCGAATCGAGCGGGGTGCCGTGGCTGACGAACGCGACCACCCACTGGGTGAACCGATTCCTCGAACAAGCCCATGGCGATCGCGTGCTCGTCCTCATGCATTTCGGCAGGCGGCACGACCAGCGCGAACGGCACGTTCAACTGGTCCATGCGCTGGAGCGCGTCCGCGGAGGTCATGTCACGGGTGGCTGCGTGACAGGCGCGCAGGATGTCCGCAGTGACTTGCGGGTTCTTACGACGCTCACCGATGGTGGCCACACGAGGATCGTCGTGACCTTCCACTCCGAGTGCGATGCACATCCCGTGGAAGTCAGCATCTGACGTCGGCGTGGCAATCCCCCAACCGTCTGTGAACCGGAACGGACGCGAGCCCTGGGTGAAGCTGGAGTTCATGGATCGATCGCTGTCGAGCATCACCTCATTTCCTGCCGAATCCGCCCAGAGGAATGAGACGACAGCGTCGGTCATCGAGAGCTCGACATGCTGTCCTCCGTGGCCCCGCTCCCGCGCGAGCAGCGCCGCAGTGATGGCCTGCACCGCATACATGGCGGTGATCTTGTCGGCAGCCGTCTGGCGGATGAACACCGGATCGCCGACATCGGGGTCGGCTTGGTTCGTCGCGAGACCGGCGTACGCCTGAATCACTGTGTCGTACGCGCCCTTATGGGCATAGGGACCAACTGCGCCGAATCCGGAAAGCGAGACGTAGATCAATTCAGGATGATCAGCTGAAAGGGCTTCGTAGCCAAGACCAGCCCGATCGAGGGCTCCCGGTTTGAAGTTCTGGATGAAGACGTCGGCCCCAGCAGCGAGTGCCCGAACAATGGCTGCTCCATCGTCGGTTGTGAGATCCAGTGCGATCGAGCGCTTGCCCCGATTGCAGGCCTGGAACAGTGCCGACACGCCGTTGACCGCGACCCCAACCCATCGAGCGAGGTCGCCGAGGCCGAGTCGCTCGATCTTGATCACCTCCGCTCCCTGATCGCCAAGTAGCGCAGCCGGATACGGACCGGTGAGTGCAGTGGAACAATCAATGATGCGGATGCCGTCGAGTGCACCAGGCATGGGACCCCCTCGGTCGCGCTCAGGTGATGCGACGGTAACGCCATACGGCGAGCGGCACGAACAGGACCAGCAGCGCCGTGCACCAGATGAGAGCTGGAATCACCCAGCGCGCCGTGGGACCGCCCTGAGTAAGGGCTCTCACCGAGTTGATGACAAGGCTCACCGGCTGATGCTCGGCGAACGCTCGCAGCCAACCGGGCATCGTGGACGACGGAACGAACGCCGTAGAAGCGAACGTGAGCGGGAACAGGATCGGGAACGCCATCAGTTGAGCGACTTCGCTGTTCGGCGCCGCCAAACCGATGTACGCGAATCCCCAGGAGATCACGTAGGCGAAGAAGAGCATCAGAAGCACTGCGCCGAGAAACGCGAACGCATTCGTATGGATCCGGAATCCGACTGCGAATCCCACCAACGAGATGATCACGATCACCACGACGTTGCGGAGCAGATCTGATGTCGTTCGACCAGCGAGTACCGCCGAGCGCGCCATCGGAAGCGAGCGAAAACGCTCGATAAGACCCTTCTGCAGATCCTCCGCGAGTCCGATGCTGGTGTTGATGGAGCCGAACATCACTGTCTGTACGAAGATGCCGGCCATCAGGTAGTCGACATAGTTCATGCCAGGAGTGGCGATCGCCCCGCCGAACACGTAGCGGAACAGCAGCACGAACATGATCGGCTGCACACTCGAGAAGAAGAGCGATTCGGGGATGCGTAGGTTTGCGATGAGGTTGCGTTCGGTGACCACCATTGCATCACCAATCGTTCGCCGCAGACGCGAACGCTTCATCTGAACAGCCGCTTCGGGAAGCACTGACGCTGTCATGACTCATCCTCCTCGGTGATCTCGGCGCGTCGCCCTGTGAGACTCAGGAAGACGTCGTCGAGACTTGGTTCGCGCAGCGCCATGCGGTTTGGGTTCAGGCCAGCGCTGTCCAATTCGCGCAGAGCGAGCATCACCTGCGAAGGGCCGGAATCCACACTCAGCTCGAGCAACGAGCCGTCGACGACGACGCCGCCATTCCATGAACCGCGGAACAGTGCAGCAGCGCGTTCGGCAGTGTCGGGATCGATGAATCCGAGATCGAGGACCGTTTCGCCGAGATCGGCCTTGAGCTCAGCCGAGGTTCCCTCCGCGATCACAGCACCGCGGTCGAGAACCACGATCCGGTCGGCAAGCCGGTCGGCTTCCTCGAGGTATTGCGTGGTGAGCAGCACCGTGGTGCCGGCAGCAACCAACTCCTCGACAACGGCCCACACCGCATTGCGACTCTTGGGGTCGAGTCCGGTGGTCGGCTCGTCAAGGAACAGCACCGGAGGGCGATGCACGAGTGCTGCGGCGATGTCGAGACGCCGACGCATACCGCCTGAATACGTCTTCGACGGCCGGTTCGCCGCAGCAGTGAGATCGAAGTGCTCGAGCAGTTCATCGGCGATACGTGACGCGTCCCGTCGGGACACCTGCAACAGTTGCCCGACCATCCGCAGATTCTCACGTCCGGTCAGATTCTCGTCGACCGCAGCGTATTGACCGGCGAGACCAATGCTCGACCGGACGCTGTTGGGCTGCTTCACCACATCAAACCCGTTGACCGTGGCCCGTCCACTGTCGGGCACAAGCGTGGTGGTGAGCACTCTGACTGTTGTGGTCTTGCCCGAACCGTTGGGTCCGAGAAGCCCGAGCACCGTGCCCTGCTCGACTCGCAGGTTGACACCATCAAGGGCGCGCACCTCGGAGCCGAAAGTTTTCACGAGGCCTTCGGCCTCAATTGCGTAATTCATCAATCCTCGTTCGTGGAGAACAACGTCATCCGAACGCTATCTCCCGACGGGCAAGGAGCCATCCGGCGTCGGTGCGTACCGCCGTATCGCGGTAATGCCCGACGAGTTTCAATTCGGCCTGGGTGTCGGTGTTGACGAAGTACATCCAGTAGGAATCTGCGATGGCTTCATCCGGACTCATGAACTCCACCGCAGTGCCCGCGATCATGTGTCGCGAATTGCTCCCCGGTCCGACTCCGCCCTCCGCACGACGCTCGGCGCTACCGGCTCTGATGTCCTCACGCCCGATTCTCGGGGCTCCTGGCATCAGCCATTCGGCGTCCTCGGTGAAGAGTTCGGCGTACTGATCGACAGTACCCAGCCCGTCGGCGTACTGCGCGAGTCTCACGATGAGTGATCGGACTGCGAGTTCGTCGGCGGCCGACTGGCCCGGATCGGAGTGACGGTTCGGCACGGAGGCTCCTTCGTTCGTGGACGGGCATTCTCGCAGGAGAAGCCGATGGTCGCAGGCACGAACCGTGGCAGGATTCCCCCATGGAGATTTCAATCGGTGTCGTTCCCGGTCCGGATGCTGTTCGGCGTGCGCAACTCGCCGAGGAACTCGGGTTCGCAAGAGTCTGGCTCTATGACTCGGCTGCCATCTACGAAGACATCTGGATGAACCTGACCGAAATCGTTGCGAACACCTCCATCGACGTCGGAACCGCTGTGCTGGTGCCGAACCTCCGTCACGTCATGACCACGGCATCGGCCATCGCCACGCTCGAGCGAATGGCTCCGGGACGCCTCACCGCTGCTTTCGGAACCGGCCTCACTGCTCGGTGGGTGCTCGGAAAATCAGCGCTCTCATGGGCAACGCTTCGCACCTATGTCGAGCAGCTGCATGGCCTGCTGCAGGGCGAGACCGTCACCGTCGCTGGCGCTCGTGCCCAGATGATCCACTTGCCGCATCTCGCCGCTCAGCGTCCGATCAACACGCCTCTTCTCATGTCGGCACTCGGCCCGAAGGGGCTCGGCATCACTGCTGAGATGGTTGCTGAGGGAACGATCGACGGCCTCATCGACACCGAAGGAGCCGACGGAGCTTTCGGGCGACGAGTCCAGATGGTGTCAGGCACGGTCCTCGAGCCCGGTGAGGATGGATCATCCTCTCGAGTGCGCGATGCAGTCGGCCCATGGTTCGTCGTCGGGCATCACTATGTCTGGCAGCAATACCCAGAGGTTCTTCCGGCCATGCCCGCAGGCACGGAATGGCTCGCCGGGATCGAAGCCGATCGTCCTGAAGGGGAACGCCACCTGATTGTGCACGAGGGTCATGTGACCGACGTCAGCGCCCGGGATCGTCAGATCGTTGCCGCAGCGACCGATGAGTCGATCCTCGCCGCAGGATGGATCGGCGAAAAGGACGCGATCGCGCAGCGGGCGGCGGGCTCGGCCGCACGCGGTGTCACAGAACTCCTCTACACACCGGCAGGTTCGGATGTGGAGCGAGAGATGCGAGCCTTCGCCGCAGCGACGATCCGCTGAGAACACCATGACAACCGCGCTCACCCGCCGCCAGCGGGTCCGGTCATCCTGGGCCACGGTCTTCGGCGTTGTTCCTGACAAGGGTCTCCATCGGCGGCCTACCGAGATCATCCGAATGGCCGTCGGCCTGCTGTTCGTCGCCGTTGGTGCTCTCACTGCCCGACATGTCTCCTCCTTCGAGCAGTCTCTCCACGACGTCGCCATCTCCTTGCCATCCGTCCTCACCACATCACTGAGATGGCTGAACACAACAGGAGCTGTCGCCGCCATCGTTCTGATCGTGGTGACAGCACTCCTCGCCCGTCGTCCCCGATTCATCGGCGGGGTGCTGCTCGCGGCAGCGCTCACATGGGGATTCGGCCGAGCACTCGACGGGTTCATCAATGCTCCCGGAGCAGTTGCCGACTCAGTCGGGCACTATCCGGTGTACCCGAACCTCCGACTGGCTGTCGTGGCAGCCATCTTCTTCGTGGCCACTCCGGAACTCACACGTCCTGCCCGTCGACTTGTCACCGTTCTCCTCATACTCATCGCCGCCAGCCTCGCCTCAGTCACGTACGGGTATCCCAGCGGAATTGCTGGCGCGCTCGGGCTGGGCTGGTTCGTCGCCGCTCTCGTACACCTCGTCGTGGGCTCACCCGATGGTGCACCGTCGCCTGATGCGGTTCGCTCTGATCTGAACTCGCTGGGGATCGCAGCGTCCTCTCTCGTCCCAGCACCCGATCAGAACTGGGGTGAGAACGCGTTCATCGGCACAGATGGAGACGGTCCCCTTCGAATCGCTGTCATCGGTCGCGACGCAACAAATGCTCAATTCCTGACGAAGCTCCTGCGATTCGTGTGGCTCAAGGATTCCGGCCCGACACTCGCGGCGACACGCGAACAGCAGATCGAGCACCGCGCCTATCTGCTCATGCTCGCCGAGCGCGGCGGCGTCCCGGCGCCAACCGTGCTCGACAGTGGAAGCGTCGGCGACCGCGGCGATGTCGTACTTGTCATGCGGGACAGAGTCGGAAGCCGGATGAACGAACTCAGTCCTGAGACCATCACCGACGATTCGCTCGCGTCAGCGTGGAGCGCGCTCAAAGCGCTTCACACCGTCGGAATCGCTCATGGATCAATCTGCGCTGATCGTCTCATCGTCGATGAACATGGGTCGGTGTCGTTCAGCGATCTCGCGAACGCAGATGGTCGACCCTCTGCCGACGCGTTTCTGCTCGACCAGGTTTCGATGTTGGTCACACTTGGAGCGATGACCACTCCCGACCGTGCACTCGCGAGCGGTGAAGCTGCGCTTGGAACGGACGGTCTCATCGCCCTCCAGCCATTGCTCGAGGTGGCCGCGCTCCCCCGTGCCACCCGGCGCGCAATCAACGGGCCGAAGAAGTTGGTGGAACAACTCCGCGACGCCACTGCCACCGCAACCGGAACAACGCCACCGAAACTCACCGAGCTCCGTCGAGTGTCTCCGGCCAACATCCTGCTTTCGGCTGCCACCCTTCTCGGCTTCTATCTGCTCGTCGGTCAGTTCACGAAGATCGATTTCGCCACCACCTTCAACAATGCCAACTGGGTGTGGGTCGCAGCGGTCGTCCTCATCGCACAGCTTCCGCTCCTCGGCACGGCGATGGCGCTGCTCGGAGCTGTCAGTCGTCCGCTCCCGCTCCGACCGGTGTTGATCCTGCAGTTCGCCAACAAGTTCACCGGACTCGTCGGAGGCGGTGTGGCAACGATGGCCATGACCGTTCGGTTCTTCCAGAAGCAGGGACTTTCGCCGGCAGTGGCTGTCAGTTCCAGCCTGATGACCTCGTTCGCGTCTGGCATCGTGCAGGTCGTCGTCGTCTCGCTCGGCCTGCTGCTCGGCGACACGACCTTCAAACTCAGCCATGGGGGCGGTGGCGGGAGCCTCACAGAGAAATTGGCCACAATTCTTGGCATCGTGCTCCTGATCGGGCTCGTCCTGCTGGCGATTCCGAAGTTCCGTCATCGGCTCACCACTGTTGTCGGACCACATCTGGCCGCGGCCCGGTCAAACTTCGCGTCTGTCGTGTCCGACCCACGAAAAGCAGCACAACTCTTCGCCGGAAATCTCATCTCCCAGGTCTGCTACGCCCTGGTCCTGTGGGCGGCGCTGCACGCGTACGGGGAATCACTCGGACTCATGCAACTCATCGTGATCAACTCAATTGCCTCGATCATCGGAGGTATCGCTCCAGTTCCCGGGGGCATGGGCGTGATCGAGGCGGGTCTTATCGCGGGATTCACCGCCGCAGGCGTCCCGGACCAAGCCGCAATCGCAGCAACCTTCACTGCTCGAATGTTCACCGCGTATCTGCCGCCAGCTTGGGGCTGGGCGGCGATGGAGTGGATGCGCCGCCACGACTACATCTGATCGACCAGATTCATCCAATACCGTCGTGATGGAGAAATGCCGTGCAGATTCAGGTTCTCTCCTGCGACAGGAGCATCGCCTCAATCCGTTGAAGTCGGGCGAGCAATGCCAAATGCCGCTGATGGTCATCGGCTTCCGTGGGACCTTCATCAGAGGAGGGCGACGATCCATTTTCAGAGACGCTCACATCAGGGACCTCGTCGATCTCATGCTCGGTCGCATCATCTGACCCATCGATTCCCACTGCACGACGGACTGCTGCCTGGTCCGAGAAACTCGACGCAATCTGCGCAGTGACCACGGCGACGGTCGTGAGTCCAACCCCCATGATGCAGACCGCTACGAGGCGTCCGGCCATCGTGATGGGCGTGTAGTCGCCGTAGCCTACCGTGGAAACCGTACATGCGGTCCACCAGAGGGCGACGGGAATACTCGTGATGCTTGCTCCGGGTGCTCCGTGTTCGAACACAACAACCAGCACCGCTCCATTGAGGACCAGCAGCAACGCCACCCCCAGGAACTTGGCAAGACTCCCCCTGCGGAACATGGACTGCAGAAGCCGGAGGCTGAAGATCAGCCTGAACGGCGGGAGCAATGCGGCAAGCACACCGAACGGGTGCGTCATCAAGTATCGGCCCATCCGCCCCGAGAGCCGGGCACGGACGCCGATATCGATCGCGAAGACGAGTGAGAGACCGGCTCGGGCGGAAATCCAAAGGAGCCGATGGGAATTGAACTTCAACATGTCGGTGATCGGGATGAAGCTGAGCCAGATCGTGGCAAGCGCGAACATGTCGAGTGGTAACTGGGTTCGAGCCATCCAGCGGTCGACCTGCGGGTCCCACTGCTCCGGCTCAGAGCGGCGCAGCGTCACCATGACCATTGCCCCGATGGACGAGGAGGAGTCTCATCACTCGCCATTGTCCACCGCCGCCAATGAGGAAACCCTCTCCCCGGCCTCAGCCTTCCATCGCCGCTGATCAATCTTCCCATTCGGGCCCCGACCAAGGGAGTCCACGACGAAGACATGGCGCGGAACCTTGTAGGCAGCCAACGAAGCGCGAAGACCCTCGAGCAATACGGCCTCGGTGGGCTGGGACTCCGGAGCCGCGGCGACAACAGCCACCACCATCTCTCCGAAACGCTCATGGGGAATGCCGACCACAACGGCATCAGCAACCGAGGTGTCAAGTTTCAGCGCCTCCTCGACTTCCTCGGGGAACACCTTCTCTCCTCCCGTATTGATGCAGCTGGACCCGCGACCCAGAAGGTGAATCGTGCCGTCGGCATCGACGGTGGCGTTGTCACCGGGAGTGATCCATCGACGATCACCGATGACCCTGAACGTACGAGCGGTCTTCGCCTCGTCACCCCGGTAGCCGATCGGTCCACGACCACCGATGGCGACGAGACCGACCTCGCCAGAACCTGCTTCGACGGGCGAACCGTCGTCACGGATCACCTGAGCATCAGGTCCGAGTTTGAACCCGGCGGTGGAAGCAGTCTTCTTCGATGATGAAATGGACCGAGCCAGTCCCACGGCCTCGGAGGAGCCAAGTGTGTCGACACAGAGAACATCCGGCATATGTCGGATGAGGCCCTGCTTCACCGGCGCCGACCACATCACGCCGGAGGAGAGAATCACCCGGAGCGCCGAAACATCCCAGCGATCTGGATCTGCGTCGAGCGCATCGAGCATGGGCCGGGCGAATGCATCTCCGACGATCGAGAGGTCCGAGACTTCGTGACGGGAGATCGTGTCGAGAAGCTCGACGACATCGAACCTCGTGCCGTCACAGAGAACCACCACTCCACCAGTGCCCAGCATCCCGAACGCAGAAAATGCGGCTGTGCCATGCATCAGGGGCGCAGCAGGGATCACACTGCCCCTCGGTTGATCGATAGCCGGGAGTGTCGCGGCGACATCATCAACCGATCCCTCCTCCGGATACCGCACCGCCGCAGTGCGATTGAGTACGGCAAACAGGTCATCCTGGCGCCACATGACCCCTTTCGGCTGCCCGGTCGTTCCTCCTGTGTACAGCATGAAGAGGTCATCACCGGATCGGTCGTTCGGTGACTTCGCCGGAGCCGAAGAAATTTCAGCCTCGTACGAAACAGCCCAGTTCGGACACACTCCGGATCCGTCGTCCACCCACAACCAGAGAAGGATCGACGGGACCGAGTCACGTAGCTCCTCGATGCGGTCCGAGAATGCCCCGTGGAAGACAACTGCCTCCACATCGGCGTCAGTCCAGAGATACCGCAGTTCATCGGAGACATAGCGGTAGTTCGTGTTCACCGGAACGAGCGACGCCTTGAAACAGGCGAACAGAGTTTCCATGTATTCGGCGCTGTTGTGCAGATAACACGCGACACTTGTCTGTCGCGTGAGCCCGGCGGCGAGCAGCACGGACGCAAGTGCCTCACTGCGCCGCTCAAACTCCTGCCAACTCGTGACGGATTCGCCACGAACAAGAGCCGGCAGGTCCGGCTGAAGGGAGGCGATCGCCTCCCAGACATCGGCGAAGTTCCAGTTCGACACGTTCATGACCTTTCAGTTCCCGGACCGCCCGTAGACGACTCCATCAAATCTCTGGCAGCACAACAGGAGGCAGCGGGTGGCGGAACAGACTGGCAGCGTTCTCGCAGAGGATCGCTCGGAGTTCGTGCGCCGGCAGATGACCATAGACGTCCGCCACCACCTTCTGGGTATGAGGCCATGTGCCGTCGCCATGTGGGTAATCGGTCTCGAACATGATGTTCTCGACGCCGATGCTGTGGCGGGTTCCGATTGTCGATGGGTCATCGATGGTGCAGAACCAGAAGTTGCGCTTCAGCACCTCGGCTGGTCGGGTCTCCCATCCGAGTCCGTATCCGGATCGATCGACCAGATTGTCGAGACGATCGAGAAGCATCGCCACCCAACCGATACCTCCCTCTGACATGGCGATCTTGAGGGTCGGGTATTTCAGCGGATATCCGGACCACAACCATTCCGCACACGCAGCGAGCGACAACTGGCCGAACATCGTGGCACCCAACTGCAGCGCAGGAGCCGCCTCGGGACTCTCGTAGCCGCCCGAGGAACCGACGTGAAGCGTTATGACGGTATCGGTGTCGACACACGCCTCGATGATGGGATCCCAGTAGCCGGTGAACAGCGATGGCAGTCCGAGACGGTGCGGACGCTCGGGAAGGGTCACGGCAACGAATCCGCGGGCTGCATTGCGGCGGATCTCCTCAGCCCCTCGTTCGGGGTCGGCGAGAAAGGTGATTCCCATCGGGATGATCCGATCCTTGTGCGGTCCCCACCAGGATTCGCACATCCAGTCGTTCCACGCCCTGGTCGTCAACCATCCGAGTTCACGATCCTCGATCTCGGCGAACACCCGGCCACAGAAGCCGGTGATCATGGACGGAAAATTGAGGGAAGCCCAGACTCCGTTGAGGTCCATGTCATGGATTCGGGCATCGATATCCCAACAGCCGCGTCGCATGTCCGCGAATCGAGTCGGCTCAAGGTTGCGCATTGACTGTTGTCGCCCGGCGACGGCGTTCATGCCCACTTGGGTGAACTGTCGCCCCTCGAATTCCCAGACTTCGAAGCCGCGTTGGTCGACCACGACCTTGGGGGCTCGGTCCTGGAACGCAGCCGGAAGCCGCCCCTCGAACATGTCCGGAGGTTCGACAAGATGGTCGTCAACGCTGATGATCGTGAACCGAACCTCTGCCGGATCCGGATCAGGGAGCAGCATCGAGTGCATGTTGAGTTCTGCGGTGTCGCCGGGTCGCGGTTCCATCGCCAGATCGTACGTTGCCCCTCCAGTCCTTGGTGAGTGCCCCGCAGCGACACTTCGTGACCCGTGGCCATGAATCCCCGCTGGTACCGTCAGGCCGTGACCGATCCCGTCTCGCCCGCCTTTCAGTTGGCGACGACACCGACCAGTCACGGTTCTCAGCAGCTTGAACATGGTCACCGGATGCCACATCTGCCGGCGCTCGATGGTCTGCGCGGCCTCGCCGTCATCGGCGTCCTGCTTTTCCATTCCGGTTTCGGATGGGCCAAGGGGGGCTTCCTCGGTGTCTCCACCTTCTTCACCCTGTCCGGATTCCTGATCACCAACCTCTTGGTCCGGGAGTGGGACGCGTCGGGATTGATCCGTTTGGGTGGATTCTGGACACGGCGATTCCGGCGCCTTCTCCCCGCTGCAGTGGTGACGATCGCTCTCACCGGGATCGTGTTCTGGCGACTCGGCACACCCGAACAGGTGCAGAATCTCCGCCTCGACATGCTCGGTGCACTCGGTTACGCGGCCAACTGGCGCTTCTATTTCGGTGGCACCAGCTACGGATCGCTGTTCGCCGCGCCGAGTCCGTTGCAGCATTTCTGGAGCCTGGCCATTGAAGAGCAGTTCTATGTGTTCTTCCCGCCGATCGTCATTGTGCTGATGCGGCTCGGCGGTCGGCGCCTGCTGGCACTCATCGTGGGATTCGCCACCATCGGTTCGGTGGGGCTGTGCCTCGTGCTGCGCCATAACTCGGATCGGGTGTACTACGGCACCGACACCCGTGCCGCAGAACTTCTCCTCGGTGTGATGCTGGCCATCTGGTGGTCCGGACGCTCGACCGCCGAACCTCGACACCTGCGCTCGGAGACCACTGGGCGCTCATGGATCGTCGACGCTGCGGGACTCGCCTCGCTTCTGGTGATGTTCTTCGCCTGGTATCGGGTGAGCGAGACCTCGCTGTGGCTGGCCAAGGGTGGGTTCCCCATCTACGCGGCGTGCACGACGATGATCATCTTCGCCGGCACCCGTCAGGGTGCTGTCACCGGGCTCCTGTCGATTCCCGCACTGCGGTGGGCTGGTCTTATCTCCTACGGGCTGTACCTCTATCACTGGCCGGTCTTCCTCGTTCTCGACGAGAAACGGATCGACTGGTCGCCGTGGCCGCTGTTCGGTCTTCGGATGGTCGTCACCCTCGCAATCGCCCTCATGTCGTACCGACTTCTCGAGATGCCGGTTCGGCGAGGGCGGATGTTCACCACGGGTCGATCAGCACTCACCGCCGGTCTCGCCTTCGCACTCTCCACTGCCCTACTCGCCGTTGTCCTCACGGTTTCTCCCCCTGCGAGCAAGGTGGCCTTCGCCAACGTTGCCATCGGAGACACGGCTCCGTTCTCCGGATCCGGCGTCCCTGATCAGGAACCTGCGGTCGGTGCTCCTCGTGCCGTGCTCGTTCTCGGCGATTCCGGGATGGTCGATGAGCAAGTGGCGCTCGAAGCGGCGTTCCACGCCGCCGGCACCGGGCACATCGAACGAGCGGCAGGACCCGGGGTTGGACTGAGCCTTCCCCTCGCGTGGCGAGAGGACTGGACCGACATCATCAACCGGGTCGATCCCCAGATCGTGGTTGTGATGCTCGGCGGCTGGGACATGCGCTACATCTACGAGAGCGGCGACCAGGGGTACCTTGATCTGATTGCGGAGGCAGTGAACATCCTTTCGGCACGTGGAGCGAAGATCCTCTGGCTTCCGATGTTGCCCGGCGGCACCCATGTCTGGAAGACCGTTGACGACACACACGTGAATGAACTCATCTACTCACTTCCTGCACTGCATCCCGGGGTGGTTTTCAGCCCTGACGTCACGGGTTCTCTCAGGCTCCCGGACGACAGTTTCGGTCGCAGTTACGTGAATGACACCGGCCGCACTATTTACCTGCGCAAACCTGAGGGCTGGCACCTGTGTCAGGAGGGCGCAGCCAGACTCGCCCAAGCCATCTTGGATACGTCGGTGGAACTCGGACTCTCACCACCGCCGAGTTCCTCATGGAAAGATGGCGACTGGAACTCCGCTGCGAACTTCGACGACCCTCGCGGTGCTTGCCCACGTTGATGACTGACCGATCCGCAAGCGCAGATCGTCCCAGATAGGAACTTCGCGAACCGAATGACCACACCTCAGAGACCAACGGCCGACGCGGAAGCCTCCGCCGCGCTTCCTCGGACTCCCTTGGTCGTAGTCGGCGATGCGTTTTCCCGGAGTCTCCGGCGGGCCGGGCGCTGCTGGCTCGGTCTCTCCCTCGCCTTCGTCGCGTACGTACCGATGCTGTTGTCATCGCCGGGAAGTATTTCGGCGGACACGAAGGCGTACCTGTATCTCGATCCGGGCCGTCTGCTCGACCGCGCCTGGTTGATGTGGAACACCAACGTCAATGGCGGCACGGTGGTCCATCAGAACATCGGCTATGTGTTCCCACTCGGGCCGTACTACTGGCTGATGCGCTTCGCCGGCGTTCCCACGTGGATCGCTGAGCGGCTCATGTTCGGAACCCTCCTCTTCGCCGCTGGATACGGCGCCGTGTGGATGCTTCGGCGACTTGGCCTCCGAGGTGGAGGCGTCGCTGTCGGCGGTTTCGTCTACATGCTCAGCCCCTACATCCTCGCCTACTTCGGACGAAGCTCGGTCATCCTCCAACCATGGTCGGCGCTGCCCTGGATCATCGGCCTTCTCTTCGTCGCACTGCATCGACGAACCTGGCGAGAACCGGTACTCATCGCCCTCGTCATCACCATCATGTCGGGCACGAATGCCAGTTCCGTCGTGTTCGTCCTTGTTGCACCGGCGCTCCTCGTGCCCTACATGGTCTGGGTCACCCATGAGGTTCGACTCCGCGACGGTGCACGAACTGTGTTGCGCGTCGGCGTCGCCACAATTCCTGCCCAGCTGTGGTGGGTGGCCGGACTCGGCGTCCAAGGCACCTATGGACTCCCAATCCTTCAGCTCACGGAGACGGTCAAGACCGTCGCAACGACGTCGACGGCATCTGAACTGCTCCGCGGGCTCGGTTACTGGTACTTCTACGGCCGCGATGGTGTGTCGCAGTGGACCAGTTCGAGCACTCTCTACACACAGAACGTGCCGATGCTCGTCATCGGATTCGTTCTGCCAACGCTAGGGCTGCTTGCGGCGATGCTCGTGCGCTGGCGCCATCGTGCCTACTTCATTCTCCTGGTCATCGTTGGACTGGTCGCCGGTCTCGGTGCGTATCCCTATGAGGATCCGACCCCCTTCGGTTCGATCATCAAGGAGACGTCGAAGACTGCAGCGGGACTGGCACTCCGCAGTTCTTCACGGGCGCAGCCCTTGCTTGTGCTCGGGCTGGCCGCATTGCTCGCAGCTGCCGTGCAGCCGTGTGCCGCAGCTCTCAGTTCCCGGGTGGCCCAGCGACGGCGTCACCGGGTTGAACCGCTGCTTGCGGTCTCCCTCATTGCTGTTGCCATCCTTGCGTTCCCGCCGCTGTGGAACGGCGATCTGGTGCAGGCCGATCGTCTGTTCCCCGAAAAGCTCCCGCAGTACTGGGAAGACGCGGCACAGGCCATTGACTCGACCACGGACGGCTCGCGGGTGCTCGAACTGCCGGGAATTGACTTCTACGCGTACAAATGGGGGCTCACCCAGGATCCGATCACTCCGGGAATCGTCGATCGACCATGGGTGGGTCGAGAACTGACCGCATACGGAACGCCTCCCGGGGTCGATCTCGTCCGGGCCCTCGACACCCGGATCCAGGAAAGTGTGTTCCAAGCCCGTTCTGTCGCCCCCATAGCCAGGCTGCTCGGTGCCTCCGATGTCCTGTTGCGCATGGACTCCCAATACGAGCGGTACCACGCTCCCCGCCCGGCCGACCTCTGGGCCCAGTTCGGAAGGGAGAAGGGACTCCCTGCACTCGGCCTCGCCGTACCCCGTACTTTCGGGCACCCGACCCCGTTCGTCCCCGACCCACGACAACCAACGCTCGATGAGTTCGAACTCGCCCGTTCGACCACAGGGACTCCCAACCCGCCGCTCGCCATCTACCCGGTTTCCGGTGCCCGGTCGATCGTGCGGGCAGAGCCGACGACTGGATCTCTCCTCGTTTGGGGAGATGGCGCCGGACTCGTCAATGCGGCTGAGGCGGGTCTGCTCGATACAACGGGTTCGATCCTCTTCTCATCAACGCTCGACGCGCACCCGACTCTTCTTCCTTTCCTTCGCGCCGGCCAGCCGTCGCTGCTGGTCACCGACACCAATCGCCGTCAGGGCTCGCGTTGGGGAACGACACGTGAGAACACCGGGGCGACCGAAGCGGCGGGATCAGATCCGCTCGTCGTCGATCCGCGCGACGCGCGCTTGGCGACATTCCCGGGGGCGGACGAGTCGTTCCAAACGGTGGCGGAGTACGGCCCCGACGTCGCGAACATCCGCGCCACCCGGTACGGCGTGGAGGGTGCGTACACAATCGGAGCCCGGCCGGCCAACGCGTTCGACGGAGATCCCCGAACCTCGTGGATCGTTGGCGACTCAACCGAGGTGCTCGGCGACTACGTCCGAGTGGACTACCGCCATCCCGTCTCGGCTGACCATATTGACGTGACCCAGCTCCAAGGGAACCGTTTCATCACGAAACTCAGTGTGCTTCTCGATGGGGTCGTCGACACCACGGTCAATCTCGATGACTCCTCGTTCGTCGCACCTGGACAACGAATCTCCCTCCGCAGTCCCCGCCCGTTCAGCACGCTGGAGCTTCGCATCGACGATGCAAATGTCACCAAACTCGCCTCGTTCTCGGGTGTCTCCGATGTCGGGTTCAGGGAGGTCACGGTTCCCGGGGTGCAGGCCACCGAATGGATTCGGGTTCCGTCAGCAGGACTCGACACCTTCGGAACCGAATCGAGTCCCATCAGTTTCCTCTTCACCAGACTTCGCGCCAATCCCCTCGAGGGATATCGCCAGGATCCCGAGCTGCACATCGCCCGCATCTTCACCTCCCCGCGTGCATCCGGATTTCTGCTGCGCACTGCGGCTCGCATAGCTGGAACCTCCTCCTCGCAAAGCATCGACTCGTTCATCGGTCGTCCCGGCAATGAACAGGGCTACGCCTCGGTCTCCGGCGAGATCTATCTGTTCGGTGACTTCGATGCTCGGCCTTCGAGCGCGCTCGATGGCGATACGTCAACTGCGTGGGTCACTCCTTTCGGATCACAGATCGGCACCGGATTCAGCATCGAGAATCCCTCGCCCACCTACATCGACCATCTCCGAATCAGCGTCATCGCCGACGGACGGCACTCGGTTCCCACCTCCCTGCTTCTCACTGCTGATGACGGATCGCACCATGAGGTTGTCCTGCCCGCCATCGAAGACTCCTCCGAGCCCGGCGCAGTCGAAACCGTTGATATCCCCATCGAACCGTTCACAGCGACAACACTGAATCTCACGATCACGGGGCAACGAACCGTCGACACGCTGGATTACTTCACAACGCGATCGCATGCCATGCCGATAGCGATCGCCGAACTCGGACTCCCGACCACCGTCGGCCCCGTTCCCGAGGCACTTCCCGTGACCTGTCGGTCAGGACTCATGGAGGTCGACGGTGTTGATGTCCCGGTGCAGATCACGGGTAGCACGAGCGATGCTTTGGCCCGTCAGCCACTCCTGGCAACCCCGTGCGCAAACTCGATCATTGAACTCAGCGCCGGCGATCACAACATGCGTACATCCAATGGCATCGACTCTGGCATTGACCTCGACCAGAGTTCGCTGCAGTCGGTGCTCCCCGGATCCACGACGCCAGCTTCTGCTGGTCCGACAGCTGCCGATATCTCATCCTTGCCGAGTATCGAGAGCGATCCCACTGGTCGCGTCTCCTATCGGGTCACCAGCACGAACGGAGACTCTCCGTACTTCCTCGTGTTGGGCCAATCACTATCGGATGGCTGGACCGCCAAGATCCGAGGTGGGGCATCACTCGGAGCTCCGACGCTCATTGATGGGTTCGCGAATGGCTGGCTGATCGACCCGAGCGTCGTCGGTCAATCAGTCGTCATCGACCTCGAGTGGACGCCGCAGAAAGCCGTGAACATCGCATTGCTGGTCTCGGCAGTCTGGCTGGCACTCCTGCTGATCGCAGCGGGCTGGTTGACGATGAAACGCCGCCGCTCCGCAACCGCCGCGACCGCACAAGAGGCGCCCCAACCGGTCCCTGAATCTCTCCTGTGGCCAACCACCGGCCATACAGCGGCGACCTTGGGAGCAGTTCTGGCCAGCGGACTACTTGCCGCATTCATCGGCGGAGTCACCGTCGGCGCCATCGTCACTGTGCTGGCCGCGGTCTCCGGATTCCGGCCCCGAGGGCGCCTGATCCTGGTGGCGGCGACACTGGGTTCGATGATCGGTGTCGTGACCCTCTACGTCGTGCTGCATCTGCGACGACGCCTCCCGTCGGGAGTCGAATGGGTGACCGGGTTCGCGTTCGCTCCTCAGTTGACGCTGATCGCCGTGTTCTGTGTCGTCGCCGAATCGCTCCTGCGTCTTGCGTCGCGCAGGCGACCAAAAACCCAATAGATCGCCAACCCAGCGAACCAGAAGAAGGCCGGTTCACAGGTCACCCGATAACGGTTGTTTCCGAAACCGAGAACTGCGACCATCACGACAAGCGCAGGCCAGAGGAGCACCACGAAGAGCGTGAGGCGTTTCCGGACAGCGATGATCAGCCCGATGATCGCAAATGCACTCACCACGTAGTACTCCCCCAGCGACACAAGCGAAGCGCTGAGGTTGCGTCCTTCGACCACCACGTCGTACTTCGCGGTCTGAACAGGGCCGAAGAGGTTGAACATGCGCAACACCCGCACCGGCACGGCCACCGTCACAAGCCTGACGCGGTGTGTCGCGATGTAGTCGAACGCTTGGTTTCTTCGCAGCACGTCTCGCTGGGATTCGTCGGGAATTGCTTCGGCAGACGAGGCGGGCTCGATCCCGCCGCAGTACAGCTCCCAGTATCCGAGCTTGTCGCCGTAGTACGTGGCATCGCAGTTCGTCTGCGCGAGTGTGGTCCCGGTCTGACTGAGCAACATCGGCTCTGCGAACGCGGTGAGATTGCGAACGATCCATGGCGCAAGAACCACCGCCATGACAACTCCAGCGAGCACACCGTGGGCCAAGGTTCGGCGCCACGGGAACCGTCGGACGAAGAGTGCGCCGATGAGTACGAGCGGCGTGTACATGATGAGCTCGGCTCGCAGGAGACCACCGACTCCAGCCAGAAGACCGAGCAGGCACGCCATTCGTAGCGTCGGGCTCCGCCACCAACGAACTGCCACGATCGTGGCGACCGGAACGAAAATGGCGACAAGGCTCTCGCTCATCAGCGACGCATCGTTGAGGATCAGGAAGCCATAGATCGAGCCGATCCCGGCAGCGATGAGGCCGACACCTTCGCCGAAGAGCTCCCTCCCCGCCACGCCGATGAGCCCAACGCCCAGAGCTCCGAGCAGCACCCCAAGCAGCCGCTGCTGATTCGGGGTGTCGATTCCGAGGAATCGGGCCCCAGCGAGCACGAAGGTCCATGCGGGGGGGTGGGACATCGTCGGCTGCGCGAGACCGGGCGGAAGCTCGACGGTGATCGGCTGGCCGAAGTAGTCAAGTTCTCGTCGCTCCGTGAGATCCGGATAGCCCTCGAGATATCGGAACGGATCGATGTATCCGCGTCCTTCGGCGAGCAGTTTGGCGGTTTCCGAGTAGAAGCGCGCGTCACCAGTCGGCGCCTGATCCCACTGGGTGAGCGCCAGATTGGCGATCCGGACACCGAACGCAACCACCACGATCAGCCCGAGAATCAGCCAGAAACGCCGTGAGCCGGCCACAATCGATTCGGGACGTGACGCTCGCTCTGACACAGAGCCGCAGACTAGGACGCCTGACCCGGTCGCGTCCGATACCGGGGGGGTGTCCCCGGAATTGTTCCGGGTCAGTAGGCGTCGAAGTCAAGGAACTCGAAAGCGCTGAGTTCGAAATCCTGCTCGTCGAAATCATCGTGATGACGATGAAGAACAAGGGAGAGCGGTGACGGCATCCGTGACTGCGGAAGCGGAATGCCCCGGTAGCGCGCCCATGGAGTTCGGCCCCAGTGGATGACCATGGGGGTCCTGTGCGTGCTCGCAACAGTGGCGGCGACCTGACCTCCTCGAACTGGAGACGAAAGGCGGCGACGAGCGAGGGTCTTGAGCACGACACCGAATGGCACACCGGAAACATGGGTTCGTGTGGAGACCACGACGAGATCGGTCGACACATGCACCCAGTACCGGAACCCCGGACGGGCCAACCTCCACCGCAGCAACTCAGGGGTCCAGTGAGGTGCGAAGCCCGCCGTCACCGGATCCACGAACGAGGTTCCGACAATCTCGCCGAACACTTCGCTCTTCAAGAAATCGCCCGTGGCTTCCACCACCGTGAAATCACCCCCTGTGCCCAGCGGCGCGCAGAGTGTGACTGGGAGCGGGTCAAGCGCTCTCCAACCGAGGGTCGCAACCATGCGCGGCGCCGAGTTGGCGTTCGCCACCCCGAGAATTCCGTCGTGACCGAGTTCGATCGCCCGTGCGTAGGAGTCCTCGACGGTCCGGCGGAATACTCCCCCGCCGCGCGCATCGGGCGAAACAGCGAGGTCGACGCCCACTCCGAGTACCAGCTCCTCGCCTCCCGGAGAGAAGAACTTCTGAGGGATGAGCGCGTAGTTTCCGAGTCGACGTCCGTCCTCTTCCACATTGCCAACCGCAGCTGGGCCCACAGGGTTTCGTTCGTAGTACCAACGAAGCGACTCCTCGGTGAGCGGAAGCTCGTGACCGAACACTGCGTTGAGGAGGTCCGCCGTCCGTTGGAGTTCAGCGTTCGAGAAGGTCAAACTCCGGCTCCTTCGAGCAACCCAGACCCTGGCTCGTCCTTCATGCCCACACCGGGTTCCGAGTCGACAGATGTACGACCCCATCTGCGCCCGATCGCCGACCAGATGGCGTCGAAGGAGATCGTGGCGAACATCACGATGGAAATCTCAGCTGCGGTGCGGTAGCGGATATTTCCGAACGTCGTTGCTGCGGTGAAGGTGACCAGCGCAGCCCAGAGCAGAAGAACCAGCACCGGCTCACGGCGACGCCACTGGATGACGACACCGGCAACGACGAACGGCATCAAGAACACGTACTGCCAGAATCCGATCCACGCCGGAACCGCAGGCCGCCGTTCGACGATCTCCGTGCGCATCTGATCAATGGGTTGGTAGACCCCCCACATTCGACCGATTCGAGCGGGAACGACAACCGTGATCAGACGGGAGGTATGGCTCCGGATATACGCCAACGCCTGTTCCCGCACAACCTTGTCGCGTTGGGATTCATCAAGGAGTTCGCCATTGGGACCATAGGGCTGTGTTCGGCTTCCGCAATAGAGATACCAACCTCCGATGTGATCGCCGTGTTCATCGCCGAAATACGTGAGGTCGCAATTCGCTTGCACGAGAACTGTTCCGGCGCCGTCGGAAAGGGTGAGGCTCTCCTCCATGACCAGGTTGTTGCGGATCACCCACGGGGCGAGTGCAGCGAGACAGACGATGCCCATGACGCCGTAGGTGCCGATGCGACGACTCCACGGGATCTGTGCTCGCAGAAGGGCAACGGCCCCGATCAGCGGCATGTAGAGCAGAAGTTCGGCTCTCGACAGGGCAGCGAGTGCACCGGCGAGGGCGAACCACGCGCCGTTGCGAAGAGTGGGTGAGCGCCAGAACCGAAGGCCGAAGAGCGTTGCTGCGAACGCCATGACAATGGCTGCAGTTTCCGACATGAGCACGATGTCGTTGATCCAGACGTTTGCGTACACCGCCATGATGAACGCGGCGATGAGGCCGAGACGATCGCTACGCAACGCACGACCGAGCAAACCGGCGAGCACGACTGCGGCGATACCGAGGAACGCGGAAGCGACCTTGTGGGAGGTGGCCGAACGGATGCCGAGTTTCGAGAACGCCGCGAGGTAGAGCACGTAGACAGGTGGATGTCCGGCAGTGGGTTCGACATGACCCACCGGGATGGTGATCGTCTTTGTCTCACCAGAGGCGAGGGTGATCGTTTCCTCGCTGCCGTAGAGATACCGGAACGGATCGATGAAACCCTTTCCATCGGCCAGCAGATTGGCGGCCTTGTGGTAGTAGATCGCGTCGCCACCGAGCTTCGAGTCGTGCTCGCTCACGATGAAGCCGATGCGGATTCCGAGTCCGAGAAGACAGATCAGGGCGAGGCCGATGGCGAACCGGGACGAACGCACCGTGCGGACTCGTTGACCAGTCATACGTCAGCCCGTCGGCGGAGACGACCCTGCAAGGCTGCGCGCCGTTCGGGATTGGCGTCGGGGGCGAACTCTGGGAGATCCCCCAGAGAGGCAACCACCTCGGAGAGAGGAGGCCCAGCGGCCGATCGGAGAGAATCCTCGACCCGACGCAACATTCCAGCTCTGTTGATCCAGCCGATCCGGCTGACCAGCCAACCGCCATGCTCGTAGACGTAGAACTCCTCATCGGGGTCGAACTCCCATGGATGGCAGTAGGTCCAGAGAACGGAACCGGCCGGGGCATTGCGAACTCCACGACGACGCACGAACGACGGCAGAACCCGCATGTAGGCGCCACCGAGATACGGGATATGCATGCCGAAGAACGACACCACCGGACACGGGATCTCGACAAGACCCTGCGGCCAGCGGAACGGGGTCATCGGAGTACCGGGCCATCCGTACATGAGTGTTGCCACCGGCAGGATGCTTGATGAATAGGTGAATCCGATATCAGCGAGGACATCGAGTGCCCAGCTCGTCTCCGGCACGATGGAGAACTGTGGAGCTCTGAAACCAAGGATCTCCTGTCCCGTGAGATCCTCGAGCATCTCCTTGGCGCGAATCGTCTGCTCATGGAACCGTTGTTCGCCGAGGAGATCGATCGGCGTGTGCTGGAAACCGTGGACCGCGACCTCATGACCGAGTTCGGTGATGCGACGCATGAGACGTGGTTCGCGGGCTGCGACATCGGCGACACAGAAGATCGTTCCGCGAATGTTCTTCTCGGCCAGACGGTCGAGCACAAGGGAAGTTGCGAACTCGACCCGGGATTCCTGGGTCGGTGACGTGCGGAGGTCTTCGAAATCGAGGGTGAAGGTCACCGGAAGGGGCATCGGGGAGAGTCTAGAAGAGGGGTTCGGGAACGAATGGAGTTCCATAGCGAGGATGGTCAGGGCATTTTCGGCCTCAGCCCTCAGCCGGCACCCTCCGCCGGCACTTATCCAGACCCGATCCGGAGGATCTCTTCGGTGAGCCACGTGCGCCACAACTGGGCGGATCCGGCCTCGTCAAGATGGCTGCCATCCGGACGCATCTGCCGATTGTTCGGCTCATTGACCATATGGGCGGCGTAGTCGACGATGATCATCCACGGCCTGGTCGAAGAAACCTGCTCGAGCAGTTGCGTGAAGCGCTCGAACCGGGGATTCGGACCTCGGTCGATCTTGGGCGGGAGGGTGAGCCACGCGACGTGGGTGGCGCCGGCGTCATGAAGCGCATCGGCCGCTCCGCTGATCTCACCGGTCAACCAGTCGTCGTAAGGCGCCTCGCCCACCGTCTGATAGCCGTCGCCCAACCCCGGGACCTTTCGACCAGCAGCGTCCCAGTTGCCGGACAAGACCGCCGCCACATCCACACCGCCGGCAGCCCGCACGGAGTCCGGCCAGTTCGTTGTCCAGTCGCAGAAGTCGAACGCAGGCATCGATGGCATGTTCGGGTTATCACCACCACCGGAATCGCCTCGCACGAGCCCGCCGCGACCCAACGGGCACCAGACACGCGACCAACCTCCAGCGTCTCGGATGCGGGAGTCGCCGGCACCTACCGACGAGGCGAGCATCACTGCGGTGGAGTCACCGAAGACCGCAACCGAAACAGGGTTATCCACGCTGCCTTTCGGGGCGGTCGGATCCGTCGGAGGTGCCGGCACAACCTTTGCAGCATCAGCCTCGAAGCGACGCTGGGCCGCAGCGAAATCGATTTCTGATGCGGGGGCGGCAACGGTTGTTCCGTAGAGCGACCCCGCCAACACGACGACAGTGAGCCCGATCGCCCAGGGCGTGAATCGGCGCATGGTGATCCTGCGAACACGGATGGGCTCTTCGAACAGCCGTAGCGAGATCGGGGCCACGGTGAACGAGATCGCCAGAACCAACCATGGTTGGAACCATGAAGGAACTCCGGTGTGGAGCAGCGCAACGTGGATCGGCCAATGGATGAGATACACCCCGTAGGAGATGGAACCGATCCAGACCAGTGGTCGGATCGAGAGCATGGTGAACATGCCCGGAGACCAGATCGCCGCCGTGATCACCACGGCGGCGAGGACAGCGAGCCCCGTGAGTCCGCCCCGGTAGTAGGCCTCGGTACCGAGCGAGCTGCGGAACGCCAGCCAGACAAGCGCTCCCAGAGCGGCGAAGCCAAGCACACCCAACGCCCGGCCAAGAAAATCACGGCGCAACGCTGTCGACCGGGAACCGAAGAGCACTGCCAGCAGCGCGCCTATGAAGAACTCGGCGGACCTCGTCAACGTTGAGTAGTAGACGACAGTGGCATTCCCAGCGTTCGCCAGTGTGACCATGAACGAGCCGGCGATGAAGAGAGCGAAGGTCACGGCAAGTAGTTGTGGACGTCGCCGAAGGAGCCAGACCACAAACGGCACGACGAGATACACCTGTTCCTCGATGCCGAGGGACCAGAAGTGCGCAACTGGAGATCCCTCATGGGCCCCATAGGTGGTCCCGGTGAGCAGGAACCGCCAGTTCGCAATTTCGAAAAAAGAGGCGAGCACGTCGATCGCGATCGACCTTGTCATCCAGGCGAAACCCAGCCATACCAGCGTGACGAGGCCCAGCACCGCGGTAGAGGCCGGCCACAGACGACGGAACCGGCGGGCGAAGAACGCACGAAGATCGACAGTTCGGCGTTTCATGACCTCGCCCAACAGGCCCCGGGCAATGACGAAACCGGAGAGTGCGAAGAAGATGGGCAGCCCAACAAGACCACCGGGCAGGAACTCGGGCCACAGATGGAACACCAGCACTGGAATCAGAGCGAGACCTCGCAGCCCATCGAGTCCCCTGAGGCGTGTCGGGCCTTTTACCCGCTGCTCCGCTTCGCCCTCTATGGCCACGGCGGCAATGTACTCCGCACCCAACCGAGGGCGACGGCAGTGCCTTCGGGAGCGCTGATACTTTGAGAACGTGGACGCGAGCGCTCGAGCATCTTCGAATTCTGCGCCCCGCAACGATGGCGCAACGGCGGACTCTTTGTCAGCCGATCGTTCCCGGAAAACTCTCTCCGGCGGGGGCCGATCACGGGGGAATCGGTCTTCCTCGGGCCGCACGTCGGGCCGTCGCACCTTCGATCATCTTCCGGTGCTTGATGGCCTCAGGGGCTTGGCGGTCTCAGCTGTTGTGCTCTTCCATTTTGCCCCTGATCAAGTACCCGGCGGATTCCTTGGTGTCGACGTCTTCTTCGTCCTGAGTGGATTCCTCCTGACTTCGCTGGTTCTCGTCGAACATCACAACCGCTCTCGCATCTCCCTGAGTGGATTCTGGAATCGGCGCATACGTCGACTGCTCCCCGCCGCTCTCGTGACTGTGGTTGTGAGCGTTGCCATCGCGTTCGTCCTCGAGCCTGATTACACGAGGAGCACGCTGCGAGGGGAAGCCCTCGCCGCCATCACCTATGTGGCGAACTGGTGGACCATCGGGCATGGTCAGTCCTACGCGTCGTCGTTCGGACCGCAATCACCGGTGGCGCATTTCTGGTCGCTCGCCGTCGAGGAGCAGTTCTACCTCCTGTTTCCTTTCCTCATCCTCGGTCTGGTCTCGCTCATCGCAGTCGCGACACGGCGCAATCTCGCTCGTCCCGAACTTCAGCGCCTTTCGATAGCCCTGCTCATCGTCGCGGTTCTCGGAACGCTTGCTTCAGCGATTGCCATGGTCGTCATCCACACGCCGGGGACTGACCCATCCAGGGAGTATCTCGGGACCGACACCCGGGTGCAGACGATCTTCGTCGGGGTTGCTCTCGCCTGCATCTGGTATCTGGTTCCGAGACGGCCCGACTCAGAAATGAGAAAGTTCGCAGTCCCGGCTGGAACAGCCCTTCTGGCGGCGCTGCTGCTCGCTATCGCCTTCACAGACTTCCGCAGCGACTGGCTCTACCAGGGCGGCTTCACGATCATCGCGATCGGGATCGCTGCACTTATCTGGATCCTCGCCCGCCACGGCTCCGCCACGACGAACCACGTGCTCGAGAGTGGTCCGATGCGCCGACTCGGCGAGGTCTCCTACGGGCTGTACCTGTGGCACTGGCCGGTTATGGTCTTCCTGAACCCGCAACGCACAGGTCTCGACGGACTCACATTGTTCGTCCTGAGGATCGTCGTCACGGCTGCTGCAACAACAGTCTCGTTCGTCGTGATCGAACGCCCGCTGCGCCGACCACGAGGGTCGACGGAACCCACAACGGGTTCACCGGAGGCGCGTGACCGCAACCGGAGGTTGCTCCGGGGATGGGGCACTGCGTCGCTGGCTGCGGTGCTGTGTGTCCTGATCCTCACCGTTGCGCCCGTCGTGGAAGGCACCGCTTCAACAGCATCGCCCCCATCGACCGCCCAGCCAGTCACCACCACACGCCCGGGCGAGCTTCCCGTCGATCCCCCGTACACCGCACTCTGGATCGGGGACTCGGTGATGTGGACCTTGGGAGGAGGTGGACCGATCGTGTTCCCCCAGCCCAGTTCATACACATCGCCGTTCGATCCCACGAGACTGGTGATCTGGAACCGGGCGGTATACCCGTGCGAGATCCTTCGGTACCCATCCCGCTTCAGCGGGTTGCTGCGAGCCCATAACTCGAACTGCGATAACAACGACTGGGCCATCGCGACCGGGGTGTTGCAGCCCCAGATCATCGTGTTCAGCGCCGTGGTGAGTGATACCTACGACCGGTATATCAACGGTCGCTTGGTCGAGTTCGGAACGCCGGAGTTCGATCAGATCTATCTGGATGCACTTGACCGCACCATTCGACCCCTCACCGGAGGCCTCCCGCAGATCGTCCTACTCGACCAACCACTCCCGTTCACCGTCTACGAGCCGAACGGAAGACCGTCGGAGAACTGGCGAGTCATCCACATGGGAGAGTTGTTCCGTCGGTATGCCGCAAGCCACCCGCGAGTGAGCGTCGTTGATCTGAAGCCCATCGTGTGCCCGACAGATCCATGTTCGAACCGAACTCCGAGCGACGACGCGATTCGTAGCGACGGCCTCCACTTCAGCCAAGCCGGCGTGGAATTTCTCTCACCAGCCATCGCCGACGCCATCATCACCGCCGCTCGTTCGACAGGAATACCCCCGGCGGTTGTCGACACGACCATTTCCGAGAGCGTCGACACGACCGTTCCAGACACACAGCCGGGGGCTGGTGCGCAATGAACTTGTGTCACGCACAGATTGCGAAGCGCCTGCGTGCCACACTTGTTTTCACGCATCCGGATGGCTCGTCCGGCGCATTCCATCGGAGAGGGCTTCGATGACCACAACGATCGAACACCTCGACGACAGCAACCCCGAAACCGGCGCCGGTGCAGGATCCGACAGCGTCGAAAGTGCGCGGAGCGGGAAGCCCCGACCGGGGCGTGTCGCCCATATGCCGGCACTCGACGGCATGCGCGGCTTGTTCGTGATCATCGGGCCACTCGCCTATCACTTTGCCCCGTATTGGATCCCCGGTGGGATCCTCGGCATCGATCTCTTCTTCGTGCTTTCGAGTTTCCTCATCGTCACGATCCTGCTCAATGAGCACGACCGAACTGACAAAGTCGACGTCGGCAGCTACGCGTCCCGAAGGGTGCGAAGACTCCTGCCCGCCCTCGTGGCCACGTTCATGGTCACAGCTTTTGTCACGGCGTTCATCCTCGATGTGTCTCGTATCCCGAAGTGGACCGGCGGCATCACTGCAGCAATGAGCTATGTCGCGAACTGGCGTGAGATCTTTGCCGGCACGAACTACTTCGATGCGAGTCAATACTCGAATCCGCAACCATTCAGGCACGTGTGGTCGTTCGCTATCGAGGAACAGTTCTACCTGTTCGCGCCGTTCTTCATCATCATCTGTCTCAAGTGGTTCTCGAAGCGGTGGCTCACGATCATCTCGGTGGGAGGAGCCATTGCATCGGCGATCTGGATGTCGATCGTTTTCGACCCGAACAATCCTCAAACAATCTCCCGCGCCTATTACGGCACTGATACACGAGCGTTCGCCCTCCTACTCGGTATCGCCATGGCTGTCGTCTGTAACGAGTACGGCCCGCCGCGCACCAGGTTCGGTCGGTGGATCACGCAGCTCCTCGGGTTGATCTCCACCGTGGGGTTCATCTACTTGATGCTCACGGTGAGCGAGAAGACCGCCTGGATGTTCGATTACGGCGGCTTCTTCCTCGTCGCTGTGCTCTCGGTGTTCATGACCAGGGCCGTTTCGATGCCGACTGGTTGGCTGCACGGCATGTATCAGAACCGCTTCCTCATGTGGGCGGGGCGGCTCGGTTTCGGCCTCTACCTCTACCACTGGCTGGTGTTCATCGCGATCGACAGCGATCGATCGGCCGACAAGCCCGGCTTCAACAACGCCCGCGACATGATCCTCGGCTTCGGCCTCACGTTCCTGCTGGCCTGGGCCAGTTATCGGTGGATCGAGAAGCCGTTCATCAAAGGTCGTTGGCCCGGATGGAAATTGGTCGCCGGGCTCAGCGGCGGCATCATCATCTCGCTCACGCTTCTGCTCTACGCCAATGCCGTCCGGACACCAAAGGTCTCTGCGCTCAACGGTGTTCCCGCGCAGGGCACGACACCAATCGCCCTGGGCAAGAACAGTCCGTGTGTCGCACCGGCTGGGAGCGACCCCGTCCGCATCCTCGTCGTCGGCGATTCGGTGATGGTGCAACTCGGCGCGGCACTTCGTGATTGGTGTGCCAGTCATCCCGGACAGATCATGGTGATGTCCGACGCCGAACTCGGTTGCGGCACAACGCGCGGCGGCGACAAGAAGTACGAGGACGGCCCCGGACCAGTGAGCCCGATCTGCAGCACCTGGGCTGATCCGGTCGACCCCCTTCTCGTCCCCGACCCGGACATCGTCTCGTGGGTCACCTCAATTGACACCTATCACCCCGATGTCGTGCTTTCGTATGGCAGCCCATGGGACACAATCGACCGCCGGATTCCGCAGGGTGGGGATCAGTGGTTACGGCCGGGAGATCCCGTCTACGACGACTACATCCGTTCCGAATATTCGGAAGCTCTCTCGATCCTGTCGGCCCACGGAGCATCAATCGCCTGGCTCAGGACTGCGCATCTCAATCGCTCGAGCCCCTACAACTCACCGGACCGCATCGACCGACTCAATGAGATCGTGCTGCCGCTCGTCGAGGCCCAGCCCAGGTCCGTCGTCATCGATTATCAGGAGTACCTCGGCCCTACAGGTGGAGCGAAAGATGTCGCCACCCGTGACGACGGGGTCCATATCCGGGCCGATCATCTCCAGACGGTGGTCGACTGGCTTGCTCCGCAATTGATCGCGGCGAAACAACTTCCGGCATCGAACTCAGGCAGCGTTCCGAACTGAGACGCGACACCGGCCCGCCGATCGAATCGGTTCGGGCCGGTGAGCATCGTTCTCGGAATGAGGAGCCGACCCGTACGGGTCGGAGGCTCAACCGCGCTTCGGGGTGTAGAGGACCTGCATGCGATAGAGCAGCGCCGGACGCTCCGAACCTACGGCGCCGATCTCTGCCTCGGTGGTGATGAGCGTGCCCTTCGGCTTGGCATCAGCGCGCACAACACGCGAACGGGCGTGCACCTCGGCGCCTGCCGGCACCGGCGAGAGGAATCGCAGCGACTCAGCGCCGTAGTTCACGGCACTACCGAATCCGGTGACCGAGACCGGCATGGTGACGAGCTTCGGCATGAGGCTCAGCGTGAGGAATCCGTGGGCGACCGGCCCGCCGAACGGGCTTTCCTTGATCGAGCGTTCGACATCCACGTGGATCCACTGACGGTCACCGGTCAGTTCGGCGAAGTCGTTGATCATCTGCTGCGTCACGACGATGGTGGAACCCCACTCCCCGAAGGTTTCGGAGGCGAGAGCGTTGATGGCGTCGATGTCGTCGAAGGCCACAGAAGTCATTCGGTTCTCTTTTCGATTTCGAGCGACCATCGTTCTGGACGGTCGGACGGGAGGGGCACAACGTGCCCGATGACTGGGCGATAGTACCGGTGCTGCGTCGACCGGAGGAAACCTCGTTCGGCAAATCCCCCGTCAGTTGCCTACGATCAGGAGATGACCTTGCTCATCCCTGAATCGCTCGTCAGTGATCGAATTGATCAACTCCTCAGTGACCTCGACCCTCGTACCTGCGAGAACCAGGAGTTCCGCGGCCGACAGTACGACTTAGGACTCGCCTGGGTGCACTTCCCCGAGGGTTTCGGTGGTCTGAATCTCGCGCCGAATCATCAGAAGGAGATCGACGCCCGACTCAAGGCCGCCGGTGCAGCCTCCGTCGACTCCCCGTACTTCTTCGGTCTCACGATGGCGGGACCCACCATCGTCACTCACGGTGACGAAGAGACCAAGGGCGAGCGACTCCGCCGCATCTTCACCGGCGAGGACTACTGGTGCCAGCTCTTCAGCGAGCCGGGCGCCGGCTCTGACCTCGCCGGACTCGCGTGCAAAGCCGTGCGCGACGGCGATGAATGGGTCATCACCGGCCAGAAGGTCTGGAACACGCTCGCTCATCTCGCCAACCGCGGAATGCTCGTGGCCCGCACCGATTCCGAAGCTCCCAAGCACAAAGGCATGACCTATTTCGCGCTCGATATGACCGCACCGGGCGTGGAGGTGCGTCCGCTCCGCCAGATGACCGGCGAGGCCGAGTTCAACGAGGTGTACCTCACCGAGGTTCGCGTTCCTGATTCCGATCGAATCGGCGACGTGGGTGAGGGATGGCGGGTCTCGATGACCACGCTGGCCAACGAGCGCACCACCATCGGCGGTGGCGGCGGCGGCACCCCGCAGCCCGGTTCCGGCGCTATCGCCGAAGCAGTCCGCATCTGGAACGACACGGAGACCGAACAGAATCCGGTTCTCAAGGACCAACTCATGCAGTTGTGGGTGGAAGCAGAGGTGCTGCGCCTCACCAACGTCCGGGCCTCGCAGAATCGCAAGGCCGGTAATCCCGGTCCCGAGGGGTCCATCGCCAAACTGCAGTTCGCCGAGGTCAACAAGCGCATCTACGCGTTCTGCGTCGATCTGCTCGGTGCGCGGGCTCTCGTTGATTACGACTACACGATGCGCCGCAGCGAGTCGCTCGGCCTCACCGGTCCCCCGGGCTCCGCTCGCAAGATGTTCCTTCGAGCCCGGGCCAACTCCATCGAGGGCGGCACCTCCGAGATCCAGCGCAACATCCTCGGCGAGCGTGTGCTCGGTCTGCCCGGCGAACCGCGTGTCGACAAGGACCTCCCCTGGAGTCAGGTCCCCCGCAACTGATGCGCGTCGATCTCGACGTCTCGATCGATCCGAACGAGTACTCCTTCTCGCATGACATCCGGGTCCGGTTCGCGGAAACCGATGCCATGGGCGTCATGCATCATTCCTCATATGTCGCGTTCCTCGAGGAAACGAGGGTGGAGTACCTCCGATCCCTCGGTCGTCCCTACGGCGAGCTTCGCGACGAAGGATTCGAACTTGCTGTCCTTGAGATCGTTCTGCAGTACCGGCAATCCGCCCGGTTCGAAGATGTCATTCGTGTGCACACCCGTGTCAGGGCAATGCGCGGGGCGTCGTTCCAGATGGACTACCTGCTCATGATCGACGGTTCTCTCTGTGCTTCCGGGGCAACCGTGCATGGAGTGGTCGATAAGAACGGACGCGCAACCCGCGCTCCGGCGTGGCTCAAGACATTGCTTACTGGTTCGCCGAGCTGACTAGTCGCGGAAATTCGGCTTTCGTCCCTCTGCCCGCGCCGCAACTGATTCGTCCCAGTTCTTGGTGGTGAGTCGTACATAGAGCTGTGCGTTCATCTCGTGGCGCATATGTGAGCGGAAGCTCGTGGCTTCGAGACCGGCAAGAGTCATCTTCTTGGTCAGTTCGACACCAATTCGGCTGAGTCCAGAGATCCGGTCGGCGATCTCGTAACAGGCCGGAAGAAGCTCTTCTCGGGACACGACGTTCGTGAGGAGACCGCACCGTTCAGCTTCGTCGGCGTCCATGTCGCGACCGGTGAGCATGAGCTCGGTGGATCGTCCAGCGCCGATGATTCGGGGCAGCAGGAAGCTCAGGCCGAGCTCGGTGGCAGTCAGCCCGTTGTTGATGCCCGCAGCCCGAAAATACGCCTCAGGGGTGCCGACCCGGATATCGCAGGCCGCGGCCAGGCAGAGCCCGCCGCCGACCGCAGCACCGTTCACAGCCGCGATCACTGGTTGGGGCATCTCCTGGATGCCGAGCACGATGTCGTCGAGCAGCTTGCCGGCCCGATGGGCGATCACGGTCGGTGTGAGCCCTTCGATATGGGGGATGGTGCCTGACATCTTCTGGTCGGCCCCCGAACAAAACCCCTCACCGGCGCCGGTGACGATCACAACCCTGGTGTCGTTGTCGTTCGCCACGGCATCGAGTTGCTCCTTGAACGGCAGCATCACGTCGAACGCCATGGCATTCATTCGCTCAGGACGGTTCAACGTGATCACAGTGACCTGCGGATGTGGCTTGTCGACGAGGACGAATGACATGGTTTCTCCCAGCGATCGAGTGTGCACAGACCCTAGTCAGAGCGACCAACGCGGCTATCGCTGGATGGCCTGCGGCATTCGCCTCTCCGCCAGCCCTTCCCGATAGAGTGTCGACGGTTCCCATCTGCCCCACGGGGGATCCGGCCACGCATCCGATACCGGCGCTGGTGCCCAAAGCACCCCTGGTTCATGTCCGTGCCCGGCGTTCTCCGTGTCCCCGACCAGCGGCCGGGCAGATGTACAAAAGGAGGCGCACATGGGTGCGCAACGCACAAGCTTTGAGAAACTCCAGCGCGACCGTGCTCGGAAGGCGAAACAGGCGATGAAGCGGGAGAAGCGCCTCTCGGGCGATGATTCCCCTGACGATGAGCCCACGGTCGAGCTCACCACTGAAGG
>Ga0209084_1000259_pt1 | contig 51535 bp, 53 predicted proteins | sample C_130820_MF_Meta_FD_187309 | JGI IMG/M metagenome (GOLD analysis project Ga0209084, IMG submission 187309) | Freshwater microbial communities from Lake Croche, Canada to study carbon cycling - C_130820_MF_MetaG (SPAdes) (version 2) | ecosystem: Environmental > Aquatic > Freshwater > Lake...
GAACGACCTCGCGGTGATCAAGGTCGTCGGTGTCGGCGGCGGCGGCGTCAACGCCGTCAACCGGATGATCGACGCGGGTCTGAAGGGTGTCGAGTTCATCGCCGTGAACACAGATGCACAGGCACTCCTGATGTCCGATGCCGATATCAAACTCGATATCGGCCGTGAGATCACCCGCGGCCTTGGTGCTGGTTCGGATCCAGAGATCGGCAAGGCAGCCGCCGAGTCGCACAGTGAGGAGATCGAGGAGGCACTGAAGGGTGCCGACATGGTCTTCATCACCGCCGGAAAGGGCGGTGGCACCGGTACCGGTGCAGCACCCGTCATTGCCCAGATCGCCAAGGGTCTCGGTGCGCTCACCATCGGCGTGGTCACCCGCCCCTTCGCCTTCGAGGGCAAGCGCAGGTCCACTCAGGCCGAGTCAGGGATCAAGACACTCAAGGAGAAGGTCGACACCCTCATCGTCATCCCGAACGACCGACTGCTCACGGTGTCGAACGACAAGACCTCCGTGCTCAATGCGTTCAAGATGGCCGATGAGGTTCTCCTGCAGGGCGTGCAGGGCATCACCGATCTCATCACCACGCCGGGCCTGATCAACACCGACTTCGCCGACGTGAAGATGATCATGAGCGATGCCGGTTCGGCCCTTATGGGTATTGGCTATGGATCCGGTGAGGGTCGTGCGCTCAGCGCTGCCCGAGCGGCCATTTCCTCACCGCTGCTTGAAGCCTCCATTGAGGGCGCCCGGGGAATCCTGCTCACCATTGCCGGTGGCAGCGACCTTGGCCTGTTCGAGGTCAATGAGGCCGCCGAGATCATCCACGGCGTGGCCCACGCCGATGCCAACATCATCTTCGGCACGGTCATCGACGACAGCATGGGCGACGAGGTCCGGGTCACGGTCATCGCTGCAGGGTTCGATCGGTGGGATGGCGATCCCAAGGCAAGTGGTCGCGCTGGGCGTTCGGCCGGTAGCGAGGGCGTACGCGATGTCTTCGGCTCTTCCGGCGACGACTCCGATGATTCCGGCGACGACGACTTCGACGTCCCGTCGTTCCTCAAGTAACGCATCAGGGCGAACGCTCGATGCAGACCTGGTCCGCCCCACTCGGGGCGGATCGTCGCGTCCGGGTGGGCGTCACTGATCGCTCCGATGGCGATCTCAACATCGACAGTGATCCTGAGGAACTTGCGGCCCGCCGCACTGCCATCATCGACCGACCCTGGCTCTGGCTGCGGCAGGTCCATGGGGCTGACGTCGTGCTCGCCGGAGTGGCTGACAATGTCAGCGACCTGCAGGGCGCATGCGGTGATGCTGCCGTGACGACACGGGCCGATCTCGTTCTTGCTGCCCAGAGCGCGGATTGCGCGACTCTTGCGCTCTGGTCCCCGCAAGGACACATCGCCGCCGTCCATGCCGGCTGGCGCGGTCTTCGGGCCGGAATCATCGCTGCGACGGCGGCGACCATGCGGACCAATGGCGCCAGAGAGATCCGGGCGTTCACTGGGCCCAGCATCGGGCCCGAGTGTTACGAGTTTCACGGAGCGGAACTCGACCAGATGGTCGCCGCATTCGGCGCCTCGGTCGTTGCTGTCACATCGGCCGGCGAGGTCGGCCTCGATGTCGGCGCAGCGGTCTCCATTGATCTACTGCGCAATGACATCGAACGGGTGGGTGGCGTCGACGCCTGCACGGCCTGCCGTCAGGATCTCTACTGGTCATATCGGGCGCGGGCTGATCAGGAACGCCATGCCCTGGTGTGCTGGATCGAGTCATGAGCACGCCGTCAATCGATCCTGCACTCGTCGCTGATCGGGTGGAACAACTGCGGGAGCGAATCCTGGCGGGGGCACCGGATCGTCAGGTGCGGATCATGGCGGTCACGAAGGGGTTCGGCCCGGAGGCTGTGTTCGCGGCACAGGCAGCGGGGCTTGATCTCATCGGGGAGAACTACGCCCAGGAGATGGTGGCGAAGGCCTCCGCCGTGCACGTCAAGCGTCCGATCGAATGGCATTTTCTGGGCAGACTCCAGCGAAACAAGGTTCGCTCCCTCGTGGGGTTGGTCAATGTCTGGCAGAGCGTTGATCGCAAGGAGTTGATCGATGAGCTCGCCCGGCGTTCGCCCGGAGCCCGCGTGTTCATCCAGGCGAACCTCTCCGGCGAGTCCCAGAAGGGGGGCGCCGAACTTGAAGACGTGCGGCAACTGGTTCAGCACGCCCGGTCGGCTGGATTGGCAGTTGAGGGTCTGATGGGTGTGGGGCCGGAAGGTCCCGCCGAACATGCGCGGAGCGGATTCCGTTCACTCGTCAGGCTTGCTGATCAACTGCAACTTCCCGAACGCTCCATCGGGATGACGGGTGATCTCGAGGTGGCAGTGCAGGAAGGATCCACGATGATCCGGGTCGGCAGTGGCCTTTTCGGCCCTCGCCCACCCCGCTGATCGGCTTCCGGGGACCCCACCTCCTTCTGAACCACTACCCTTGGCAACCGAACGACGAACGGTGGGGGCAGCGACCCACTGAATCACGGAGGATTTCATGACGACAGTATGGCGACGTGCCATGGTCTATCTCGGTCTCGGACCGGATGAGGAATACGACGATTACGGGACCCAGGGAGACCTTTCGGGCGCAATGGTGGAACCGGTCACGCCCATCGGCCGGCCGGCCCCGGCCCGTCCGGCAGCAGTCCCTCAGGCCCAGCGGCCGCAAGCTCCGATCTACTCGACTCCGCCAGAGGCCGGCGACGGGCCGTCGGTGCGACCGGTGCCGATCACCGGTGAAGACCCCTCGAAGCCACGGGTGCGGGCCGTCCCGCAGCGCAGCAACGCTCGAGCGCATCTCGTCACCCCCACGAGTTTCTCGATGGTGCAAGAAGTTGCCGACAAGTTCAAAGCGGGGCAGGCCGTGGCCGTCGACATGAGCGAGTCGGATCGGGAACTCTCCCGTCGACTCATCGATTTCCTCAGCGGCATGTGCTACGGCATCGGTGGCGAGATGGAGAAGATCGAAAATGGTCTCTTCCTGTTGTCACCCATTGGTGTCGAGGTTCCTGCCGACGAGCGTCGACGGCTCATCAACGACGTCCTCGGCGACTGATCCACTGCCGTGATCTGGTCATTCATCCATCTGGTTCTCCAGGTCTTCCTCTTCGCGCTTCTCGGTCGCATCGTGTTGAGCTGGTTCCCACCGAGTGGCCCAGGGGCGCTCGAGACGATCCGAATGCTGCTGTTCAGGATCACCGAACCGGTGTTGGCTCCAATCCGAAACCTGCTGCCCCCGGTGCGCGTCGGGGCGATGGGACTCGATCTTTCACCACTCATCGTCTTTCTCGTGCTCGAGATCCTCATGGCAGCGCTCCCGAACTGATCGACTGCCCCTCAGGGTTTGAGACTGCAGGATTCACAGCACCCTCGGCCAATCACACGCGGGTACCATCGTCGGATGGAAGACACGAGCGTCCAGCCCACGCCACAACTGCTGACCGAGATTCAGTTCAATACCGCGCGCAAGGGTTACGACCCCGGAGAGGTCGATGCGTTCCTCGAGCGTCTCAGCGCGGCGGTCACGCAGATGCAGGACAAGTTGCGGCAGTCAGCCGCAGCAGCGCAAGACGCTCAGCGTCTGGCAGCCGAAGCTGTGCGCGCCAAAGAGGTCCTGCAGGCACGGGTCGACGAACTCGAGAGCGGCGCAACGTTCGCTCCGGTGGCCGAGGACGTGTCCCCGGAACTCGAGGCTGAGCAGGCCGCCTCGCTGCTGGCAATGGCCCGGCGAACCTCCGACGCCGTCGTCAACGATGCCCGCACCGCCGCTGCTGCGCTGCTGAGCGACGCCGAAACCGAGGCTGCCAATATCTTGCGCGACGCCAAGGCGAAGGCAGACGCCACCGTGGGCGATCTTGATGCCAAGCGTCAGGAACTCCGAGCCGACACGGCTGCGCTCGAGGCATTCCTTGACGAACAGCGGGCTTCGCTGTCTGCTGGTCTCTCACAGATCCAGGCTGTACTCGACGATCCGCGTGCGCTGCGGGTCGGTGCGCCTCCGGTGCTGGAAGCATCCGTGCTCATCGTCGACGAGCCGGTCGTCCCATCGAGCGATTTCCCGACCATGGCGACGCCGGCCGTTGTGGATGAACAAAGCGCGACAGGTACAGATACGAACTCCGCTCTCGAAGATCCCAGTTCCACACCTTCGGCAGGAACTGAAGGCTCAGGTGCCGAACCAGAACCGACCACGGGTGGAGAACTATTCGGCGCCAAGGATGACGAGGTCGATGAGGCGATGCGGAAATTCTTCGACGCCAACTTCGACGATGACGAGCGCTTCGGTCGCTAGGACAGCCGGAGGCTCACTGACACCGGGGTGCCATCGAGTTCGATCTGACGTTCGCCGCCCCCGAAGCTCACGTCGGTGGCGAGGATCTCTGCGGTGATCGCTGAGCGGTACTGCTCAATAATCCCCTGCAGGCGGTTATCGGCGTCGATGACGACAGTGATCCGGTCGGCGATTTCGAATCCGGCTGATTTCCGTGCATCGTTGAGCGCCCGGATCAGTTCACGTGATGTTCCTTCGGCACGCAGAGTGTCGGTCAACTCGAGGTCGAGGGCGACAGCCCAACCTGCATCCTCGACCAGTGCAAGCGATTCGTGACGTTCGGCTCGCACCTCGACTTCTGAGGATTCGAGTCGCTCACCGGCGATCTCGATGAATCCCTGAGCCTCGAGTTGAGACTGGAGGGCAGAGCCGTCAGCATCGGCGAGCGCGGACTTCACATCGTTGACCTTCTGGCCGAGACGGGGACCGAGCACACGGAAGTTCGGAATGACGTTCCAGCGCAGCAGTCCCGAGAGGGTGTCGAGGCGCTCAAGCGTCTTGACATTGAGTTCGGACATGATCTCGTCGTCGATCTCAGGGGAGAGGACGATCCCCGGGTGCAGCAACAGTGCCCGTGCCAGTGGCTGACGCACCTTTGCCTTGGCATCAGTGCGGGCCGAACGGCCAAGTGCAACAAGGCGCCGGGCCGCGTTCATCTGCTCGGAGAGCGCGGTGTCGTGGCGGCCCTGAGCAACAGGCCAGTCCGTGAGATGCACCGAGGTTTCGCCGGTCAGGGTTGTGTGGATCTCGTCAGCGAGGAACGGACAGAACGGGGCCAGCAGTTTGGAGATTGTGACGAGACATTCGTAGAGCGTTGCGTGGGCGCTGGCGTCGCTCGACTTCCAGAACCGGGGTCGGCTCCGGCGCACGTACCAATTCGAGAGATCGTCGACGAAGCGGGCGATACGCGTGGCGCCTGTGAGCGCGTCGAATGCGTCGAGCGCCCCAGTCACGACTTCGATGGTGTCATCGAGTTCGGAGAGGACCCAACGGTCGAGGATGTGGGTGGGTGCCACTGGTTCTGACGTGGGCTCCCACCCGTCGAGATCGGCATAGGTGGCGAAGAACGAGTGGACATTCCAGAGGGTCAGGAGGGTCTGACGGGTGGCCTCGCGAATACCGTCGGGGAACACCCGGCGAGGGGTCCACGGCTGACCCGAGGAGAAGAAATACCAGCGCAGAGCATCGGCTCCGAGCGTGTCGAAGATATCGAATGGGGCGATGACATTGCCCCGCGATTTCGACATCTTCTGCCCGTTCTCATCGACGATGAGCGCCAAGCACACCACATTTTTATACGGCGTGGAGCCGAAGACGAGGGAGTTCACTGCCAGTAGCGAATAGAACCAACCTCGGGTCTGATCGATAGCTTCGCAAATGAAATCTGCGGGGAACGCGTGGTCGAACTGGTCGGCGTTCTCGAATGGATAGTGCTGCTGGGCTGTGGGCATGGAGCCCGAGTCGAACCAGGCATCCAGCACAGGAGCGACCCGTCGGGAGGTGCCGGAGCACTGAGCGCTTGTGCAGGGGAAGGTGATGTCGTCGACGTAGGGCCGGTGCAGGTCGAGTTCGGTGAGATCGGAACCGCTGAGATCGCTGAGTTCGGCCACTGAGCCGATGCAATGTTCATGTCCACCGGTATCGCATCGCCAGATGGGCAGGGGAGTTCCCCAATAGCGGTCACGCGACAAGGCCCAGTCGATGTTGCCCTCGAGCCATTTGCCGAACCGGCCGTGCTTGATGAATTCGGGGTTCCAGTTGATGGTGTCGTTCTGCTCGATGAGCAGATCCCGATGTTCGGAGGTGCGCACGAACCAGGATGTCTTGGCCCAATAGATCAGAGGCGTGCTGCAGCGCCAGCAATGGGGGTAGCTGTGTTCGTAAGCCTGTTCGCGCACGAGCAGACCTCGTGCCTCGAGCATGGCAATGATGTCGCGGTCCGCGTCCTTCACGAATCGCCCGGTGAAGTCCGGCACGGTGTGATCGAACGAAGCTGCTGCATCAACAGGGTTAAGGACCGGGAGTTTCTCGGCCCGACCCACCTGGGCGTCGTCCTCGCCGAACGCAGGAGCAAGATGCACGATGCCGGAACCATCCTCGGTGGTGACGAAGTCGGCGGCAACGACCCGCCAGCCATCGGCACCGGCGGGAACCTCGAGGTCGGTGAAAGGTCGCTGGTACCGCCAGCCGACCAGTTCAGCGCCGGTGAACGATTCGACGATCTCGGAATCCTCGGGGGCGAGAGCCGCAGCCATGACGAGATCGCGCTGTCCGTCGGTCGAGCGCACCCGCACGTAGTCGATGGTGGGGCCGACAGCAGCAGCGACGTTGGAGATGAGGGTCCAGGGCGTGGTGGTCCACACGAGCAGGTCGACATCGCGGCCATCGACCGGGAACCGCACGTACACCGACGGATCAGTGACATCGCGATAGACGTCAGGTTGGCCGAGTTCATGGCTCGACAGCGCTGTGCCGCAACGTCCGCAATAGGGCGAGACTTTGTGGCCCTCGTAGAGCAGCCCCTTGTCCCAGAGTTGTCGTATGAGCCACCAGACCGACTCGACATAGGAGTTATCGAGAGTCCAGTAGGCGTCAGCGGTATCAATCCAGACCCCTGATCGTTCGGTGAGAGCGGTCCAGTCGGTGACGTAGCGCTGGACTGATTCTCGGCAGCGACGATTGAACTCGGCGATTCCGAAGGCTTCGATCTCGGTCTTGGTCGAGAGTCCGAGTTCCTTCTCGACCTCGAGTTCGACCGGTAGGCCATGGCAGTCCCAGCCACCCTTGCGGGGGACATCACGCCCGCGCATTGTCTGGAAGCGGGGATAGATGTCCTTGAACACCCGGGCCCAGACATGGTGCAGGCCGGGCCGGCCATTGGCGGTCGGGGGTCCTTCGTAGAAGATCCAAGGCTCACCACCGGCCCTGAGGCGCCGGGCGGCTGCGACGATGTCGTCGTCCTTCCAACGGGAGAGCACACTCGTCTCGAGAGATGGCAGATCCAGATCAGGGTTCACGGGGCCGAACGACATGAGCCAAGCGTAGGCGGTCCTCCGCCGGACACCGTGCGGTGGGTGTTGCCTCCGTCGCCGCGGTGACCTACCCTGCCCACCCCTGTGCTGCAGGTGTCTGGCGAACCGGTTCTCCGGTTCTCTCACTGCGCGGTGGTGGTCGATCCCGACCGCTCTGGCGAACCAAGAAGGTGATCATGGCAAGCAAAGTCCCGGCGAAGAAGGCGACTCCCGCGAAGAAGGCTGCTCCAGCCAAGAAAGCGGCGGTCCCGACGACTCCCGCGAAGAAGGCTGCACCAGTCAAGAAGGCTGCACCAGTCAAGAAGGCTGCTGTGAAAAAGGCTGCGCCAGTGAAGAAGGCTGCTGTGAAAAAGGCTGCGCCAGTGAAGAAGGCTGCTGTGAAAAAGGCTGCGCCAGTGAAGAAGGCTGCTGTGAAAAAGGCTGCGCCAGTGAAGAAGGCTGCTGTGAAAAAGGCTGCGCCAGTGAAGAAGGCTGCTGTGAAGAAGGCTGTATCGGCGAAAAAGGCGGTTCCGACCAAGAAGGCCGCTCCGGCGAAGAAGGCCGCACCCAAGAAAGCACCTGTGACAACCTCCCCCCCCGAGAAGTCCTCCCCGTCCGTCCCGGCAACGCCGGCGAAGGCGGTTACCCCCGCAGTTGCGAAGCCGTCGCAGGCCAAGCCGCCGGCTCTGGCCAAGAAGCCCGATCCGCCGAAGCCGAAGGCGTTCAAGTATCCGTTCGACGCCAAGTTCCTCGAGTCACAGCGTCTGCTGCTGCTGAGCGAACGGGCCCGCCTCATGCGCGATGCCGACAGTCTCACCGCCGAAGCCAATCTGCTGGCCGAGATGCGCGAGCCCGGTGACGTCCAGTTCGATGAGGAGTCAGGAGAGGGCGACACCCTCGCAGTCGAGCGAGAGCGCGACCTCGCCCTTTCGGCGCAGTTCCGCGATCAGGTCGACGAGATTGATCTCTCACTCCTGAAGATCCCAGCCGGTACCTATGGCATCTGCGAGATCTCCGGTCTCGCCATCCCGCGCGAGCGACTCAAGGCAATCCCGTGGTGCCGTGAGCGTGTCGAGTACAAGGTCGGGGGCTTCGGTCGTCGCTAAGCGGACGGACGGCGCTGCCACCACTCACCGCCGTCTGTTCCTCGCCGTCGCTGCCGGCTGGCTGGTCTTCGATCAACTCACGAAGACTTGGGCCGAGCATGCGTTGACGGGCGCCCCGGTGCACGTGATCGGGACCATGCAGTTCGAACTCACCTATAACTCGGGTGCGTCGTTCAGCTTGGGAACCGGCCTCGGACCATGGATCGCGCTCGGAGCGCTCGGTGTGGTGGCGGCTCTGCTCTGGGTCGGTCGTTCGGTCCGGTCACGAATCAGTGCCGTGGCCCTCGGCCTGATCGTCGGCGGAGCGCTCGGAAACGTCATCGACCGAGCAGTTCGCGGCGACGCCGGTTTCCTGCACGGTTCGGTCATCGACTTCATCGACCTCCAATGGTGGCCGGTGTTCAACATCGCAGACGTGGGCGTCGTCTGCGGAGCAATCCTGCTCGTCATCGCCACGTTCCGAGGATCCCCCACATGAGTGCCCACGAAGTTGTCCCCGAAGCACTTGACGGAGAACGTATCGACCGTCTTGCCGCCATGATCACCAGTGCCAGTCGGACCCAGGTGGTCGATTGGATCGCCGCTGGGTTGGTCCGGCGCAATGGCGCAGTCGTCGCAACCCGGTCACAGCGTGTCCACACCGGCGATCGCATCGATATCGAGGTGGATCTTGATGCTCCGCCCGCAGCGCTCGTCCCGGAGCCCGATGTACCGATCACGATCGTGCATGTCGACGATGATGTGATCGTCATCGACAAACAGGCCGGTCTGGTCGTACATCCGGGTGCCGGCAATGCCACGGGCACGCTCGTGCAGGGTCTGCTCGCCCGTTTCCCGGAGATCGCCGGCGTCGGCGACCCCGAGCGTCCCGGGATCGTGCATCGCCTCGACAAGGACACATCGGGGCTCATGCTGGTGGCCCGAACCCAGGAGGCGTACGAGGAACTCGTATCCATGCTCGCCGCCCACGAGATCGAACGTTGCTATCTCACGTTGGTCTGGGGGATCCCGGAGTCGGTCGGTGGTCTCGTCGATGCCCCGATCGGGCGGTCGCATCGGGAGCCGACTCGGATGGTGGTGAGCGCGCAGGGCAAGGAAGCCCGCACCCGCTATGAGGTCATCGAGACGTTTCAGGAACCGGTGCCGCTCGCGCTGCTCGAATGTCGTCTGGAGACCGGGCGCACGCATCAGATCCGCGTGCATATGGCCGCTATCGGTCACGCAGTTGTTGGTGATGATCGCTACCGAGGTGTCCGTCCAGCCGTGAGCACGCCTCGCATGGTGCTGCACAGCGCGCTCTTGAGTCTCGACCACCCGACCAAGGAAGGCGTGCAGCTCTCGTTCGAATCTCCGCTGCCCGAGGATCTCGCTGCGGTGGTGGAATCGGTCAGGAACCCGTGACCCATGGCGGGATGCTGCCTGCTGTGGCGGCACTCTCGCTGGGCCAACCGGCTTCTCCACGGGAGATCGCCACGATGTCGGCAAGGGTGACGGCCTCGAGGTACCGCCGCATGTGTTCGCCGACATCAGCCCAGACGGCCAGCAGCACACACTGCCCCTCATGGTCACAGGAGCCGTCGGTATGGGGTTCGCGGAAGTCACCGGCCACGATCGGACCATCGACGGCGCTGACGATTGACGACAGGCTGATCGTTTCCGGCGAGCGGGCGAGCACGTAACCGCCGCCCACCCCGCGCTTGGACCTGACAAGACCCGCGCCCTTCAGGGCCAACAGGATCTGCTCGAGATAGGGCTGGGGGAGACCGGTGCGTTCGGCGATGTCACGGACCGAGGTCGGACCACCTTCGTCGGCGTGGAGCGCGAGTGAGAGCAGTGCTCTGCTTGCATAGTCACCGCGGGTGGACACCTTCACGTGGCTCATCGTAGGGGCCGGCGTCGCTGCGTTGCGCCGCAGACTGCGACGGGCGCTACCGTGACCATCTCGGACAAGGAGGTCCGTCGTGGAGGGTCTACGGCCGCTACTGCCCGAATATGGCGGAGCATGCATCGACAGTGTGGTCCCGGCTCTTCTCGACCTCGACCGGGAGCCGCCCGATTGGATGCCGTCGCAACTGCTCGAGGCCGAACAGGTCGTCGTCCTGGTGCTCGATGGTCTGGGTTGGCTGCAGTTGGACCGCTTTGCGAAATTCGCGCCCACCCTTCGGGGCCTCGAGGGTCGGTCGATCACCAGCGTTGCTCCCACCACGACGGCCACCGCTCTCACATCAATCACGACGGGCCTCGCTCCGGGTGTGCATGGTGTCGTCGGTTACCGCATGCGCGTCGAGGGCCAGGTGCTCAATGTGCTGCGCTGGAACGCCAACGGGCGTGATGCCAGATCGGCGATCTCCCCGGAGTCCACCCAGCCCCATGTCGCCTTCGAAGGGCAGCGTCCACCGGTGGTCACGCGGGCCGAGTTCCGCGAGACCGGCTTCACCCGTGCGCACCTTGCTGGTGCGCGGCATCTCGGCTGGCGCATGCCATCCACGCTCGTTGCTGAAGTCGCCGGAGCACTGCGACGCAACGAGCCCTTCATCTACGCCTACTACGACGGCATCGACAAGATCGCCCATGAATTCGGTCTTGGCGAGCACTACCTCACCGAACTGCGAGCAGCTGATCGCGTCGCTGCCGACATTCTCGAAGTGCTTCCACCAGGGGCTGCGCTCGTGGTGATCTCTGATCACGGACAGGTCGATGTGGGCGAGAACACGATCACCCCGCATGCCGAGGTTTTGGCCCATGTCGATGTGCAGTCGGGTGAGGGCCGCTTCAGATGGCTTCATGCTCGTCCGGGACATTCCCGGCAACTGCTCGAGTCCGCAGTGGCCCATCACAGCGATAGCGGCTGGATCCTGGGAGTGGACCAGATCATCGAGGAGGGTTGGTTCGGTCCCGTTGTCAGCGACGAGGCCCGCTCACGACTCGGTGACGTCGCTCTGGTGGCTCGTGAGGTCGTCAGCTACACGGATCCCACCGATACCGGTCTGTACGAACTGCGAGCCCGTCACGGGTCTCTCACCGCCGATGAGATGCTGGTTCCGTTCCTCACCGCATTCGGCTGAGTGATCCGCCGTCCAATGGGGGAGAATCGTTCATGAACGCATCGCAGGACAATCCCGTCGAACTCGTCTCCACCGGAGGTACCGACACCAGTTCGGCACCATCGGAGGAATCCACCGATCGGGAGTTCGTCTCCGAGCCGGCCAAAGTGATGCGAGTCGGTTCCATGATCAAGCAGTTGCTCGATGAGGTTCGCTCCACCACGCTCGATGAACCATCGCGTCAACGAATCCGCGAGATCTATGACCGTTCGATCACCGAGTTGGGTTCGGCGCTGTCGGTTGACCTCCGCGAGGAACTCAACCGGCTGGCTTTCCCGTTCCAGGAGGAGGGAACCCCGACCGAGATCGAACTTCGGGTGGCTCAGGCCCAGCTCGTCGGTTGGCTCGAAGGCCTGTTCCATGGGATCCAGGCCACGCTGTTCGCCCAGCAGATGGCTGCTCGCCAGCAGCTCGAGAACATGCGGGGACTTCCCCCCGGTTCGCTTGGTCCCAACGGAGCGCCTGACCTTGATGGCCGTCCCGGGCCGACCATCGAGGACCGGCCCGGGGCCTATCTCTGAGCTATCTCTGAGCTATCTCTGAAATAGCTGGCCGCTGAACACTGATTCAGGCGAGAGCCTTGGCGGCCTTCGACAACTGATATCCCGAGGCGAGCATCAGCAGACCGATCAGGATGAGCACGATCGCGATCAGAATCGCGGCCGCGTACTTGATGGAGTTCGGCCAGGCCATGACCGCGATGCCGACAGCGATGCTGAGAAGCCCGTGGATGATGAGGCTGCTGCGCCCCATCTCCTTGTCCACGAGCATCGAGGCGATCAGTGCCAGCACGCCGGTGATCACGAAGTCGAGTCCGATGAGCCACACGATGGTGGTGGAGACGGCACCGGCCCAGAAGATGAGGACCAGACCGAAGCCGACGTTGACGACGCCACGCAGAAGCAGGAAACCCCATGCGGAACCCTTGCGATGGGTGGTGATCGCCTCGGCAGACTGAGCGAAGCCCGAGACGAGGAACAGTACGCCGAGGATCACGCCGACCACATGAGCGGTGCGACTGGGCCAGAAGAGCAGGAACAGTCCAGCGAGCAGGCTGACAATTCCGATGCTGTAGGCGGTGATTCGCGATCCGCGCAGCAGGTCGAGTGTCGAGCGGTCATCTGTGGCCATGAAGGCCTCCTTCGTAGTTGTTGTCGTAGTTGTTGTCGTGGTCGTGTTCGTGGTCGTGGGTGCGTTCGGACCCGGAGAATTCCGGCGCCGGATCTGGTCCCCGGATGTGTCTCGGGACCAACCCACGCTAGAACCGCAGCCTCTTCTGAGCGGGGACCTGTGCCCGGGGATCGGTCCGGCGCCGTCGCTGAATCGGCAGTGCTACGGTCGCCGGCGGGCGGGTCACAAGGCTGTGATTCGCCCGCAACCGCCCACGATCCGTCTCTTCAGGAGTGCCCGGGTGCCCGATTCGTTCACCCATCTCCACCTACACACCGAGTTCTCGATGCTCGACGGAGCGGCGCGGGTTACTGACGTGGTGGCCGCCGCAGCCGCCGATGGGCAGCCCGCCATCGGCATCACTGACCACGGCAACATGTACGGAATCCTCGATATGTACCGGGCGGCCAAGGACGTCGGGATCAAGCCGATCATCGGTACCGAGCTCTATCAGGCCTATGAACATCGCACCGAGCGTCCCGCCCGTCGGGGTCGGATGGACGACTCCGGGGGCGAGGCCGACGGCGGTCGCAAGGCCTACTACCACCTCACTGCGCTCGCGGAGAGTGGGGTCGGTTACAAGAACCTCATCCAACTCTCGAGTCGTGCCTATCTCGAGGGCTACTACATGAAGCCCAAGGTCGACTGGGAGCTGCTCGAGGCCCATCACGAAGGCATCATCGCCACCACCGGATGTCTCGGTGGTCAGGTGCTGCAGGCACTCATGCAGGGCGACGAACGCGGGGCACTCGAGAAGGCCGCCCGTCTGCAGGACATCTTCGGACGCGACAACTTGTTCGTCGAGATCCAGGATCACGGCATCCCCGAGCAGCACACCACCAACCCGATGCTGTTCGAACTGGCTCGCAAGCTCCGGGCCCCGCTGCTGGCCACCAACGACAGTCACTACACGCATCAGCACGATGCCGTCTCGCATGATGCGCTTCTCTGTGTGCAGACCGGGTCATTGATGAGTGATCCCGACCGGTTCAAGTTCTCGGGCGATCAGCATTACCTGAAGAGTGCCGCCGAGATGCGTCGGCTCTTCTCCGAGGTTCCCGAGGCCTGCGACAACACGTTGTGGATCGCCGAGCGCTGCGATGTGGAGATCGAGTTCGGCAAGCCGCAACTGCCCAACTTCCCGTTGCCTCCCGGATTCACCGACGATGCCGATTACCTGCGTCATCTCACGATGGAGGGAGCGAAGGAGCGTTGGGGAGCGCAGATTCCCGACACGGTCGTCGAGCGTCTGGCCTATGAACTCAAGGTCATCGCCGATATGGGGTTCAGTTCGTACTTCCTCATCGTCTGGGACCTCATCCGTCATGCTCGCGACAGCGGGATCCGCGTCGGGCCCGGTCGTGGCTCGGCTGCAGGGTGCGCGGTCGCGTACACGCTTCGCATCACCGATCTCGATCCGATCAAGTACGACCTCCTGTTCGAGCGTTTCCTCAACCCGAGTCGCGTGTCGATGCCCGATATCGATATGGACTTCGACTCCCGATACCGCGACGAGATGATTCGGTACGCGGCGGAAACCTACGGCCGTGACCACGTGGCCCAGATCGTCACGTTCTCCACCATCAAGGCCCGAGCGGCAGTGCGTGACGCGGCCCGAGTGCTCGGGTATCCCTATGCGGTCGGCGACAAGGTGGCCAAAGCCATGCCGCCGCTGGTCATGGGTCGTGACACCCCGCTGTATGCGTGTCTCGAGGAACACCCGAAGTTCGCCGACGGTTTCAAGATGGCTGCCGACCTGCGTGAGATGTACACCTCTGACGACGACGCCCGACAGGTCATCGACGTGGCACGCGGACTCGAGGGTCTTCGTCGCCAGGACGGTATCCATGCTGCAGCAGTGGTGATCACCAAGGAACCGCTCACCGAATATCTCCCGATCCAGCGCAAGAACGAAGCCGGGGTCGATCCCGAACTCTCACCAGTGGTCACCCAGTACGAGATGCACGGCGTCGAGGATCTCGGTCTGCTCAAGATGGATTTCCTCGGCCTTCGCAATCTCGATGTCATCTCCGACACCGTCGAGATGCTTCGAGAGACCCGTGGCATCGAACTCGACATCGACACCGTGCCGCTCGATGACGACCTCACGCTCCAGATGCTGCGCGACGGCGACTCCATCGGTGTGTTCCAACTCGAGGGCGGCCCGATGCGGGCGCTCATGCGGTCTCTCGCACCCACGTCGTTCGAGGACGTCGCAGCACTCGTGGCGCTGTACCGCCCGGGGCCGATGGCGGCCAACATGCACAACGATTACGCGGACCGAAAGAACGGCCGCAAGCCGATCGAGTATCTGCACGATGACCTCGCGGAGCTCCTCGGTGACACCTATGGCCTGATGATCTATCAGGAGTCCGTGATGCGAGTGGCGCAGAAGTTCGCCGGCTATTCGCTCGCTGAGGCTGACAACCTTCGAAAGGCCTGCGGCAAGAAGGTCCGCGAACTCATCCAGGCCGAGCGCGAGAAGTTCGTGGCCGGCTGCGACACGGTCGGCTATGGCTCCGCCATCGGCACGTCACTGTTCGACATCATCGAACCCTTCGCCGACTATGCGTTCAACAAGAGCCACAGCTACGGCTACGGGCTCATCGCCTATCAGACCGCGTATCTGAAGGCCCATCATCCTGTCGAATACCTCGCCGCCCTTCTCACGAGCGTCAAGCAGAACCTTGATAAGGCCGCGGTGTATCTCAACGAGTGTCGGCAGCGCGGAATCGCCGTTTTGGTACCCGATGTCAACGTTTCGGCCAGTGATTTCATCGCCGTTGATCAACCCGACGGATCACGTGATATCGCATTCGGCATGTCTGCAGTCCGCAATGTTGGCGAGGGACTCGTGTCGCTCATCGTTGCCGAGCGTGACGCCAATGGTTCCTACGTCGACTTCTATGACTTCTGCGATCGAGTCGATACCAATGTTCTCAACAAGCGCACCATCGAATCGCTGATCAAGGCCGGTGGCTTCGATGCCATGGGGTACAGCCGCAAGGGACTGCTCGGGTACTACGACAAGATCATCGATGACACCGTCGTGCGCCGCCGGAAGGAGGCCGAGGGCCAGTTCGATCTCTTCTCCTCGGCATTCGATGACGCTCCCGCCGGCGTTGCTCCCGCCAACCGCTATGACATTCCCACCGATGACTTCGACAAACGCCAACGTCTGGCCTTTGAGAAGGAGATGCTCGGGCTCTACGTCTCGGACCACCCGCTCATGGGCGCTGAGGCCTCGTTGCGTCGGCGTGTCGAATGCGCCATCGCTGATCTCGAAGGGGTCGAGGACGGTTCGATCCGCACGATCGGTGGCCTTGTCACCACACTGCAGCGTAAGTGGACCAGGAAGGGCGACCTCATGGCGACGTTCACGCTCGAGGATCTCCAGTCCTCGGTCGAGGTCATGGTGTTCCCGAAGACGATGCAGACCTTCGGTCACCTTCTCGAGGACGATGCCGTTGTGATCGTCAAGGGACGTGTCGACACCCGCGATGACCAACCGAAGATCATGGCCACCGAACTCCAGCGCTTCGAACCGGTCACCGATGGAAATCCACCACTGCATATCAACATCAGTCCGTCGCGACTCAGCGATGAGATGCTCACTGCGCTCAAGGCACTCCTCAGCGATCATCAGGGCGAGTCGCAGGTCTTCCTCCATGTCGGTGAACGCCAGGTGCTTCGACTCCCTGATGCGTTCAATGTCGATGCCACCACCGGATTGCTCGCTGAGTTGCGGGTACTCCTCGGTCCCGACGCCATCGCCTGATCGAACGAGCAGTGTTCAGACGTCCCCATCGATCGCAGTGATCGCTGCGGTGACGCGGGCGGCGATCGCCGGATCGAGTCCCGGCGTGGCCAGCACCCGCCGGTACTCCCTGACCGCCGCAGCGGGTTGCCCAGTGGTGGCGAGCGCGTAGCCGAGCATGTGACGCATCTTCGCTTCGGCTGCGGTGGGGGAGCCGTCGCCGCCGAGGTCCCGTCGTCGCGCAGACTGGAGCAAGAGACCACGTTCGAGATGGGCGATGGCCTCGGCGCACCGATCGCGCTGCACGAGCGAATGACCGAACGCGAGCTCCATCGCCGGTCGCCACTGACCGTCATCAACGCCCCCGGAGATCGCCAGACAGTCCGGTGCGCCGGCGATGACGGCATCCCAACGACCGGCGGTATAGGCCCGGAGGGTGCGAGTCACCTGCTTCGGGGCATCGATCAACTGGCGTCGTTGGCGCAGCCCGCGCAGGGCAAGAGCCCATACGCCGCCTGCCAGAACAGCGATCAGGATGGAGGCGAGAATGGTCACGGCGGCGCACCCTAGTTTGCGGAGTTGCGCTCGACGGCTCCACGCGGTGGACTATGTATCCGCTTTTCTCCTTTTCTGGGAGCTTTTTCAGAGGCAGCAGACACATATGGCTATTGAGGTCGTTACCAAGGATTGCACCCAGCTCAGCGATGCCGAGCTGGCAGAGATGGCAGATATCTGCGTCGACGGCCCCAGCCGCTTCGAAGCGGGCCTTCTCTCCAAGCAGGTCGAGGCATGGGTGCTGGTCACCCTGGCCCGCGACTCGGGGCTCAAGGGCTTCTCGTTCTGCACGCTAGAGCGCATCGGTGGCACACCGAGCGTCTTGATCGGACTGGCTTCGGTGAAGCGAACCGCCAAGAGGAACTCGATCCTCAAGGCGATGATGCATGATCAGTTCAAGCGCTCTGTGATGGCCTTTCCTGACGAGGATGTTCTCGTCGGCACCCGCTTCACCACAGCAGCCGGGTTCGAGGCCTTCAAGACCCTCGACGACATCGTTCCCCGCCCGGAGCACAAAGCCACCGGTGAAGAACGGGCGTGGGGTCGTCGTCTGGCCAAGCGGTTCAGCATCGATTCGAGTTGGTACAACGATCAGATCTTCACCGCTACCGGCGATGGTTCATTCCCGCTCTCGCTCGATCACGAGTCACTCGATCCCGACTCCTTCGATCCGGCAGTCGTCTCGCTCTTCGATGGAGTGAAGGAAAAGACCGGCGATTCACTCATTGCCTTCGGCTGGGCAATGGCTGAGGATCTCGCCAAACTCAAGTGACCCACAGCCGGTGATGCAGTTCGCCGATGTCGTCCGTGGACGGCGCATGGTTCGCTCATTCACCGGTCAACCCGTGGAATCAGAGGTCCTCGACCGGATCTGCGATCTTGCTGTTCGCGTGCCCGCAGCCGGAAATACCCAGGGTCTCGATCTTGTCGTCCTCGAAGGGTCTGAGACCGACCTCTACTGGAATGCCAGTCTTCCTGCCTCGCGTCGCGAACAATTTCCGTGGCCGGGTCTTCTCGTCGCTCCGGTGCTGCTCATCCCGGTCTCGGATCCGAGCGCCTACGTGGAGCGTTACAGCGAACCCGACAAGGCGCACTCCGGACTCGGCGTCGGCGCCGATGCATGGTCAGTTCCCTACTGGTATGTCGATTCGGCGTTCAGTGCCATGGTTGCGCTTCTGGCTGCCGTCGACGAGGGTCTCGGCGCCGTGTTCTTCGGCCAGTTCGACCATGAGCCGGCGATCAAGCAAGCGCTGGGTATCCCAGCAGATCGTCGGCCGGTGGGCACCATCGCCATCGGCCATGCTGCGGCGGAGCAGCGCGCCAGCCAGTCGTCACTGCGACCGCGTCGTCCGATCCACGAGGTCGTGCACCGCGGAGGCTGGTGATCAGTCGCCGAGTTGGGTGAGCAACATCTCGACATCGTCGGCCGGCAATCCGCACGCGTAGTCCTGACAGACATAGGCACGACCATCGCCGCCGGTCTCGTCCCGACCCTCCCAGAGCGGAGAGGCGGTGGGTTCGCCCCACGCCAGCACTGCACCCGGGGTCCAACGCTGCTGGACCGCCCCGATGAGATCAGGTCGGTCGCCGGTGATGACGATCTCGGTGGACCCGAATGCGTGCAGTTCGACGGCGTAGAGGAGATGACCGAATCCGAGGGGAAGGCGACCAGCGGCTTCGCCCAGCATGGTGACGATCCGCCCGGCAAGCGAACGGAAGCGATCGTTCCCGGTGATCGCTGCGAGTCGCAGCAGTCCCACCGCGGCGAGACTGTTCGCCCCGGGAGTGGCGTTATCCATCAGTTCCTTCGGTCGGGTCACCAGTGCCTCGGCATCGGAACCAGTGCTGAACACGCCGCCGTTCTCTTCGTCCCAGAAGAGTTCGATGAGTGCATCAGCGGTGGTGATGGCCTCGTCGATCCATCGAGCCTGACCGGATGCTTCGGCGAGACGGACGAACGCATCGATCATCGCCCCGTGGTCGGCGGCGTAGGCGAGGATCTTGGCGTGGCCGTCGGCGGCAGTGCCATCCGTTGGGCCCTGCCAGGTGCGAAGCCAACGGCCGTCGACTCGTCGGAGGTTGTCGCACAGGAACTCGGCGGTCTCGATGGCGGCTGCGAGCCAACGTTGTTCGCCTGTGGCGGCCGCCGCCTCGGCCAGCGTGGCCAACATGAGGCCGTTCCATTCGAGGAGCACTTTGCTGTCGAGTCCGGGGCGCACCCGTTGTTCACGGGCTTCGAAGAGGGCGACACGCGCCCGCTCGACCGATTCGGGTCGGGCGATATCGCCTCGCACCACGCGTTCGAGGATGTTCGATCCCTCCCAGTTTCCGGCCTCGGTGATTCCGTGCCACTCGATCGCCGCCGCGGCGTCGGGGCCGGCGATGATCCGGACCCCATCGATCGACCAGACGTAGAACTTGCCCTCGACGCCTTCGGAGTCGGCATCCTCGGCGGAGAAGAATCCGCCGAGGGGATGACGCAGATCGCGCAGCACATACTCGATGGTTTCCTCGAGAACCTGGAGATGACGGGCCTCGCCGGTGAGTTGCCAGGCGTGGAGATAGACGCGGGCAAGCAATGCTTGGTCGTAGAGCATCTTCTCAAAATGGGGAATGAGCCACCGGCTATCGGTGGCATAGCGGGCGAATCCGCCACCGAGATGGTCGAAGATCCCGCCCGCAGCCATAGCGTCGAGGCTCAGTATCGCAGCATCAAGCGAACCGGCGTCGCCGGTGCGTTGGGCATGGCGCAGAAGAGTGTCGATCGACATCGTCTGCGGGAACTTCGGCGCTCGTCCGAATCCACCATCGGTGGTGTCGAGTTGGCTGAGCAATGAAGCGACAGCGGAGTTGACAACCGACTGCGATGGGGAGTCCTGGCCGCGGGGGATCTGATCCTGCGATGCGATGTGTTCGACGATCTCGTCGGCCTGACTGATGAGATCGTCGCGACGGGTCCGCCAGAGGTCGTCGATCGTGGTGCACAACGTGGTGAAACTGATGTGGTTGCCCTGGGAAACCTTCGGAAAATACGTCCCCGCATAGAAGGGTCGACCATCGGGCAGTGCGAACACGGTCATCGGCCAACCGCCGCGACCGACCATGGCCTGCACTGCAGCCATGTACACCGCATCGACATCGGGCCGTTCCTCACGATCGACCTTGATGTTCACGAACAGCTGGTTCATGAGCGCACCGGTTTCGGGATCCTCGAATGACTCATGGGCCATCACATGGCACCAGTGGCAGGCCGAGTAGCCGACTGAGATGAGCACGGGCACTTCACGGCGCTCCGCCTCCGCGAACGCGTCTGGACCCCAACTCCACCACTCGACCGGGTTGTCGCGATGCTGGGCGAGATACGGGGAGAGATGGGCGAGGGCCTCGTCACGGATGAGCATCTTGACAGTCTCGCCGGTCGATGCACAGGGGAGACGCATCATGGTCCCGGACGTCCGTGCAGGGTCCTACGATGCCGACATGACTGTTCCCTCACTTCCGCTCCATGACGGCCGCTCCATCCCGCAGCTCGGTTTCGGTGTGTTCCAGATCCCGGCCGAGGACACCGCCCGGGTCGTCGGCGAGGCCTTCGAAGCCGGCTATCGCCATATCGACACGGCATGGGGTTATATGAACGAGCAGGGCGTGGGTGAGGCCATCGCTGCGTCGGGGCTGACGCGCGATGACATCTTCGTAACAACGAAGGTCTGGAACTCGTTCCAGGGGCGTGAAAAGACCCTTGAGTCCTTCGACGCATCAATGAATGCGCTCGGGCTCGAGGAACTCGACCTGCTGCTCATTCACTGGCCAGCCCCGGGCAATGGTCGTTTCGTGGAGACATGGGAAACCTTCGTGGAACTGCAGGCCGGCGGTCGGTTGCGCTCGATCGGTGTTTCGAACTTCCAGCCCGACCACATCCATCAGATCATCGAGGCCACCGGCGTGATTCCGGTGCTCAACCAAGTCGAGCTTCATCCGTACTTCCAACAGCGCACTCTGCGCGATTTCCACGATCTGCACGGCATCGTCACCGAAGCGTGGAGTCCGATCGCTCGCGGGCGGGTCGCTGAGGATCCCACCATCGTGGCGATCGCCGAGGCCCATGGGCGTACGCCGGCGCAGATCACGCTGCGATGGGAACTGCAGCACGGCATCGTGGTCATCCCGAAGACCGTGACCCCGGAGCGCATCGTGTCGAACCTTGCGGTGTTCGATTTCGAACTCGACGATGCGCAGATGGCTCTGATCGACGCACTCGACAATCAACTTGAGGGTCGGATGGGACCGAACCCCGATGAGTTCGATCTCGCCTGAGCAGTTTCAGCGGCCCTTGTACTCGGGCTTGCGCTTCTCGGCGAACGCCCGCATGCCTTCCTTGGCATCCTCGCTGCGCATGACGGGAACGACGTGGCTGATCTCTATGGGCTGAGCTTCAGCTTCGGGGAGCCAGCCGGTTTCGATCACGGAGGCCTTCGACGCCGCAACCGAGAGCGGGCCGTTGTCGCAGATGATCGCGGCGATCTCGTGCGCCTTCGCCATTCCTTCGCCCTTGGGTACGAGATGGGTGACCAACCCCCAACGCAATGCCTCCTCGGCGTCGAGGATGCGCCCGGTGAGCAGCATGTCCATCGCAACCGCGTAGGGGATCTGGCGCTTGAGGCGCATTGTGGAACCGGCACCGGCGATGAGTCCGCGCTTGACCTCGGGAACGCCGAACGTTGCGTGCTCCTCCGCGATACGGATGTCGGTGGACTGCAGCATCTCGCAACCGCCGCCCATGCATTGGCCGTTCACCACGGCGATGATGGGCTTGCGGCACCAGTGGGTGAGCAACAGCCCTTTGCCGGTGATCGTGGGGTCGGTTTCGAGGCGCTTCTGGATCCGCAGGTTCTCTTCGGTCGGTTCTCCGGACATCCATCCATCGGCGAGATCGCCACCGGCGCAATACGCGACATCGCCGGCGCCGGTGAGGATGACCGCTCGGATGGATTCATCGGAATCAGCGAGGTCCCAGGCGTCGGCGAATCGCACGAGCATGTCGGGCACGAGCGCATTGCGGCGCTCGGGGCGGTTCATAGTGAGGGTGAGGACGGGACCGTCCTGCTGCACGAGAAGGGTTGGCTGATCAGACATGAGGGCGAGCGTAGCCAGTGCTCTCACAGCGAGCGGCGTTCCACCTTGCCGAGAGCGGTTCGTGGGAGCTTGTTGCGAAGTTCGAGTCGGCGTGGTGCACAGAACGCGGGAAGCACCAGGCGAACCGAGTCTCGTAATTCATCGAGCGATGGGGGAGAACTCGGATCGGTGGGTACCACCACAGCCGTGACGAGTTGGCCCCATTCCTCGTCTGGTCGACCGATGACCGCCACCTCGGAGACGGACGCAAGTGAGTCCAGCGCCGCCTCGATAGGCGCCGGCCAGACGTTCTCCCCACCGGTGATGATGAGATCTCCCCGACGTCCCTGCACGGTGAGAAGGCCGTCGTTGTCGATCGACCCGGCATCGTTGGTGGCCAGCCAACCGTCAGTGGTGCGTGGATCGGTGCCATCGCGGTAGCAGCGCAGCAGCATGTCGCCTCTGACCTGGATCTCATCATCGACTATGCGCAGTTCGACGCCGGGCAACGCCCCACCACTGAACACAACTGCACTACCGGTCTCGGTCATGCCGTAGCTCGTGACGCAGTTCTCGGGGAGAGACGCGGGAGCAGCGGAGCCACCGACGATGATGCGTCGGAAGATGGCGGCATCAATTCGGGCGAGTGCTGTCGGTACGAGCGAGGTGAGGGTCGCCCCGTTCGAGGCGGCCCGCATCACAGCTTCGGCATCGAAGCGCTCGTGAACCTCGAGAGGCATGTCGAAGATGAGCGATCGGTTCACCACGGCAAGACCGGCGATATGTGAGAGCGGCAGGCAACACAACCAACGATCAGTCGCCCGGTCCACGCCGAGAGCGGCGCTCGTCGAGCGGGCGGAGGCCCCGATCGAGGCGTGGGTGTGAACGACGCCCTTGGGGACTCCGGTGCTGCCGCTGGTGGGCACCACCAATGCATCGCCGGGCTCGGTGGGTCGTGCATCGGGCAGCGCGCTTGATCCGCCATCGGTCTCGATGATCCGATGGGGACGCATCGCTTCGAGCAGCGCGGCGACGCCAGCCACCGGGAGTCGTGGATCAACCGGAAGTACCGCATCACCTGCGTCCCATATCCGTCGCATCGTGTCGACGAAGGTTTGCCCGGTCTGGGCGATGGCGACGAGTTCCGGCATCTCGCCGAGGTTAGGTCCGAATCCGCAAGGTCGGTCCGTTGGCGCCTAGCTTCTCGAACATGAACGCATGGATTGCCGGTGCCCGCCCCCGCACCCTTCCGGCCGCTGTCGTGCCAGTGTTGGTCGGCACCGCCGCTGCGGCAGGGATGAACGGCGACATCGGCTCGCTCAAGGGTTTGGTCATCTGGCGTTTCGCGGCTGCGCTGGTGGTGTCGCTCGCCCTTCAGGTCGGCGTCAACTACGCCAATGATTATTCCGACGGTGTCCGCGGAACCGACGATGAGCGCGTCGGGCCGATGCGTCTCACCGGTTCGGGCACCAAGACCCCGGCTGCGGTGAAGCGGGCGGCCATGATCTCCTTCGGCATTGCCGCTGTCTGCGGGCTGGGTCTGGCGGTGGCCACCAGTTGGTGGTTGATCGCCGTGGGTGTGGCGGCGATTGCAGCCGCTTGGTTCTACACGGGCGGGCCGCGCCCCTACGGGTATGCCGGTCTTGGTGAGCTGTTCGTGTTCGTGTTCTTCGGGGTGGTGGCGACGACCGGCTCGGCGTTCGTGCAGATCGAGCGCATCACGCCACTCACCCTGCTGATCTCGATCCCGGTGGGGTTGCTGGCCACGGCATTACTGGTGGTGAACAACCTGCGTGACATCCCCGGTGACACCGTGGCGGGTAAGCGCACATTGGCGGTTCGTATGGGCGATTCGCGTACGCGGGTTCTCTACATCGCGATGATGGTTGCTCCATTTGTCGCGGTCCCGTTCCTCTGCGGACTCTCGCAGCGCCCGGCGGGTTCGCTCAGCCTCTTCGCCATCCTTCTCGTGCGGCGGCCCGTGCAGCGGGTGATCGAAGGAGCCCGCGGCCCCGCGCTCATCGCGGTACTGGGGGAGACGGGTCGGGTACAGCTGGTCTTCGGAGTGCTCCTCAGCGCGGGCGTGTTCCTCGGGGGTTGACCCGGAGCGGGCTCAAGCTCGCTCAGGAGCGCCCGAGCCATCCCCGGATGAGCACAGCAGTCCCAGTGGGATTCTCGAGATGCGCGCTGTGGCCGCTTTCCGGAACCGCAGCGAATGTCGCATTCGCTCCGATTGAGGCACAGAGCCGAGCTCCGAGTTCGCTGAACTTCGCGTCGGAGGCCCCTGCAAGAACGAGTACCGGCATCTCGAGCTGGTTGAGCTCTGACCACAGCGGTCGCTGGGTGCCGGTGCCGCAGGTTCGCAGGCTGCGAGCCAGCCCGTCGGCGGTGTTCGTGCACCGTTCGGTCCGGTGAGCAACGTTCTCATCGAGTGCCGAGAAGAGCGGTTGGCGCAGCCACTCGTCCACGAACTCATCAACGCCGATCGCTTCGACCCGATCGGCCAGCAGTTCGTCGGCATCTCGTCGGCCGGCACGCTCATGTTCGTCGTCGAGGCCACCAGTGGCTCCGATCAGTATCAAGCGTTCGACGAGGTCAGGGCGGGCGAGTGCGAGATGGAGCGCGGTGCGTCCGCCCATCGAGTATCCGAGGTAGGTGGCGGGGCCGCCGATGGCTCCGCTGAGCAACGCGCTCGTCTCGAGATCAGCGAGCACCTCGCCTGACCCACCGTGACCCGGCGCATCAACAAGCACGAGTTCATGATCTGTTGCGAGATCCTCGGCGAGCGGTCCCCAGCAGTTGCTGGTTTGGGTGAATCCGTGGAGCAACACGATCCGGCGGCCGGACCCACGTCGCTGCGCCGCGAGGCTGATCGCATCAGTTGGGGCACTGTTGCGAGATGCGTCTCTCGTGTTCGCGTCGCGTTCGGGATCACACACGATCGCAGCGTAGGGCGTTGATCGGTGGCGGCCCCTACGCTTGCGTTTGTGGCCCCCGACATCGGTTCGATCAACCGCACGTTCTGCACCACGCTCGTCGATGAGTGGGTGCGATGCGGACTCACGCATGCTGTCATCTCACCTGGTTCTCGTTCCACGCCGATGGCACTGGCACTCGCTGATGATGGTCGAGTGCAGATACAGGTCCACCATGATGAGCGGTCAGCCTCGTTCATGGCGCTCGGCATTGCCCGGGCCACCGGTCGTCCAGCGGTGGTGCTCACCACCAGTGGCACCGCCGCCGTGCAATTACATGCCGCTGTGGTCGAAGCTGATCTCGACAGGGTTCCGATGCTCGTACTCACCGCTGATCGCCCGCCGGAGTTGCAGGGGATAGGTGCCCCGCAGACCATTGATCAGGTCGAACTCTATGGAACAAGCGTGCGGGCGTTCTTCGATGCGGGTCCGCCCGAACTCGCAGGGGCCGATACCTGGCGGGCACTGGCCTTTGAGGCGCTGGAGGCGACGACAGCGGCTGTCCACGGGCCGGTGCAGTTGAATCTTCCGTTCCGTGAACCGTTGGTGGGTGAGCTTCTCGAGCTACCGGCACCGCAGCTGGTCGAGGGCAGCGACTCGAGCCCGGCAACCGTTGTCGTGCCCGAAGACGATGACGCCGGTTCCGGGGTCGGAGAACTCGCTGATCTGATGAGTGGATGTCGCGGTGTCATCGTGGTCGGCGCCGGTATCGGTGAACCCGAGGATGTGTTGGCGTTCGCCGCTGGTGTTGGATGGCCTGTGCTCGCCGATCAGCGAAGTGGGTGTCGGCTGGATCACCAGTCGGTCATCGCTCATGGCGATGCCATCCTGCGCGTGCCGTCACCAATGCTGGAACCGGAGCTGATCCTGCGCTTGGGCGCGCCTCTTGCCTCGAAGGTGCTGTCGCAATGGTTGGGGTCCTCGACCGCTGAGCAGGTCCTCGTCGACCCCCATGGAACGTGGCGCGACCCGGAGCAGTCATCCACGGTGAAGGTGATCGATGAGCCTTCAGCGTTATGCCGTTCGTTGATGGATGAACAGTTGGTCGAGGCTGATCCGCTCTGGATGCAGCAGTGGCGCAGGGCAGATGACGCAGCCGAGCGAGCCATCGCCGAACTTCTCGCCGACGAGGTCACTCCGACCGAACCGGGAATTGCGCGTGCAGTGATGCATGCAGTTCCCGACGGTGCGCATGTCGTTGTTTCCTCATCGATGCCGATCAGGGATCTGGAATGGTTCGCCGCCCGACGCGACTCGGTCACGGTGCACGCCAATCGAGGAGCCAACGGAATCGATGGTGTGGTCTCCACCGCTGTCGGTGTTGCTGCATCGGGTGTACCCACCGCACTGCTGATCGGTGACGTGGCATTTCTGCACGACACCAACGGGCTTCTCGGACTCGTCGCTCGCGAGCTCGATCTGTGTGTTGTGGTCATCGATAACGACGGCGGAGGGATCTTCTCGTTCCTGCCGCAGCGCACTTCGCTCGACTCTGATCGGTTCGAGCAACTGTTCGGCACCCCGCATGGCGTCGACATCACCACATTGGCGAACGCGCATGGTCTTGCCGTGATGGAAGCCAACGATGATCAGGCAGCCGCTGCTGCGATCACTGCATCGTTCGCTGCCGGCGGTTCCCATGTGGTGCTGGTGCGGACCAATCGGGATGCCAACACCGAACTCCATGCGCTCCTGCACGCGGCCACGGCTGCAGCGATCGAGGACTCCCTCAGGGACGGATGACCGCACCGAGCATGGTCTGCAACTTGGCGCGGGTCTCGGCCAGTTCGGTCTCAGGATCAGAGTCGGCAACGACACCAACCCCAGCGAACAACCGGGCCGTGTGTCCCGACAGTTGCGCCGACCGGATGCCGACAGCCCAGGTGCCGTTCCCGGCGGTGTCGACCCAACCGACCGGACCGGCATAGCGACCGCGATCGAGATCTTCGAGCTCCTCGATGAGATGAAGGGCTGCGTCCCTCGGCATTCCTCCCACGGCGGGAGTCGGATGGAGCGCTGCAACAAGTTCGAGCACCGAGGCAGCCGGGGCGCTCAACTGCCCTTCGAGGCGGGTGGCGAGATGCTGCACGTTGGCCATCGCGACGATGGAGGGTTCGGCCTCTTCGTCGAGGTATGAGCACCACGGGAGCAGGGTGTCATGCACCATGTCGATGGTGTGTCGGTGCTCGGCGAGGGTGTTCGAGGAAGCGAGCAGCGCCGAGGCGAGGCGGGCGTCGGTGTCAGCATCACCGCTGCGTGGAGCGGTACCCGCCATCGGATGGGCACGGACGACATCGCCCTGACGCTCCACAAGCATCTCGGGCGTGGCGCCGAGAAATCCTTCGACGCTGAAGAGCAAACTGCTCGGGAACGTACGGCGCAGATGGCTGAGGATCGGCCCCGGCCGGAATCCGGCGTCGGCCAGGACCTCGATCGAGCGGGCGAGCACCACCTTGTCGAGCGCGCCTGCTCGTATCCGATCAGTGGCTTCTGCGACCGCTGCGCACCACTGTTGGGGCGGCATCGCGGCACGCACAGAAAACGAGGAGGGTGCTTCGGTGGCGCTTCGGAATGCGGCGTCCCGACGGAATCCGACTGGTGCCGAACTGCCGCGCGCCAGAAAAGCATCGAGTGATTCCTGATCGGGGAGTGCATCTCGCTCCGCAATGGTGGTGATCCAGCGATCGCCGTCCTCTGAGCACCCGACGAGGATCGCCGGGACGGTGAGATGACCTGCATTATGGGGGTTGAACGGAAGAGCGCCAATGGCTACCGCTCCGGTTCCCGGGCCACCCACCTCGTTCTCGACACGGATCTGCTCGAGGGAATCTCGTACGGCGGCAGCATCGAGCGCCCCTGAGTCACGCGGCACCTCAATGCGTAGCGCCGTGCCGAGCGCAGCGAATCCAACCTCACCCCGGCAGAACAGCAGACCGTCGTCACCCGCCAACGCAACGAGATCAACCTCTTCGGTCAATCGGCGGGTGCGGGCAACCAGCGACGGTTCGGTCACGCGGCGTCTGTCCGTCGCGTTGCGGTGATGAGTTGCGAGATGCCGGTCGTGAGAAGATCTCGACGGACATCGGCGAATCCTGCATCACGGAGTTGGGCGAGCATCACTTCGGGCTCCGGGAGATACGCCACTGATTTGGGGAGGTATCGGTACGCCGCAGGGTCGGAGAGCAGGCCACCGACCATCGGAACAACTCGACCGAAGTAGATCGAATGTCCGAACCGGAGCACGGGATTCGGTGGGATGGAGACATCGAGCAGCGCGATTCGCCCGCCGGGTCGGACGACTCTGGCGAGCTCGACGAAGAAGCCATTGAGCTCGACGAGGTTCCGAAGGGCGAATCCGCAGGTGATGCCGTCGAGCGCGCTGTCGGGGACCGGGAGTTGCAGGATGTCCGCTTCGGCGAGAGGGGCATCTGTGCGAGCGGCGGCGAGCATCCCATACGAGAGGTCGAAGCCCACCGGGCGCAGACCCTGGGTCGAGAGCTCACGGCAGAAGTCTCCGGTCCCACACGCCAGATCGGCGACGAGGGAGCCAGTGGGAAGACGGAGGTCGCGAACGGTTCGGCGGCGCCAGCCGACATCCATCCGGAAGGTCATCACCCGGTTCACGAGGTCATAGCGGGGGGCGATCGTGTCGAACATCGACCGAACCGCCTGCACCTTCTCATCGCCCTCGGGGAGCTGTTCGGAATTCATCTCGGCCACAAACTCAGCCTACGGGTGAGCGCAGCGGGGTTCAGCATCAGGCGCCCCGTTGCACCGAAGTGACCCGGATCAGGGCACGGTTGTTGTCGGCGCCGTGGTCGGCGGACTCGAAGTGCTGGACGAGCTGGACGTGCTCGAGGAACTGCTCGTCGAACTCGATGAGGTGCTGTTCGAGGAGGGTCGGGTAGTCGATGGGGTCGACGAACCCTCGGAGTCATCCGAAGGCACGGCAGTAGCAGGCTTGGCTCCGCCGACGAGCCCAGTGTTGGAGACACTTGGATGAGATCGGCCGGACGGCCCTGCAGCGAAGGCCCGCAGGATGTTCTCAGTGACCTTCAGGACGCGGCATCGCATAGTGGAGGTGTTGGTGATGGCGGCCCCGCAACTCACATCGTCAAGAAGAGGCGCCCATCCGAACGTTCCGGCACTGAAGACGCCCGCGCCGCTGGGGACGGAGTACCAGGTTGAATCGGCATAGGAGTTGAGCCCTTTGCAGTTCACCGGAGACCTCGCGATGACCTGGATGTTGGCAGGAGTAGGGACTCCGGCGGTAACGCGGTCGTACTCATTGCCCACCATCTTCGGCATCCGGTCGCCGTTGCGTATGCCCGAACCTTCGAACATCCATGCAGCCGCATCGGCAACAACCCAATCCGCGCTCACCGGATTGCACTCGTAGTAACTGCCGGTGAGCGAACTCTCGGGATTGGCCGCAGGCGCTTCGCGGAAACTGGTGGTCACCTGCCTCGGATCCGACGTGGCCATGGGATCGCGTTTGGCATCGCGGTAGTTCACGAGTCGTCGACTCGAGGTCGATCCCTGCGGCTCGAGTCGAATTCGTCGATACACATTGTTGGCACCGAAGAACCCGATGTTGACGCCCGCATCACGAGCCTTCTCGAGGTTCTCGCGCATCCGCACGGTGTAGTACTCGTCATGGCCGGGAATCACGATCGCCCGATGATTGGTCGCCAACTCCCCGTGCTCATCGAGATCGATGTTGGTCCAGTAGGACACGTCAAGTCCGAGACGTTCGACGAAGAAGTTGAACTCGTACTCGCGGCCGAGGAATTCGCCACTGCCATTGCCGGTGTACGGACGATCGAAGCTGACGACATCGGCCCGACCTGCGTCGCCGATGTAGATGCTGGCCCCGCCCCAACCGTTGTAGGCCTGCCAGGTCGTGACAGCGCTCTGCATGAGGATGTCGGAGTGACTCTGATCGTCGCGGATCACCAGCGGAATGAATGTGGCGCCATTATCGGAACTCTCAAGGCGAAGCAGATACTGGCCGGGCGGCCATGTGGGATCGGGTTCGATGGTCAGGGAACTGGGCCAATTCGCTGTTGCAGTCCTGGTCTTCGCGTCGAATGCGGCTCGGGGCTGCACCACTCCCGGCTGCGAATCGCTGCGCCAGACCAGACGCCCGCCGGTGCCGCCGTAGTACCCGATTCGATACGCCGAGACCACCCAGGTCGGAGCTGCGGTGGTGACATGGATGTCGACTGATTCCCCCAAGTCGATGCTCGTGGCACCGCCGTAGCCGGAGATCTTCGACCACATGGCCCGATCGTCGGGGATCTGCCAGTCACGGGTTCCCGGTCGCTGATTCTCCGTGGTGATCCAGCCGGAGGTTCGGTACTGCGCATACCGGTCCTCGTTCTTGGCTGCGCTTGCCTGTGACGCCACACGCTTCACGGGCTTCGAGTCGGTGCGACCGGTCAGTTCGAGGAACGCAGTGGTGCCCACGACCATGGCGAGTACAACCGCGGCGACGGTCAGGATCAGTTGTCGCCGCCTATCAGGGTTCACGGGCTGTGATCCTCACACGTCGCCGGCGGCGAGTTGCTTCGCCCAGCGATAATCGGCCTTGCCGGCGGGGGACCGCAGCACCTTGGCGACGACGATGATGTCCTTCGGGAATTTGTAGCGGGCGATATGAGTTGCACATTCGCCCAGAAGTTCTTCGTGGGTTGCGGACACATCGGGTCGGAACTGCACGATGGCGACGACTTCCTGGCCCCATCGCTGCGAGGGACGTCCGGTGACGATGACATCGTGGATCGCTGGATGATGCGCGAGCGCTGCTTCCACCTCCTCGGCGAAGATCTTCTCGCCCCCCGAATTGATCGTGACCGAGTCACGACCGTGCAGTTCGAGCAGGCCATCAGCGGTGAGCCGGGCGCGGTCGCCGGGAACCGAATAGCGGATTCCCTCGATCGTGGGGAATGTGCGCGCCGTCTTTGCGGCATCGCCGAGATAACCGAGCGGGACGCGACCTTGCTGGGCCAGCCATCCCTGCTCATCCTCGCCGGCATCGAGCGTGCGGGTGAGGTCCTCGCTCAGGATGGTCATTCCGGTGCCGGGTGTGAATGTGCCGGTGCTGACGGGACGACCCGCTGTCGTGACCTGACTGGCCTGCTGGCCGGACTCCGAGGAACCGAGACCGTCCATGATCGCGATCGTCGGTAGTCGATCGAGCAGTGCGGTCTTGACGGGGGCGGACAAAGCCGCCCCACCCGAGATGAGAAGACTCAACGAACTGAGGTCACGGGACTTTCGATCGAGTTCGTCGAGAACGGGGCGTCCGAATGCATCGCCGACAATGAGCGCGATCGTGATGCGTTCGCGTTCGATGGTGTCGAGGAAGTCAGCCGGATCGAAACTCGTCGGATCGGCGGGCAACACGACGGTGTTTCCGTTATGGAACGCGTTGAGCGCCATCCAGTGGGCAGCGCCGTGCATGAACGGCGCTGAAGGAAGCACTCTCATGCCACCTTTCGCGGCGTTCGCCGCAATGGCATCGATCGATGGATACTCCTCGCCCGTGGAGATCCGTCGACCACCGAGTGCGGCGGGGTAGATGTCGCCCTGTCGCCAGAGCACGCCCTTCGGGAGTCCCGTGGTACCCCCGGTGTAGAGGATGTAGAGATCATCGGGTGATGGTTCGACCGGGGCGGCGCCGGGTGATGCGGCCATGGCATCGTCGAACCACTCGGCACCGGGCAGCAGTGCGTTTCCGGAACCGTCAGCAACCTGCAGCAGCACGCTGAGATGGGGAAGATCTCCGAGGACAGCTTCGAGGGTGGGCGCAAATGACGAGTGGTAGAGGATCGCCCGGGCACCCGAGTCAGCGAGGAGATGGCGCAACTCTTCGGCCACATAGCGATAGTTCACGTTGAACGGAGCCACGCGAGCGGCATATGCCCCGAGCATTCCCTCGAGGTACTCGGGACAGTTATGAAGGTAGATCGCGAGGTGATCCTGGCCCGATTCCCAATTGTCGAGTTCCGAGCGGGACCGATGCATCCCGAGGCCGCGAGCGTGCAATAACCCGGCGAGAGCATCGACCCGGTTGAGCAATTCCTGATAGCTGAGCCGCCCGTTGCTGTACACAAGTGCTTCCCGGTCGGGAGCGCTCGATGCGACGCCGCGCACCACCTCGATGATTGAGAAGTCCGTCATCGTCGGCCTGCGATCAACTGAACCAGATGCGCTGGTACTCGCGACTCTGGGGATGGATGAGGAGAGCGAACAGTGCCACCGGGAACACGAGGTTGATCAGCAAGGTGAGATTGAAGATCGAACCGACGCCGGAATCGAGGATGAAAAGAGCGAATGGCAGTAGGGCAAGCGCGGCGGCGGCGATGCCGAGCACATATGCCCACCGTTTCTCGTTGGCGATTCCATAGGCCGCAGCACCCTGCCCGAGAGCGAGTGCCAGCGCGATCGGGCTGAACGCCAGTGCACTGAACACGGCATTGATATAGAGGAGGAACACAGCGATCTGCAGGGTCTGGGGCTGGGTGGGATTGGTCCACCGACGAGTTTCCATCTCCCTAGTCTGGCAGCGGTCGGCGCCTTGGTGCGGACACGGAGACCTCATGATTCGCCCGGAGCTGCCCGCAGGCCGCATCGATCTCGTTGCCCCGGTTCGCACGAACAGTGGCATTGGCGCCGAGTGATTCGAGGGAATCGCGGAATGCAGCGACCCGATCCGGAGGGGTCCCCTTCGTGGGCCAACCGGGCGTGGCGTTGAGGGGTATGAGATTGATGTGGGCTCGTAGCGATCGGGCGGCCGCCGCGAGCTCCCGGGCATCGGACTGGCGATCGTTCACTCCATCGATCAGCGCCCATTCGAAGGAGATCCGGCGGTTCTTCTCGGCGAGATATGCCTCACAGGCGGCGTAGAGGTCGGCGAGGGGATACCGGCGGTTGATCGGCACCAGTTCGTCGCGCAGTTCGTCGTTGGCCGCGTGGAGCGAAACAGCGAGATTCACGGGAAGCGACTCGGCGGCGAGGCGTCGGATTCCGGGAACGATGCCGACGGTGGAGATCGTGAGATGGCGGGCGGAGAGCCCGAGGTCTGCATGGATGCGCTCAACGGCTCCCCAGACCCGATCGACGTTGGCGAGAGGCTCGCCCATTCCCATGAACACGATGTTCGAGACCCGGCGCGCGATCGGCCCTTGGGCCGCGACCCGCGTGGCCCGGACCACCTGTTCGACGATCTCGCCGACGCTCAGATTCCGTTCGAATCCGGCTTGTCCGGTGGCGCAGAATCCGCAGGCCATCGCACAGCCAGCCTGGGTGCTCACGCACACCGTTGAGCGGTCCGGGTAGTGCATGAGAACAGTCTCGATGCTCGCCCCATCGTGCAGATTCCAGAGCCACTTCACCGTCTGGCCATCGTCGCTCACCGACTCGGTGACCGGGGTGAGTGAGAGCGGAAGTGCTTGGCTCAATCTCGCCCGCAGGTCTTTCGGAAGGTTGGTGAGTTCATCCGGGGTCGCATGCTTCTCGTACAGGCCGCTCCAGAGTTGGTCGAGGCGATAGCGGGGCTCACCATCGAGCAGCGCGGCCAGTTCGTCCCGGGTCGGGTCATAGAGCGATGTCACGACTGGAGGCTACGGGGCAGGTGCCGTCGGCACGGGTGAACCGGGCACTGCCCACCAGCGGTGGGCACTATGCGTCGTGAATCCGAGGCGGTCGTACATGTGACGGGCGGCGGTGTTGCCGGCCTCAACATGGAGCATGCCGGTCGTGATTCCGAATGAGGTCAGATGCTCGAGTCCCGCGAGCACGATCTCGGTGCCGAGCCCCCGGCCATGGGCGACGGGGTCGACCCCGATCACAAAGATTTCGCCGAGTGCTGCTTCGTCAGCAGTGGCGGGATGCACCCTCGTCCAGCAGAACGCGACCACGCGTCCGTCGTCCTCGAGAAGTAGGAATCCATCTGGGTCGAACCAGGGTTCCTGCATGCGTGTGTTGAGGTTCTCCACACTCCAACCGGATTGATCGGGGTGCCATTCGAAAGCGAGATTGTTGATCCGTAGGAAGTCGTCATCGTCGAGACCGGGCCGGAACGGGCGGCAGTGGCAGGTACTCGAGCGCTCGAGTGGGAGCGATCGGCGAAGCTGAAGCACCTCTCGAACGAGAGTGAGTCCCGCTTCGGCGGCCCGCACGTCGTCGGCTTCGGTGGCAGGATCTACCTCAAGGGCGATGAGGTTGCCGTCGTCGTCCTCGGATTCCACATGCACATCCTCAGGCTACCGGTCGCTCGGACGCTAGGGTCCCGATCCGATGGGACGACCGAGAACGCCGAAGGGCCGAGCCACCGAGACATTCCGACGGCTCATCCTCGAATACCCCGACGCCCACTGCGAACTCGATCACCGCAATCCCTACGAATTGCTCGCTGCCACCATTCTCTCGGCGCAATGCACCGATGTGCGGGTCAACATCGTGACCCCGGCGCTGTTCGCCCGCTATCCGACGCCCGAGGATCTGGCGGTAGCCCCGCTCGAGGATGTCGAGGAACTGGTGCGGTCCACCGGCTTCTATCGGAACAAGGCCCGGTCGCTGGTGGGAATGGCTCAGGCCTTGGTCGAGCGTTTCAACGGCGAGGTGCCGTCGGCGATGGAGGACCTCGTCACGATCCCGGGGTGTGGCCGCAAAACTGCCAACGTAGTCCGGAGCGTGGCGATGGACCTTCCCGGGCTTCCAGTGGACACGCATGTCGGGCGACTTTCGGGACGCCTCGGGCTGTCTGCCGAGACCGACCCCGTGAAACTCGAATATGTCCTTAATGACATGATCCCGCCGGCCGATCGGGGCACGTTCAGCTTGTTGCTCATCCTGCATGGTCGGCGGGCTTGTCCCGCTCGCAGTCCACGGTGCGGCGAATGTGTTCTGGCGGATTTCTGTCCGAGCGCGCCTCGCTGATTCAGAGTTGTGACTTATGTCTCCTGACCATTTTGCCGTATTTTTGACGTTTTGACATGTGCGGCCCTGCTCCCGCGCTACGGTGTCGCTTGCTGGGTCCCGCCACCCAGCCCGGCGACACATATTGGGATCCGCCGCCCAGTGTCGCCTTGTCGACGCCCCTTCGGGGGCGTCGACGTCGTTCTGGGCCGCTTCGCCGGCCCCGCTGTGCCAGTCCCCGCTGGATCTGTCGTCTCTCTGACCCCAGAGGCTCTGACAGACTCCAACGGTGGACGACCAGCGTGCAGTGCTCTCCAGTGCCGTGACCACCCTCGATGAACTGGTGGCGCGCATCACCGGTGTCGCCGAAACCATGCATCAGGCCGGAGATGAGTCACTCGCCGCGGATCTCTTCGAGGTCGAGCGATCCCTTCGTATGGCACATCGGCGGCTGAGCACGGTGAACCGTCGCATCCGCTGACCTGATCATCCTCCGTAATCGGTTCCGGTGGTGTGAGGCCTGACCGCTAGCGTCGGGAGCGTGTTGAACCGACTTGATCTCCGCGGCCGTTCCGCTGCTGCGCTCACCGCAGACCTGCCTCGTCCCGATCCGGGCGGAGAGGGGCCGATCGACGCGGTTCGGTCCATAATCGCCGCCGTCCGCGAGCGCGGTGATGATGCGGTCCGGGAGTTCACCGAGACATTCGATGGAGTCAGTTCGAAGAACTTCGTCGTCACCCGTGCAGAACTCGAAGCGGCGCTTGCAGCCGCTCCCACCGAGCTCGTGGAAGCACTCACCGCGGCCCGCGACTCCGTGCAGGCCTTTCATGAAGCTCAGGTGCGATCCACACACACATTCACCCGCGACGGCATCACGGTCACGGGACGATCCGTCCCCGTTGATCGCGCCGGTTGCTATGTGCCCGGCGGCCGGGGCTCGTATCCGTCCTCGGTGATCATGACCGCCGTGCCCGCTCGTGTTGCCGGGGTTCCCGAGGTCGTGCTGTGCGTGCCACCGGATCGTGCGACCGGCGCTGTGGCCCAGTCCACACTTGTCGCTGCTGCTCTCGCCGGTGTCGATGAGGTCTACGCCATCGGTGGCGCCCAGGCCATCGCCGCGATGGCATACGGGACCGGAACAATCAGGCCCGTCGATGTCATCGCCGGTCCCGGCAACGTCTTCGTGGCCATCGCCAAGCGCGAGGTTGCCGGTCAGGTCGGTGTCCCCATGGCGTTCGCCGGGCCTTCCGAAATTGTCGTGGTCGCCGACGACTCCGCCCCGGTCGATTTCGTCGCCATCGATCTCATGGTGCAGGCCGAACACGGCCCTGACGGACTCGCTTGGCTCATCACCTGGCAGGAGTCCGTGGCCGATGCGGTCGATGCTGCACTCGCCCGTCTCGTTGCCGAGGCCCCACGACAGTCGGAGATCGCTTCAACGTTCGAGCGCGGCGGGTTCTGCGCGCTCGTCGACGGCCCCGAGGCCGCAATGGTCATCGTGAACCACATCGCTCCTGAGCATCTCGAACTCATCACCGTCGACCCTGCGGCGCTCGTGCCCGACGTGCGACATGCCGGAGCCGTCTTCCTCGGCCCGTTGGCCCCCGCCTCCATCGGCGATTATGTGGCCGGACCAAGTCATGTGCTGCCCACCTTCGGGTCTGCTCGCTATGGCAGTGCGCTCACGGTCGACGATTTCACGAAACAGGTTCATGTCATCGAACTCACTCGTGAGGGGTTCGATCAGGCGGCACCGGTGGTGGCAGTGCTCGCCGACGCCGAGGGTTTCGCCGCGCATGCCGAGAGCGTCCGTCTGCGTCAGCGTTCTCTCGCCGAACAGGATGGAGCTGCGCAGTGATAGCCGCTCGTCCTGATGTCGCGCTCATGGATGGCTACCACTCGCCACAACTCGATGTGCGGGTGCGACTGAACACCAATGAGTCACCCGAAACGCCCCCGGCGGGCTGGACCGATGCGCTCGCCGAAGCAATGCGTTCCATCGACTGGAACCGCTATCCGGATCGCGAAGCGCTCGAACTGCGCACGGCGATCGGCGGGCTCCATGGCGTCGGTCCGGAACAGATCTTCGTGGCCAACGGTTCGAACGAGGTCCTGCAGACGGTCATGCTCACATTCGGTGGTCCGGGCCGCACCGCAGCTGTCTGGGAACCCACCTACGCCTTGCATAGTCACATCGCTCGCATCACCGGCACCGGCGTGATCGAAGGTGAGCGGGCCGACGACTTCTCCACTGATCTCGGCGAGGTGGCGCGGGTGATCGCTGCGGCCCGGCCCGAGATTTCGTTCCTGTGTTCACCGAACAACCCCACCGGCGTTGTCGACGATGAGTCGGTCGTCTGCGAGACCCTCTCGATGGTCGAAGGAGTCGACGGCCTTCTCGTTGTCGACGAGGCCTACGGGCAGTTCGCCCCCTGGTCGGCTACCGGGCTCATCGCCGACGATGTTCCGGTCGTGGTCACCCGTACCTTCTCGAAGACCTGGTCGATGGCGGCCGCCCGGCTCGGCTATCTCATCGGCCCGGCGTGGCTCGTCGCCGAACTCGACAAGGTGGTGCTGCCGTATCACCTCGACGCGTTCAAGCAACTCGCCGGCACGCTGGCATTGGACCATGTAGAGGCCATGAACGAACGCGTTCAGCGACTGGTCGCCGAACGGTCCCGACTCGTCGGTCGCCTTGAGGAACTCGACCTCGAAGTCTGGCCGTCGGGGGCCAACTTCGTGCTGTTCCGGCCCCGCTCGAAACCCGGTGCCGAGGTTTGGCAACAGCTCGTCGATCGATCTGTACTTGTCCGCAACTGTTCGTCATGGCCGCGACTCGAGGGTTGTCTGCGTGTCACCATCGGAACCACCGACGAGGACGACACGTTCCTCGCCGCCCTCGAGGAGGTCATTGCATGAGCGCCCAGAGAACTGACGACGGCCGTCGTGCCGCAACAGTCGCCCGCAAAACATCCGAGACCAACATCGTGATCGAACTTGATCTCGACGGAACTGGTCGTAATGAGGCCACGACCGGCCTGCCCTTTTTCGATCACATGCTGTCGCAACTCGGTCGTCACGGCGGATTCGATCTCGTGGTCCGGGCCGTCGGTGATCTCCAGATCGACGCGCATCACACCGTCGAGGACGTCGGCATCGCGCTCGGCGAGGTGTTCGCCGCCGCCTTCGGTGACAAGGTGGGCATCCGACGTTTCGCGTCCAACCGCATACCGCTCGACGAAGCGCTCATCGATGTTGCGTTGGATCTCTCCGGTCGTCCCTACCTGCACTACGAGGTCGAGTTCCCCGGGCAGCAGATCCTCGGTACCCCGCCGTTCGATCCCCAGTTGGTCGAGGAGTTCTGGCGAGCATTCGTCACCTCGGCCGCCATCACCCTGCACATCACGTCAGTCCGTGGGGTCAACACCCACCATCTCGTGGAGGCCACCTTCAAGGGTGTGGCCCGAGCGCTTCGCGACGCCGTTCGCATCGAGGGTGTCGACGTTCCGTCGACGAAGGGTGTGCTGTGACCCCAGCCGGGCCTCCGCTCGTTGCCATCCTCGACTACGGAATCGGAAATCTCCGCTCGGCCCAGAAAGCACTCGAACAAGCCGGTGCCGATGCGCGTCTGACCTCGGACCCCGGTCTCATCGCTGATGCTGACGCTGTGGTGTTGCCCGGAGTCGGCGCATTCGGCGCGTGCATGGACGCACTTCGGGCCGTAGGGCTCGACACCATCGCGATCGAATCAGCCCAGGCTGCCGCCGCCGGTGGTCGACCATTCCTCGGGATCTGCGTCGGCATGCAACTGCTCTTCGAGGGTTCCGCCGAGAGCCCCCAACATCGAGGGCTGGGGGTTCTGCCGGGCCGGCTCGCGCTGCTGCCCGACACCGAGAAGCGTCCACAGATGCAGTGGAACCGCCTCACCATTGATCGTCCGTCGCAGTTGTTCAGCACGGTCGACGATCCGGTGTGGGTCTACTTCGTGCACTCCTATGCCGCCGATGCGGCCGGTGCTCATGTCGTCGCCACCTGTGACTACGGCGGTCCAGTGGCCGCAGCGATTGAACACGGCCTCTTGTGGGCCACGCAGTTCCATCCCGAGAAATCCGGCGGAACAGGTCTGCAACTCCTGCGGGCCTTCGTTCTCGCTGCCCAGCACGGAGACTGACATGGAGTTGTTCCCAGCAATCGATCTGCTCGACGGACGTGCGGTGCGGTTGTACCAAGGTGATTACGACCGCGAGACCGTCTACAACGACGACCCCGTCGAACAGGCACGCCGGTTCGCAGCGGAGGGGGCGCGCTGGATCCATGTCGTCGATCTCGATGCCGCCCGCTCCGGCACGCCTCGTAACCGTGAGGTCATCGCCGCCATCGCCGCCGCCGTCGACGTTCCGATCCAGACAGGTGGCGGCGTTCGCGATGAGGCCGCCGCCGATGCACTGTTCGACGCCGGAGTCGCGCGGGTGGTGCTCGGCACTGCAGCGCTCGAACAACCTGACCTCGTTCGTCGCCTTGCCGTCCGGGTACCGGTTGCTGTCGGCCTCGACGCCCGCGGTCGTGAGGTTGCGGTGCGCGGTTGGGAAGAGGGATCAGGTCGCGACATCCTCGAGGTCGCCCGTGAATTCGCTGACGCAGGGGTCGAAGCGCTGATCGTCACCGAGATCGGTCGCGACGGCACACTCGCCGGCCCCGATCTCGACGGCCTCGCCAAGGTGCTCGCGGTGACCGAGTTGCCGGTCATCGCTTCCGGCGGAGTCGGTGTGCTCGATGATCTGCTCGCCCTTGGTGCTCTGCGCAGCGCCGATCGACGCCTTGCCGGGGCCATCGTTGGTCGCGCCATCTACGAAGGTGCATTCACTGTTCGAGAAGCGATCGACGCGGTCGACTCACTCGGCCGGGCCTGAACCGCTCTCGGCACCCGCTCGTAGACTGGTCGTATGGACGCCTCCGACTGGAACGCTCGATACAACACTGCTGAGCTGGTCTGGAAGGGCGAACCGAACCAGTTTCTGCCCCCGGAGGTCGCTGATCTCCCGGTGGGTCGGGCCGTCGATCTGGCCTGTGGTGAAGGTCGCAATGCCGTGTGGCTCGCCACGCAGGGCTGGGACGTCACCGGTGTCGACTTCTCCGATGTGGGTATCGCCAAGGCCGAGAAGCTGGCCACCGAGCACGGTGTGACCGGCGCCTGGGTCACCGCCGATGTCACAACCTGGGCTCCTCCTGCCGGTGGTTTCGATCTCGTCATCGTGTTCTACCTGCAGTTGCCGGCCCAGCAGTTGGCCGCTGCGCTTCGTATCGCTGTCGCGTCGCTCGCTCCCGATGGCACGTTCCTGATGGTCGCTCATGATCTGCTGAATCGCAGCGAGGGCCATGGCGGCCCGCAATCGCCCGATGCGCTCACCACGGCGGAGGGTGTTGTCGATTCGCTCGCTGCAGCCGAACTCGAACTCGGGTTCGAACTCATCATTGAACGTGCAGGGCGCATCGATCGCTTGGTGTCCACTCCAGATGGCGATCGCACCGCCATCGACACCATCGTCCGGGCCCGTCGGGTCGGATCGGGGTCATTCTGATGCGCACCGCAAGGGTCATTCCCTGTCTTGATGTCGACGCTGGCCGGGTGGTCAAGGGCGTGAACTTCATCGGGTTGCGCGATGCCGGCGATCCAGTCGAGCTCGCCGCCCGCTACGACGCCGAAGGTGCCGATGAGCTGATCTTCCTCGACATCACCGCATCATCGGATGGTCGCGAGACCGTGGTGGACATGGTGAGGCGCACCGCCGAGCAGGTCTTCATCCCGTTCACGATCGGCGGCGGTATCCGCACGGTTGACGATGCCCGCCGGATGCTGCGAGCCGGTGCCGACAAGGTCTCGGTCAATACTGCTGCGGTCGATCGTCCGGAGCTCATCAGCGAGATCGCCGCCGAGTTCGGCAACCAATGTGTGGTTGTGGCCATTGATGCACGAGCTCGTCGTGACGATTCAGGCGCACTCACCGAAGGTTGGGAAGTCTTCATCCATGGCGGTCGCACGCCGACCGGTCTTGATGTGATCGAGTGGGCGCGCAGGGCGGTATCGCTCGGTGCTGGCGAGATCCTCCTCACATCGATGGACCGGGACGGAACCCGTGATGGTTTCGATACCACTCTCACTGCGGCAGTGAGCGAGGCAGTCACGGTCCCGGTGATCGCGTCCGGCGGCGTGGGTTCCCTGCAGCATCTGGTCGAGGGCATCACGGTCGGCCGGGCCGACGCAGTGTTGGCCGCGTCGATCTTCCATTTCGGTGAGCACACCGTGCATGAGGCGAAGGCGCATATGGCCGCGGCCGGGGTTGTCGTCCGACCCTGAAGGAAGCCTTCAGTCCGCAAGCCCCAGTTGCTCGACGAACGCGGCCACGAGCCCGGCCACCTTGTCGGTGCGACCCACCAGGAAATGGTCGGCGCCGGCGATTGCTTCGATCCTCGAGTTGTTCCATGACGCGGTGGCCTCCGCGGCCGCGTCCGGTGGGCGGAACTGATCGTGTTCGGGAACGATGAGGAGCTTGGGTCGGGGGTCACTGCCCGAGGCCGCGGTGAGTTCGTCGAGCGGGAGGATCCGCAGCGGGGGAGCGATGGCCACCCAACCGGCGAGGCGTTCGTCGGCGACTGATAGCGAGGTGTCGCCGCCGAAGGACCAACCGCACAGCACCAGCGGCTGATGGGGCCAGAGCCCGGCAAGCGCATCGATTGCCGCGATGAGGTCAGCGTGTTCGGCCCGACCCTCGCCATAGTCGCCCTCGGAGGTGCCGACGCCGCGGAAGTTGAAGCGCAGCACGCCGATGCCGCGCTGCGGCAGGAGGCGGAAGAGTTCGCTGGTCACCAAAGAGACCATCGAGCCACCCTGCTGCGGATGGGGATGGGCGAGAACGACCGCCCCGGTGATCGTTTCCGTGTCGATGAACGGGTTCGTGGGGAGTCGTGCCTCGGCCTCGAGGCTGAGCCCGTCGGAAGTTGTCAATCGCAGGGAGGTGGTCCCGGTGTCATCTGCCATGGGTGGAGACGGTACCGTCGGGGCGTGAGTACATCGCAGACCGTGGAGATGCTGAGCGAGGGCGTGGGTCGTTCCGGCGAGAACCTGCCCATCAAGATGCTGAACGACCGCGTGCTTGTGGACATGGGGGGCCCGGAGGGTGAGCGTCGCTCCACCGGCGGCATCCTGATCCCCGCCACGGCCCAGATCGGGAAGCGGCTGGTGTGGGCCGAAGTGGTAGCTGTCGGGCCGAACGTGCGTTCCATGGAACCGGGCGATCAGGTGCTGTTCAACCCCGAGGATCGCTACGAGGTCGAAGTCCGCGGGAACGATTACGTCATCCTGCGCGAGCGCGATGTCCACGCTGTGGCGGCAGAGCGCCTCGCTGAGGGCAGCACCGGTCTCTACCTCTGAGCGTTGAAATCCGGAGGTGTGAATCTCCGAACGGTCGCGTTCTCCCGCACCGCTAGCGTGTGGGCATGCCCGAGAGCATCCCCATCGCCGCAACCGACGCCCAGTTCGCCGCTGTCACCTTCAACGAGGACGGCCTCGTCCCTGCCATCGTGCAGGAGCAGGGCACCGGTCAGGTCCTGATGATGGCCTGGATGAACGCCGACTCCCTCCGCACCTCGCTCGAGACCGGCCGCACGTGGTTCTGGAGCCGTTCGCGCCAGGAGTACTGGTGCAAGGGCGAGACCTCCGGCGATCGTCAGTACATCCGCGAGGCCTACTACGACTGTGATGGCGACACGCTCCTGTTCGTGGTCGAGCAGGAGGGCAAGGGCGCCTGTCATACCGGCAACTACTCCTGCTTCTTCACCGCCTTCGGTCTCGGGGCTGAATCCGGCGCTGAACCTGGTGCCGAACCTGCAGCGGGCCACTGATCCCCGTGCTGCGCCCCACGCGCGACGAATTCCACGAACTGGCGGCCGCTTACACGGTCGTGCCGGTCTGGCGCGAACTTCTCGCCGATCTCATCACGCCTGTCGCCGCCTTCGCCCGTCTATGCGGCGACGATCAACCGGGGTTCTTGTTCGAGTCTGTCGAGCATGGCGAGCGCTGGAGCCGTTGGTCGTTCGTCGGTCGAAACCCGCTGGCCACGCTCGTGCTTCGCAACGGCCAACTGGTGGTCGAGGGCGAAATCGCTGCTGCCATGCCGCGAGACCGCGGCATCCTCGCCGCCATTGAGTGGCTTCTTGAGCGCTACCGGTCGCCACAGCTCGATGAACTCCCACCGCTGCATGGAGGCGTCGTTGGCTACCTCGGCTATGACGTGGTGCGCGAGGTCGAGCATCTCCCTGATGTGCCCACCGATGTCACTGGCTATCCCGATGCCGTCATGTCCATCATCGGACAGATGGCCGCATTCGATCATTTCCGTCAGCGCGTCACGCTGATCGACAACGTGCTGGTCCCGGAGGGTGCAGGGCGTGAGCAACTCGATGCGCTCTACGACGATGCCGTGACCCGACTCGACCAGCTCGCCGCCGATGGAGCCAAACCCCTCGCAGAACCCATGGTCGACCCGCCCACCGCCGATCCGGAACTTCCCGAGGTTCGGGGCTCGGTCACTGCCGAGCAGTACTCGCATGCTGTCGATGTCGCCAAGGAGCACATCCTTGCCGGGGACATCTTCCAGGTGGTGCTGTCGCAGCGGTTCTCCTTCGACCTCGGCGCCGATCCGTTCGACTTCTACCGGGTGCTGCGACAGGTCAATCCGAGTCCGTACATGTATTTCGTTCGCACCGACACGGTCAGCCTCGCCGGATCGTCTCCCGAGCCGATGGTCAAACTGGTTGACGGTCGGGTCATCTCGCGCCCGATCGCCGGAACCCGCAGGCGCGGTCGGACCGAGGAAGAGGACCGTCGCCTCGGCGCCGAGCTGCGTGAACATCCCAAGGAAATTGCGGAGCACGTCATGCTCATCGATCTTGCCCGCAACGATGTTGGTCGTGTCGTGAAGTTCGGCACCGAGCAACTCGACGAAACGATGGTTCTTGAGCGCTACAGCCATGTGATGCATCTCACATCGCAGGTCTCCGGTGACCTCGCCGACGGTTGCAGCCCCATCGATGTGCTGCGGGCCACCTTGCCCGCAGGCACGGTGTCGGGTGCGCCCAAAGTCCGGGCGATGGAGATCATCGATGCGCTCGAACCGGTGAAGCGCGGGCCGTATGCCGGCGTTGTCGGCTATCTGGATTTCTCGGGAACGATCGACACCGCGATCGCCATTCGCACACTCGTGGTTGGTGCTGATGGCGTTGCCCATGTGCAGGCCGGCGCCGGCATCGTTGTTGACAGCGTTCCCGAACACGAGGATCTCGAATGTCATAACAAGGCGCGGGCGCTGCTCAGTGCAGTACCCGGCGCTCGTCGCATGACTGCTCAGCGGCGCGGCGAATGACCAGCGAATCCATCGAGTCGATCGCGGCGGGATTCGAACTTCTCGTCGCCGGTGGGGGAGCAGTTGTGGTTCCCCGCGATGTCATCACGGTGACCGGCGTCGACGCCTTGCGCTACCTCCAGGGCCAATTGAGCCAGGACATCACGAAGTTGTCGACTTCGGGAGCGTGGTCATTGATCCTGCAGCCCACCGGCAAGGTCGATGCCTGGCTCCGGGTGCATCGGATCACCGAGGAAGAGTTCGTCCTGGAAGTCGAGGCCGGCTTCGGTGAGGCACTCGCCACCCGCGTACGCCGGTTCCTCATCCGCACGAAGGCCACGATCTCCGAGCCGGAGACCCGCTGGCTCGTTGCGCAACGGTGGGGTTCGGGCCATGCGAACACCCAGAGCGAAGTACTCGCCGAGGCGATCCCGGGAGCGCTCCTCGGTACACCGGTCGGTCCGGGAGTCGCTGGCGTTGATCTGCTATTCGATTCGGAGACTGGTGCGCGAGCTTTCGTCGCCGAACTCACCGAGGTTCCCTCCGCTGCACTCGATCGCTATCGCATCGCGCATGCCGTGCCCGTCATGGGGGCTGAACTCACCGAGGACACCATTCCCGGTGAAGGTGGTGCGTGGGTCATCGAGGCATCGGTGAGTTTCACCAAGGGTTGTTACACCGGGCAGGAACTCGTGGCCCGAATCGATAGCCGCGGCGGCAACGTCCCCCGACCCATCCGACTGCTGGTGTTCACCGATGGTTGCGCGGCTGGCGAGGCGCCGGCCATTGGCGAGGAAGTTCGATTCGAGGGCGCTGTCGTTGGTTCCATCACGAGTGCGTGTGCGGCACTGGGTGAGCAGGTCCCGGCGATGGCACTCGGCCCGCTTGCCCGGTCAGTGGTGATCGGCGCCATGGTCGAAGTCACTGATGGCACTGTTGTTCGACGGGCGGTCATCACCGAACCTCCGGCAGCCGGCTGATCCATGGCGGCATCCGACGCGGTCGACCACTATGCGGTGCTCGGCGTGTCCGAGTCGGCCGCTGCGACAGAGATCCGGCGGGCCTATCTGGGTCTGGCCCGCGCTCATCATCCCGATTTCCATGAGGCCGGCGATGAGGCCGCCCGCAGCGCGAATGAGCGCGAGATGCAGCGCATCAATCAGGCATGGACCATCCTCGGCGACCCGACGCGGCGGCGGGGCTACGACGAGAGACGTCGGGCGGCACAGCCCGGCACCGATACTCGACCGCGTCCTGAACCAGCTCGCTACGACTTTGTTCCCTATGACGACGAGGACATCGACACGGACTATTCGGCGTTGATCGACGATGCCGTGGAGGGCACTGAGGTGCCAAGGTGGATGCAACTGCTCCCCGTGGCACTGCTGCTCGGTGGTATTGCGCTGTTCATTCTCGGGGTCATGATCAACCTGTCGCCGCTGCTGTCGCTCGGGGTCGTCTCGGCAGTGCTGGGGGTGCTCGGGTTCCTCGCCTCGCCAGCCATTGCGATCTCGCGCAGCCGGAGTCACGAATCCCGGCGTTGAGGCGCCGTGCGGTCGCCTAATGTCTGCGCTCATGACACAGACATCACTCTTCGTGAAGATGGTTTTCCAGGATGGCAAGCGCGATGAGGGCGTTGCCGCTCTCGAAACCATGCTGCCCACCGTCGAGGCCGAGGAAGGCACCCTCGTGTACTCCTTCCATCTCGATGCCGGCGATGCCAACACCGTGTGGATCTTCGAGCTGTACACCGACGGCGATGCGCTCGGCATTCATGGTGGCAGCGAGGCCATGGGCGCCCTGTTCGGCACCCTCACGCCGCTGATGGCCGAGCCGCCGATGATGGTCATGGCGACCCCCACGGCGCAGAGCAAGGGCCTCCCGGCCTGAGCACCTATCTCGATCGGATCCTCGTCGCCCATCGCGACGCGGCCGCAGCCGACGTTCGCCCGCTCGACGAGCTGATCGAGCGAGCGATCTCTGTCGCGCCCACCCGGGGTTTCAGACACGCCCTGCTGGATGCGGCGTACAACGGTGATGTTGCGGTCATCTCCGAGATCAAACGACGCTCGCCATCGAAGGGCGATCTCGCCATCGGACTCGACCCGGCACGTCTTGCCCAGCAGTACGAGGCGGGCGGCGCAGCCTGCCTGTCAGTGCTCACCGACGAGGACTACTTCGGTGGTTCAGCCGCCGATCTCATCGCAGCCCGCTCGGCGTGCTCGCTGCCGGTGCTGCGCAAGGACTTCACAATCAGCGCGCATGATGTCTGCGATGCCCGACTCATGGGTGCCGATTGCGTGCTGCTGATCGCAGCCGCACTTGGTCAGGACGAACTTCTGTCGTTCCTTGACCTCGCCTGTCGCATCGGCCTCGATGCGTTGGTCGAGATCCACGATGAACCAGAACTGCAGCGAGCGATCGACGCCGGCGCGGATCTCATCGGGGTGAACCAGCGCGATCTCGTCACGTTCACCGTCGATACTGCTCGTGCCGTGCGTATGGCCCCGCAGATGCCCGCCGGAGTGGTTCGGGTCGCCGAATCCGGTATCACCGGTGCCGACGATGCTGCGGTGCTGGCCGCGGCCGGATATCACGCTGTGCTGGTGGGTGAGCATCTCGTCACCTCCGGCGATCCAGCTGGTGCAGTCACGGCCCTTCGCGACTCCCGACGGTAGCGTTCGATCGTGTTCGTCAAGATCTGCGGGATCACCAATCCATCCGATGCCCTGCTCGCAGTGGCCATGGGCGCCGAAGTGCTGGGTTTCGTGTTCGCCGAGTCGAAACGCCAGGTCACGCCGGAGCAGGCCGGCGAGATCATCCAGCAATTGCCCTACGGCGTCATGGCAGTGGGCGTCTTCCGCAATCAACATCCTGACCAGATTCTCGACGTCATTTCGGTGGCCCGTCTGACCGGCGTGCAACTCCACGGTCAGGAAACCCCCGGGGAAGCGGCACTCGTACGGCGTCGGGTGCCGTTCCTCGTGCAGGCCTTCTCGGCGAACGACCCCCGACTGGCACGGATCGACGACTACGGCGTTGATGCCGTGTTGCTCGACGCCCCGATTCCCGGTTCGGGCGAGATCTTCGACTGGGATCTCGTCGGGTCACTCCCGCAACGACACCGGGTGATTCTGGCCGGTGGACTCACACCCGCGAATGTTCGCGAAGCCGTACAGGCTGTGCGCCCGTGGGGTGTCGATGTGGCCAGTGGGGTCGAGGCTTCGTCCGGGAAGAAGGACCCCGTTTCGCTTCGTCGGTTCATCGCCGAAGCGACGAATGCGCTTTCTGAGTTCTCCATCGACCCGAAGCACGCGTAGCCTTCCACTGTCCATCCGGGCAACGAAGTCCCCCCGTCGTCGTTTCTGTCGCAGAGAGGCATCACCATGGCATTGGCCGAGCCGTCATCCTCAGGTCGTTTCGGCGAGTTCGGGGGTCGCTATGTCCCCGAGACCCTTGTGCCGGCGTGCCACGAACTCGAACGGGCCTTCCGCAGCGCATGGGGTGACCCCACGTTCCGTAATGAGCTCGACGGGCTGCTCGCCGATTACGCCGGTCGCCCATCGCCGCTCACCGAATGCCATCGACTCTCCGAGGAACTCGGCGTGCGCGTGCTGCTCAAGCGCGAGGATCTTAATCACACTGGCAGTCACAAGATCAACAACGTGCTCGGCCAGGCACTGCTGGCCAAGCGAATGGGCAAGTCCCGGCTCGTCGCCGAGACGGGTGCCGGTCAGCACGGAGTGGCGTCGGCCACCGCTGCTGCGCTGATGGGCATGGAGTGCATGGTCTTCATGGGCGAGGTCGACATCGAGCGACAGGCTCTCAATGTCTTCCGTATGAAACTGCTGGGCGCCGAGGTCGTGCCTGCGGTCTCCGGAAGTCGCACGCTGAAGGACGCCGTCAACGAGGCCATGCGCGACTGGGTCGCCACGGTCGAGACCACCCATTACTGCCTCGGTTCGGTCATGGGGCCCCACCCGTATCCATGGATGGTGCGTGAGTTCCACACGGTCATCGGCACCGAGGCGCGTGCGCAGTGCGAGAAGTTGCTCGACGGGGGAGTGCCCGACATCGTCACCGCGTGTGTTGGTGGCGGCTCCAATGCCATCGGCATCTTCTCTGGTTTCGCTGATACCGACGCCGAACTCGTCGGTGTTGAACCCGCCGGTGGCGCTGCGGTCGGGCGTGGTGTGCCCGGTGTAGTGCACGGCATGAAGAGCTATCTCATGCAGGACGAGTTCGGGCAGGTGCAGGAGGCACATTCCATCTCCGCCGGTCTCGACTATCCCGGTGTCGGCCCGGAGCATTCGTTCCTGTCCTCCATCGGTCGTGCCCGCTATGAGGCTGTCACTGACGAGCAGGTCATCGATGCCTTCCAGTTGCTCAGCCGCACCGAGGGAATCATCCCGGCGCTCGAACCCGCTCATGCACTGGCCTGGATCAGCCGTGATCGAAAAGAGCTTGCCGGCAAGACCGTGCTTCTCAATATGTCCGGTCGTGGCGACAAGGATGTCGGCCAGATGATGGACATCCTCGGCTGATGGTCACTCCTGCCGACGAAGGCCTCGCCATCCCCGATGCTCCCGAGCAGCCGGGCGTTCTCGAAGCAGCACTCCGAGCAAGTCGCGATGCCGGCCGCAAACTTCTCGTCCCTTACGTCACGGGGGGCCTCGGCACTGATTGGGCCGACATCGTCCGAGCGGTGGCTGATGCCGGTGCCGACGCCATCGAGATCGGTGTGCCGTTCTCCGATCCGGTCATGGACGGTCCTGTCATTCAGGAAGCGAGCGAGCTCGCACTTCGGGCCGGCGCCACGCCGGTCACGATTTTCGACGAACTGCGAACAATCGACGCCGGTGTTCCAATCGCCGTCATGACCTATTACAACCTCGCGTTCCACATGGGTCATCAGCGTTTCGCTGAGTCGCTGGCCGCTGCTGGAGTCAGTGCGGCGATCCTCCCCGATCTCCCACTCGAAGAAGTCGGACCCTGGGCCACCGCAGCCGACGCCGCCGGTGTCGAAACGGTGCTGCTCGCCGCTCCAACTGCTCCCGACGAACGACTTCCGCTGGTCTGCGCCCGGGCCCGTGGCTTCGTCTATGCCGTCGGCCTGCTCGGTGTCACCGGCGAGCGAGATGCGCTCGCATCGTCCTCGCTGGTCATCGCCCGCCGACTCAAAGCCATCACCGATAAGCCGGTTCTCGTCGGCGTGGGTGTCTCGAGTGCCTCTCAGGCTGTCGAGGTCTGCGCCGAGGCCGATGGTGTCGTCATCGGCTCGGCGCTCATGCGTCGGGTTCTCGAAGGGGTCGGGCCGGCTGGTGCCGGCGAGTTCATCGCCGAGGTTCGTACCGCGCTCGACTTGGCGTACTGATGACCGAAGAGCAGCAGCCGATGTTCGAACGCGTCGATGGCGTGGCGTTCTTCGAACGGCTCGTTGATGCTTTCTATGTTGGGGTCATGACAGATCCCGTACTCGCTCCGCTCTACGAGGCTGATGATCTTGATGGCGCCCGCCATCGGCTCTCGCTGTTTCTGACCCAATACTGGGGTGGGCCGACCACATACAACGAAGAACGTGGCCACCCCCGCCTACGGATGCGTCATTCGCCCTACAGCATCAGCACGGTCGAACGTGATCGATGGTTGGTGCATATGGTCGCTGCCGTGGATCTCGAGTGGAGCGCGGGCCGACTGAGTACCGACGACCATGCGGCGATGCTGGCGTACTTCGTGACGGCCGCCGATCACATGATCAACAATGGCGGGCTGTCGATGCGGGGCGACGGTACGACCACCCTCGACGCAGAATGATTATCAAGTCTGCATAGTTATACATGCCATTTGCTCCATCCACCAACCTTGCGCCAGATGCCGCGAAGCTAGGGAATCGGGCGGTTCTGCCCGAGTTCGTCACGTGAACCCCGGGGACCTCGGGGAAGATCCCTGCAAGGGTCGCCAGATGCCCATACGGGCCAACAGGAGGATGTCATGACCAAGAGTGAACTCATCGCCGAGATCGCCGAGCGCACCGGCCAGACCAAGACCGACGTCGAGAAGACGCTCAAGTCGTTCGAGGACATCGCTCACGAGGTGGTGGCCAAGGGTGGCGAGAAACTCACGCTCCCGGGTTTCATCAGCTTCGAGCAGACCCATCGCAACGCCCGTACCGCCCGTAACCCGCAGACCGGCGAGCCCATCCAGGTGCCGGCATCCAACGCTGCCAAGGTCACCGCTGGTTCCAAGCTGAAGGCTTCCGCCAAGGGCTCCAAGTAAGCCTGAGAAGTCCCAGTTTTTCTGCGAAGGGGCGCCCCGTGCGCCCCTTCGTCGCGCCCCGCTAGCGTTCGTTCATGACTGCGAATCCAACTCCCGGGCAATTGACACCCGGTTCGAAGGCCCCGTCGATCAAATTGCTCGACCAGAACGGCGACACGGTCAGCCAGACCCAGTTCAAGGGCCGCAAGGTGATGGTGTACTTCTATCCGAAGGCCGACACCCCCGGCTGCACCACGCAATCGTGTGGCCTTCGCGACATCGCCGATCAGGTGGGCGACACCGTCATCATCGGAATCAGTCCTGATCTGCCAGCGAAGCTCAAGAAGTTCGACGATAAGTACTCGCTCGGTTTCACGCTGCTGTCGGATTCCGAACACACGGTCGCCGAGGCATTCGGCGTATGGGCCGAGAAGAGCATGTACGGCAAGAAATACATGGGCATCGTGCGCTCGGCATTCCTCATCAATGAGAAGGGCAAGCTCGAGCAGGCCTGGTACAAGATCAGCCCGAAGGACACGCCGGCGAATCTCCTCGCCGCCCTCGCCGAATGAGTTTCCCCACCCCCACCGACGTGCTGCCGCACAGGGCACCTTTTCTGCTGCTCGACACCGTCACCGATCTCCGTCTCGGCGAGGGAGCGGTTGGCGAATGGCACCTGACCGGCGATGAGGAGTTCTTCGCCGGTCATTTCCCGGGTCGACCCACGCTGCCCGGCGTCTTGATGCTCGAGGCCATCGCCCAGCTTGGCGCCTATGCCGTGCTGAGCGATC
>Ga0209084_1000260_pt1 | contig 51446 bp, 45 predicted proteins | sample C_130820_MF_Meta_FD_187309 | JGI IMG/M metagenome (GOLD analysis project Ga0209084, IMG submission 187309) | Freshwater microbial communities from Lake Croche, Canada to study carbon cycling - C_130820_MF_MetaG (SPAdes) (version 2) | ecosystem: Environmental > Aquatic > Freshwater > Lake...
TTTTTTAAATAATAATTTTTCAATTCTAGAACCGAAAAAACGATTGTCAATAAAAGAATTGCAGAAAAAAAATATATTATTTCTCTAGCCAACATTTTCTTATTTTCTATTTTCATAATTGGTAATTGATTCGTGATTTAAAATGACTTATAACGTTTAGCAGTTTTAAGGAGTTAGGGATTTGTAACCCCAAAATTTTCGATTAAGCACTGATAACCAAAAATACAAAACAAACTTTAAATTAAGGACAAAACCCCTAATTTCTTAAAACGGCTCATAACAGCCGTTTTATTTATTTTGGAATTCAATATTACCAAAAATACTTCCTGCAATAATTTCTTCAATAACTTTTTTTTTCCAAACAATTCCTAACTGTGCTTGCAAATCATCTTTACCGATTCTTCCAGAATAAACACCAAGAAAACCTTGAACAACTCCAATGATAGAATCGTCTTCAAGAAATCCATTTTTAGTGTGAATTCCATCCCTCCGATAAATTACTGGTGAGCCTGATAAACCAGACCTAGTTGCAGTATCTATTAGGATTTTTGGAAGTTGGTCTTCATTTACTGTTGGCTCAGTAGCAATACTTGCTTTTTTCCAAATTGGAAGACCTAAATATCTAAATTCTTCAAACGGATAACCGATAACAAAGCATTCGTCACCAATTTCAGGTGGAATATCGTCAAATTTTGTTTTATTAATTGTTGAATATATTAGTTCTTTTCGCTCTTCTATCTCGATTGCAACAACATCTATTTTCTCTTTATGTTGGGGATGAATTAACCATTTTGGTTTTAGCATTTCTTCATCACTATATAACTTGATTATTTCTTGTTGTGCTACACCGCCACCATCTTTTTTGCGAAAATAAGTCAAAAAGAAGTTCGGAATTCCTGCATGTTCTGACAATCTTTCTCCTGTTTGCGGATGTCTTCCAGATACGTTATGCCAGTTTGTTATAAGATAAACTTTATCCTTGAAATTATATAAGAAGCTTGATGCTGTTGAGAATATTGCACCAGTTTCTTCAAATCCAATCGCAATTTGATGAGTTACACGGGATAAATAATCTGGATTAATTATATTTTTTTCTGTAGACATTCTCTTTAGTTTATGTTAAGTTTTAAAAATGGCTCATAAGTTATGTATACTCGTTACAAAATAGCGACTATACCCTCAAAATTAGTTTGAATGTTGCTACTTGGTAGAGTATTAGTAGCAAATATAGAGATAATATTTTTATTACAAATCAAGATAAAGGCTTGTTATTTTTTTTAAATTTTTCTTTTGAGATTGCCATTTATTTCATCGAGATTAATGAAACCTTTTTTATTAAAATCCTTCGAAAAAAACTAATTCAAATAAAGCAAAATCACATTTCACTGGGTAGTTAGTATCGAATTGTCGAAATGAATTATCAAGTTCAAATAAAGACTTAACTCTAAAATTTACGTAAAAAGGGAGTGATGAAAAAGAGTGATGATAATTTGGAAATAATTAGAATAGCGGTTTTCAGAAATACATATCCCTTTTTAAGCAAGGTTAATTCAATATTAATAAAATTATTGTTTTAATTCATAACCCTGAGGTCACGGGTTCAACTCCCGTCCTCGCTACGAGAACCCCAAACATATCGTTTGGGGTTTTTTTATACTCTAAATTTATAATGAAAAACTATTTTAAAAAAAATACTAGTAGTAATTCGCTATATTTTAATGCTTTTAGTAGAATCAAGTTTAATCGTGATTCATAAATTATTGTACGAAAAGTTTTGATTTATACCTGTACTTTTTTAGTCTATTTAATGTATCAAATAACAAATTAACAAGTTTATTTAGTATTTATTAAAATAACCCCATTAGAAGCTTGCGCCCCATAAATTGAAGCAGCTCCATCTTTAAGAACACTTACGCTTTTCACTTCACTTGGTAATATGTAATCAATACTAGACACAATCATTCCATTAACAACAAATAAGGGGTCTGAGATATTCCGAATAGAACTTGTTCCTCTTATTGTGATTTTGTTATCTCTTGTAATAGTAACGCCTGGCAAACGACCTCTTAAAAGCTCATATATAGATCGGTAATTATTTACAACTTTTTCAGCTTCTACACTCTGTTTTAAATTAGCCTCATATTTTTGGCTCACCTTAGAATATCCTAAAATTACATCCTCATTTTTTTTTGACTGCTGCTTTTGATTAGCTTCCGATTCTAAGTACATAAAATTCATTACAGTTTCGTCGTTAAATTTTGATGACAATAATCCATATTCATTAGAGTAAATATTGATTGTATTTACTTTTTCGGGAAGCTCAACTTTAAACTCTCCTTTTTTATTGGTTTCCACTTTTGAATTAATAGAATCTAGGAAGATTTTTGCTTTAGCAATCGGCTGGCTTGCACTATTCATTACCTTTCCACTAAGCGTTTTTTGTGAATAACCTATTGTAATAAACAGTAATAAAATAAACAAAGTAATAGTAGAAATTTTCATAATTTATTAATTTATAATTAAATCAAATATAATTAAATAATAGATTCTAACAATAATTTATGCTTTTATAAATTAACTTCATAAAAAATTATTCAATTAGAGATCTTTGTAGAATCAACTCTTATTTTGAAACTATACAAAAAACAAAAAAGTCTAAAACTTATGAATAAGGAATTAGACTTTTTAAATTTTTGAGTTAGGGATGTTTAAGTCACTGATAATTTATCCTTTAATTCATCAAAAGTTAATATGAATTGCTCTCCACTAGCTAAATCTTTGAATCCGAATTTTTCAGCTTTCATTTCAGATTCTCCCACAATTACAGCAAAAGGGATTTTACGTTTATCAGCATATGTAAACTGCTTACCTACTTTTAAAGCTTCCGGATACAATTCGACTTTAATATTTTGAGCTCTCAGTTTTGTGATTGCTTGCATTGCATAATATGCTTCTTGTTCGCCATAATTTATAAATAACGCTTTTGATGTAGTACTAACCGCTTGAGGAAATAAACCTAATTCTTCAATTACAAGATAGATCCGATCCAATCCAAAGGAGATCCCAACACCACTCATATCTTTTAATCCGAAAATTCCAGTTAAATCGTCGTATCTTCCGCCACCACCAATTGACCCCATGGCTACAGATTTTGGCGGAGCCACTTCAAAGATGGAACCAGTGTAATAATTTAAACCTCTAGCTAAAGTTACATCCAAATCTAAAATAGATGTGGATAAACCTAAATTAATAACCGTATCGCAAATAAACCGGAGTTCCAAAATACCTTTCTTACCTTCTTCTGACGAAAACAGTAAAATGGAAAGCTTGTCTAATTTCTCTAAAATACTCCCTTTAAAATCAAAGAGTGGGGCTACTTTTTTAATAGCATCCTCTGAAATTCCTTTTTCAATCATTTCATTTTTTACGCCATCTGCCCCTATTTTGTCTAATTTATCTAAAGCAACTGTAAAATCGATTAATTTATCTTTGGCTCCTATCACTTCGGCAATACCAGAAAGTATTTTTCTATTATTGATTTTGATACTTACTCCTTCTAGTCCCAGGTCTGTAAAAACGGAATCGTATAATTGCAACAACTCTACTTCCTGCCATAAAGAAGCAGATCCTACAACATCTGCATCACATTGAAAAAATTCTCTAAATCTACCTTTTTGTGGTCGATCAGCCCTCCAAACGGGTTGGATTTGGTATCTTTTAAATGGGAATTCAATATCATTTTGGTGTTGCACCACGTATCTAGCAAACGGAACCGTTAAATCATATCGCAAAGCTTTTTCAGAAATACTAGAAGTCAATTTTATACTTTCTTTGTTTTCGAGTGCTTTTTCATCTGCTTTTGCCAAATAATCTCCGGAATTAAGTATTTTAAATATTAATCGATCCCCTTCTTCCCCATATTTTCCCATTAGGGTTTCTGAATTTTCAAAGGAAGGCGTTTCAATAGGTTGAAATCCGAATTTCTCGAAATTATTTTTTATAATTGAAATAATGTATTGTCGCTTTGCTACCTCAATAGGGGAGAAATCTCTGGTTCCTTTTGGAATACTCGGTTTTGATGCCATGTTTTTAATTGGATTAGTCTTTTCAAAAAATGCCTCATGAATTGAATCGTAGGCTCTATTTATTTTATTAGACCTGATGCAAATGGGAATCTCACGCTTATAGAGTGGATTGAGACATACAGCAGGAAAATGATTTTTTAAGGAGCATAAAAAGCCGCTCCTAAAAATCGGTACAAATATCTTATTTTAAAAATAAATAACGTCTCTTCTAAAACAAACTTGTAACAAAATTTGTAATTTCGTGTCAAATTGAGATGATGTTCAAATTATTTAAAGAAAATGTTCGGATAGCACTGAGTTCTATAAAAACTCAATTATTAAGAACCATATTAACGGTGCTTATTATTGCAATTGGAATAACAGCTCTAGTCTGTATTCTGACTGTAGTTGCCGCTTTAGAAAACACGCTCTCCAGTGATTTTGCCTCTATGGGTGCCAATACTTTTAATATTGATCAGTACGATAGTTCCCAAAGATTGAGACGGAACGAAGAACGAAAAGTAGATAATCCCATAATATCCTATCCTGAAGCCAATTCTTTTAAGCAAAAATACGATTATCCTTTTACTCATACCTCACTTTCATTCACAGCTACATCTGGAGCTGAAGTAAAATTCGAATCTAAGAAAACAGATCCTGAAATCACAGTTTTGGGTGTTGATGAATACTTTTTACTAAATTCGGGATTAGAAACCACTAAAGGACGAAATTTTACCGGTTTTGATATTACTAACAATACCTATTCCTGTGTGGTTGGTTCTGATTTTGAGGAAAATTTATTTGCTGATGTAAATCCTATTGATAAAATAATTTCCATTAGAGGCGCCAAATTTAAAATTATCGGAGTACTAAAAGAAAAAGGTTCTACTTTTGGAAATAGTCAGGATTTAAGGGTTTTAATTCCTATACAAGTAGCTCGTTCTTTATTTACCGCACCTGATATAAATTACTCGATGAGTGTCATGGTAGACAAAAAAGAGCTTTTAAATCAGGCTGTCGAAAGCGCAAATAGTACGATGCGACGCGTTAGAAAATTAAGTCCTGTAAAAGACAATAATTTTGGTATTTCTCGAAGTGATGACCTAATTAATAAGATTTTGAGTATCACACAATATCTAGGGGTTTCAGCATGGATAATTGGAATTATAACTATTTTTGGATCTTCAATTGCACTGATGAATATAATGCTGGTATCTGTAACGGAAAGAACCCGTGAAATTGGGGTTAGAAAAGCATTAGGAGCTAAAAGAAGTACTATTGCAATCCAATTTTTTATGGAAACTTTAGTAATTGGTCAATTAGGCGGATTATTAGGGGTGATTTTGGGGATTTCTGCAGGTTTCGGTATTGCAACAGCTATAAATTTTATTTTTGTAATTCCATGGGGCGCAATTATTGCCGCTTTCATTACTACTTTCGTAGTAGCAATAGTTTCTGGCTCTTATCCCGCATTAAAAGCATCTAAATTAGATCCTATCGAAGCTTTAAGATACGAATAGAAACCCTTTCTAATTAATGTGCCCATTCAGCTTTAATCATTCTATCGTTGCCATAAATATCCTTGCGTAATTCTAAACCAGAGAAATCTTTATTCCGAAGTAAATCCAGCATTTCCTTCCCAAGATATTGATTAATCTCAAAGTACAACACCCCTTTTTCTACAAGAAATTTCTGAGACAAATTTGCTATTTTTTCATAGAAAATCAAGGCGTCTTTATCAGCCACAAAAAGCGCTAAATGAGGTTCGTTTTCCAACACATTATTCATTAATTCTGCTTTTTCCAAATTCCGAACATAAGGAGGATTGGAAACTATAATGTCAAAATTATGTTCCAAAACATCTGTTTCAAGAATGTTTTTTTCATTAAAAATCACATTAACATTATTAGTTGAAGCATTTTCTTCAGCAATAGCCAGTGCACTTGCAGATATGTCTAAGGCGTAAACTTCGGCATTTGGAATATTTTTTGCTAGGGAAATTGCGATACAACCACTTCCAGTTCCAATATCAAGAATCCGTAAAGGCTTTGTAGATTGAGTATTTTTTTGATTCTTAATAATCCATTCCACTAATTCTTCCGTTTCTGGTCTTGGAATTAAAACATTCGAATTAACTAGAAAATCCAATCCAAAAAAATTAGTAGTTCCCAAAATATATTGAATAGGAATTTCAAGTTTAAGCTTCTCTAGTATAGAATTCCAATTTATAAGATCTGTTTCAGATAAACTTAAATCAGTATGGAGAGCTAAATCAATTCTTCTTAGATTTTTTTTATTTTCAAGAATTAAATAAAAAAAACTTTCTGCCTCACCAACATCATATAATGGAGTAAGTTCCTGAATAAAAAAATTGTGATAATCTTTAATTAACATTAGTTCCTCTGGATTTAAAGTTCTTTTATCATCCAAATAGGACATGAATTATGACCTGTATTCCCTATAGGAGCTTCCAAATATTTAAAACCTACCCGAATATACAACAATTGAGCTTCTTTCATAAAAGGCATTGTTTCAAGATAACATTTTTCGAAATCATATTCTTTTGCTTTAGCCAAACAAATATCCATCATTTGCCTTCCTAATCCAAGACCACGAGCCTCGGGCAGAAAATACATTTTTTGTAATTCACAGATATTTTCTGAAGAATTTTCGAGTTGCATAATTCCAGCACCACCTAATATTTTTCCTTCCAACTCCGCAATGTAATAAACGGCTTTTGGTATAAGATAGGTTTCAAACAAAAAATCTAAATGAGGATCAGCATAAGCTGTACCTACTTTTGGAACATTCATTTCAATCAAAACAGATCTAATCAGTTCAGCAATAGCTTCATTATCCTGATTTTTAATTTCTCTAATTATTATAGTATTCATTTTAAAACTAATATCTTATTTTTGTGGGGTGAAGATACATGAAAAATACATAAGCCGTTGCATCGAATTAGCAAAAAATGGCTTAGGAACAACCTACCCTAATCCTTTGGTTGGCAGTGTTATTGTTTATGATAATAAAATTATTGGTGAAGGATGGCATAAAAAATCGGGCGAACCTCATGCTGAAGTAAATGCGATAAACTCAGTTAAAAATAAATCTTTATTGAATAAAGCAACCCTATATGTAAGCTTAGAACCCTGCAGCCATTTTGGAAAAACACCACCCTGTTGTGATTTAATAATAAAACATAAAATCCAAAGTGTAGTTATTGGAACTGTTGATCCTAACATAAAAGTTGCGGGCAATGGAATAAAAAAATTAGTAGAAGCAGGTTGCAATCTAACTATCGGAATTCTTGAGGAGGAATGCAATAACCTGAACAAACGTTTTTTTATTTTTCATAAAAAGAAAAGACCTTATATAATTTTAAAATGGGCCGAAAGTCAAGATGGATATATAGCTCCAAAAATGAAATCGGGCCAAAGACCCGTTTGGATTACAAATGAATACTCCAGACAATTGGTTCACAAATGGAGAAGTGAGGAACAGGCAATCCTAGTAGGAACGCAAACCGTAATTGATGACAATCCTAGATTAGACGTTAGAGATTGGTCCGGAAATAATCCGGTGCGAATAGTTTTAGATCAAAATAATAGAATCTCAAAAGAAAGTCTTATATTTGATAATCAGGCAAAAACAATTGTGCTTTCCTCAAGAGAAATTGATTATAGCAAAAATATTGCTATTCAAATCGCAAATTCCCTATTTGACAACAATCTACAATCGGTGATTATTGAAGGTGGAAGGCAAACTCTCCAAACCTTTATTGACGAAAATTTATGGGATGAAGCCCGAGTTTTCAAAGGAAGTATTTTATTCGAGAATGGAATTAAAGCACCCATTTTAAATTTAAATTGTTTGAAAAAAAATTCTATTGTTAAAGATGAACTTTTAATATTAAGAAATTATGATTAATACTATTATATTCGATTTTGGAGATATTTTTGTCAATTTGGAAAAAGAAAAAATGACAAACGAATTCGAAAAATTAGGCTTATCTGAACCTAATGAGGAATTAATTGAAATGAACAATCTTTTTGAAAAAGGTAAAATTTCGGAATTGGCATTTATAGAAAGCTTTCAAAAATATTTACCTAATGCGAGTCTTAATGAAATTAGAGAAGCATGGAAAAAAATTATAGGAGATTTTCCATTATATCGCTTGGAATTTTTACAAATGCTCTCTAGCAAATACCGCCTTTTTTTACTAAGCAACACTGATGCTATTCATATTGACTATTTTGAACACAAAGTAGGACAATCATTTTCCAGAGATTTTTATCAATGTTTCGAAAAAGTTTACTTTTCTTTCGAAATGGGTATGCGAAAACCTGAAGAAGCAATATTTAATTGTTTGCTCAAAAACCATGACTTGTCACCAAAACGAACATTGTTCATCGATGACAAGAAAGAAAACACAGATGTAGCTGAATCTCTTGGGATTCAAGTTTGGAATTTACAAGTTGGCCAGGAAGATGTTGTACATTTATTTGAAAAAAACATACTTTAAGAATACTAAATTCAATTGGAAACAAAAGACACCTATAAAACAATTGAGTTTGCAACAGAAGAGATTCTATTAAAAGAAAAAAACAGTAAATTTTTCGGATATGCTTTTCCATTAAGCATAGAAGAAGAAGTCAAAGTACATATTGAATCATTACGTAAAAAACACAATCATGCAGTTCATTTTTGTTATGCGTTCCAAATTGGCACTGAAAAGATTCAATCTAGAGTTAATGACGATGGAGAACCGAGCAATACAGCAGGTATTCCAATTTACGGCCAAATCAAATCATTCGAACTTACTGACATATTAGTGGTTATTGTTCGCCTCTTTGGTGGTACAAAATTAGGAGTCGGAGGATTAATTAGCGCATACAAAACAGCAGCACAAATGGCTATAGAATCAGCTTCAATAATTGAAAAAACGATTAACATCAATTATGCTATTTATTTTGATTACAAAAATATGAATAAAGTGATGCGAATAATCAAAGAGCGAAACATTGAAATTCTGAGTCAAAAGATGGAAATGTCATGTGAAATTTTAATTTCAGTACGCAAAAAAAATGCCGAAAATATATTCGACATTTTTAACACGATGTTTGAAATAAAAATTAAATTAAATCCTTAAAATTAAAAATTTAAAATATCTAAAATATACTGTGGTGGCACGATTGGTTTTCCTGTTTTTAAAGATACAAAGACCAAAATAAATTGGGCAGTTGTTAATAACTCTTCTTGCTGATTCCAAATTTCACACTCAAATTCTATCTTAACTGTACTATAATTTTTAAATTTTGTCTTTACGACAAGCAAGTCATCATATCGAGCCGGTTTTTTATAATTTAAAGTCATGGATACGATCGGCAAAGCTACTCCACTTTCTTCTAGACTTTTATAGGAAACTCCTTTGTTTCTTAACCATTCCACCCTTCCTATTTCAAAATACGGTATGTAATTTCCGTGATAAACAACTCCCATTTGGTCTGTTTCTGAATAACGAACTCGAACTTCAATTTGATGATATTTCATATTTATTTTACTATATTTGTGCTTCTAATAAAGTCGTAAACATTGTCTTACAACAATATTTTTGAAAAAACAATACCTATTTTATTTTTTTTAACGTTTTTTTGTTCACATATTTGTTACCCTAAAAAAATGTAATAAACGTATTTATTTTCTTACTTTAAGGAACCCTTTTTTAAAAAACAAATTTAACTTATTTTATGAGCAAAACGGCACAATCAGTATGGGAAAATTGTCTCTTATTTATTAAGGACAATATTCAAGACCAAGCCTACAAAACTTGGTTCGAACCAATTAAATCTGTTGAGCTGACTGACAACGCATTATACATTCAAGTTCCAAGTAAATTTTTCTACGAATGGCTTGAAGAACATTACGTTAAATTGTTAAAAGTTGCCTTGACCAAAGAACTTGGTAAAAACGCAAAATTGCTGTATAAAATTAAAATGGAAAATACCTATGGTAACAAACAACCCTTCATGGAACAGTTACCAAGTGCTCATAGAAGTTCCATTAAGTCCCAAGAAGTAGATGCTCCTTTTAAAAACCTAAGTCCTGAATTAAAAAATCCTTTTGTAATTCCGGGAATTAGAAATTTAAAAATTGAATCCCAACTTAACGCTAATTACAGTTTTGATAATTTCCTTGAGGGAGATTCTAACAGACTTGCCCGTTCAGCCGGAATGGCTGTAGCAAACAAGCCTGGTGGCACTTCATTCAATCCACTATTGATTTTTGGAGGTGTTGGTTTAGGTAAAACCCATCTAGCACATGCGATTGGAGTTGAAATCAAAGACAAATACCCAGAGAAAACAGTCTTATATATTTCTGCTGAAATTTTTACTCAACAATATATTGATTCCGTTAAGAAAAACAACCGAAATGATTTTATACATTTCTATCAATTAATAGATGTTTTAATAATTGATGATGTTCAATTCTTATCGGGAAAATCAGGAACACAAGATGTGTTTTTTCATATTTTTAACTACTTACATCAAAACGGAAAACAAGTAATCCTTACTTCAGACAAAGCTCCTGTTGATATGCAAGATATTGAGCAAAGACTGCTCTCCCGTTTTAAATGGGGACTTTCAGCGGAATTACATCAACCTGATTACGAAACTAGAATTTCCATCTTAAAGAATATTTTATATCGCGATGGTGTAGAAATTCCAGAAGAAATTATTGAATACGTTGCCCGAAATATAAAATCAAACGTACGAGAACTTGAAGGTGCAATTATTTCTTTAATAGCTCAATCTTCCTTTAATAAAAAGGAGGTCAATTTGGAATTGGCAAAACATGTAGTTGAGAAATTTGTAAAAAATGTAAAAAGAGAAATCTCTATCGATTACATTCAAAAAATAGTTTCCGATTATTTTCAATTGGATTTAGAAACCTTACAATCTAAAACTAGAAAACGTCATGTTGTTCAGGCCAGACAATTGGCAATGTTTTTTGCGAAAAAATTTACAAAAGCTTCTTTAGCTAATATTGGTTCTCAAATAGGTGATCGAGATCATGCTACTGTATTACACGCATGTAAAACAGTCGATAATCTCGTTGCTACAGACAAGCAATTCAAGAAATTTGTTGAAGACATCAACAAAAAATTAACATTGTAAAAATGCCAATTAAAATTTTAATGGTTTGCCTTGGAAATATTTGTCGTTCTCCACTGGCAGAAGGATTATTGAGTTCTAAACTTCCAAAAGATAATTTTTTAGTTGATTCTGCAGGCACCGGTGATTGGCACATTGGTAGTAAACCTGATGAGCGTTCAATTGCAGTTGCTCGAAAACATGGACTAGACATTTCCCATCAAAAGGGAAAGCAGTTTATAAAAAGTGATTTCGACTTCTTCGATTATATCTATGTAATGGACAAAAACAATTACAATAATGTCTTAGCTTTAGCTGAAAACGATAGCCAAAAAAACAAAGTACAACTAATCTTAAATGAACTTTTCCCTGGAGAAAATGTAGATGTACCAGATCCCTATTTTGGTTTAGAAAATGGATTTGAAATTGTATACGGAATGCTTGATGAATCTAGCGCTATCATTGCTACTAAATTATTGGCCAAACACACTTAAAAAAACATCATGAATCCAAATATCAATATAGGGAAACTATATTTAATTCCAACAACCTTAGGTGATAGTGATCCTATGGATGTTTTACCACAAACAGTAAAGAGAGCCGTTGATTTTATAGATGATTTCATAGTTGAAAATGAAAAAACAGCTAGAAAATTTATTAAGAGTATAAATCCTGAAAAAATTCAAGCTTCTTTAAAACTAAAAGCATTAAACAAACACACTGATAAATCGGAATATTCTGAAATGATAAAACCGTGCTTAGAAGGGAAAAATATTGGCTTGATGTCTGAAGCCGGTTGTCCTGCAGTAGCCGATCCTGGAGCCGTTATTGTTAAACTAGCTCATGAAAAAGGAATACAGGTCATCCCATTAGTGGGACCTTCTTCGATTTTGTTGGCAATAATGGCTTCCGGTATGAATGGGCAGAGTTTTGCTTTTAATGGCTATATACCTATCGATAAAACTGAAAAAAGAAATGCTTTAAAAGCTTTAGAAAAAATATCTCAGGATAAAAATCAATCCCAGCTTTTTATTGAAACTCCTTTTAGAAATAATAAAATGCTAGAGGACATACTACAAGCTATAAATCCTGCTACCTATCTTTGTGTAGCAACAGATATAACACTTCCTACAGAATACATTAAAACTAAAAGAGCCTGTGATTGGAAAAAAGAAAAAATTGATTTACACAATAGACCTACTATTTTTATAATCCATAAAATGTAATCAATATTGATCCTAATAAACTATACAGATTAAGACAAGAGTCAAAAAAACCTGCCAATTGGCAGGTTTTTTTGTCTGAAAACAGAGCTATATCGCTTTTGCATTATTATTTGCTACTATTCCTGTAGTTTCATATCCTCCAAAATCTCTCATATAAGATCTAATAGACGTTCCGTAACTATCCGTTCTTCTTTTTGAACCATTGCTATTTAAAAACCTTTTTACCGAACCTGCTCCACCTAAATGTGCCGCAGCCAATATTCCTGATTCCGTAATCTTAATCCCACCAATAATTTGACCTGAATATTTTTCAATTTCATCCTTCAATTGCCATTTATTCTTTGACAATAGAGCTACGAATGCTTTTTCCTGAAGTCTAGGATTATTTAGAAAGTTATAACTATCATGAATACCGACAGTTTTAAGGGTTTCAATACCAAATTGGTATTTACCTACATAACCCAAAGTATTTATTTTGTGGTATTTCCCTTGTGATTCTTTGAATGCAATAGCTTCTTTGAATCCGATAAAAAATTTTCCTGTAAAGGGAATATTTAAATTCACATAATCTTCTTGTATTCTTGAAGGATATTTATAAGTAATCTCCTCTTCATTATCTGTTTGAAACCAATCGTGATGTTCTACTCTAAAAGGTTTAAAACCGGAACTTAAATAAATAATTATTAAAGTTAAACTGCTGTAAAATGTCCATTTTTTAATCATAATTTGTTTTTGTTCTCAACCTGTCACCCGAGAAATTTCTACGGTGCAAATATACGAAAAAAATACAAAACTGAATATCAATTAGTTAATCTTGTCTAAAGATATAAATAAGATAAAAAAGGTCTGTTCACACTTATTTCAAACGTTATAGAATAAATATATTTTTAATTAAAATTCAATTAAAAAAAAAACTATCTCATAATTCCTTGTTTATTTACCCAAGCAACATATTTCTGACGATTAACTTCATGCTGTGCAGGTGTTACTGCAAATTCGTGATAACCAAAATTAGTAACACTAGCACAAAAATAAATATAATTATGTTTTTCAGGATTTAATACAGCATCTAAAGCAGTAATATCAGGCATTGCAACCGGTCCCGGAGGCAGTCCTGCATATTTGTAGGTATTATAAGGAGAATCTGTAACTAAGTCTTTGTACAAAACTCTTTTAATAACCTGATTAAAGTTATTTGATTGGAGTTTAACAGCGAAAATCACTGTTGGATCTGCTTCTAATTTAATACCTTTTACTAATCGATTAAGATATACTCCTGCAACTTTGGGCCTCTCATCTTTTTTAACGGTCTCCTTGTGTACAATAGAAGCTAGAATACTAACCTGAATAGGAGTTAAATTTATTTTTTTTGCCTTTGCTAATCGGTCTTCAGTCCAAAATTTACGATATTCTTTGGCCATTTTATCCCGGAACTTTATTGCATTCGTATTCCAAAAAAACTCATAGGAATTAGGTATACACATACTCAAAACATTCTCCTGAGTAAATCCATTTTCTTCTAAAAACTTTGGATCCTTAAAGGCCGTTAACAAGCTTAAACTATCTGCTTCTATCTGTGTACTTACTCTTCCTACAAAATCCTCCAAACGCTCCTGATTATTAAAAGCTAAGTTTACAGCTATATTTTGTCGTAATGAATTTACAATTTCATTTGTACTCATTCCTTTTTTCAAAAGAAATCGTCCTGATTTATCTGATTTATCTGGATATGATTTTTTACGAGCAACCATATCAAAACGATCCATATCCATTAAATAAGTACTAACTATTTTCCGCACATCTTCATAATTTGCTCCCGTTGGAACATAAACAAACACTTCATCTTTATCAAATTTTGTGTTCGCTGAAAAAATATCCCGGATCAACATATATCCATAAATGATTAATAGGCTGATGACGATCACTGATAGGATACTGGCTATTTTTTTAAATTTCAAAATATATAATTTAGAATTAATTATTAATTAATTGGAATAAAGCTTCATCTTTATAATGACCATTCACCAAATTCCATTGTTTTTTGACTCCAATTTTTTCGAACCCAAATTTAGTAAAAAGCCTAATACTAATCTCATTATCTATATCAATATTAGCATATAATTGATGCAAGTTTAATTGTTCAAAAGCATATTCAATCAACAATCCCAAAGCTTCAGTACCGATACCTGAATTTCTATGATCTTGATTTCTAATCAAAACCCCTACTCCTGCTCTATTATTTTTAGCATCAAAATCAAACAAGTCGATTAATCCAATAGCAGGGAAATCTTGATCCTTGCATATTGCTAATCGCAATTGCTTGGCTTCGTATATATCTTGATGCGCATTTTCTAAATATTGACGAATTAGAAAACGACTATAGGGGGTTTGCGTATTGCTCACTTCCCAAATAGATTCATCATTTTCTAATTCATAAATAAATTCTAAATCATTAGGCTCTAAAGCTCTTAAATATAGTGTTTCTCCTTTTAAAGTTCCCATGAAATCATACCTTTATAAACATATTTTGCAGGTCCTTTAAGAAAAACCTGAGTAAATTTTCCTTCACTTTCATGAAAACTAACTTCCAATGACCCTCCTTCCACTTTCAACTGAATAGCATTGGATGTTGTTTTTCCCAAGACCTTCATTGCTATTGCAACAGCAGTTGCTCCAGTTCCACAAGATAGAGTTTCATCTTCTACCCCCCTTTCATAAGTTCGAACAGCAAAACTAGTATCCGAAATAGGTTCAACAAAATTCACATTAGCTCCTGAACTTCCATAAAGAGTACTGTATCTAATTTTTCCACCTTGATCTTTAATATCAATATGCTCTAAATCAGACGCTAATTCAACATGATGTGGAGATCCAGTATCTAAAAAAACATAATTAGCTTCTATTTTCACTTCATTAACATCTTTCATTTGAAGAGAAATAATTCCTTCCTCAGAAACACTTGCATAATGTAAACCATCTGTTGCGATGAAAGTAGCCTGATTTTGAATTACATTTATTTTTTTTGCAAAAGCAACCAAACATCGACCACCATTACCACACATTGAACTCTGATTACCATCTGAATTGTAATACACCATTCTAAAATCGGTGTCTGCATCATTTTCTAAAAGAATTAATCCATCAGCACCAATTCCAAATCGGCGATCACACAAATGCGCAATAAGCTTAATGTTATTTTTTGGAAAAAAATTAGTACGATTGTCAATTATAACAAAATCATTCCCTGTTCCTTGGTATTTATAAAATGCTATATCCATTTCTTTTTTTAAGTCTGTGAACAAAAGTACAAATATTAAGCTTTTGGATATAATTATAAATCGAGAAAAAACAAATCATATATTTAAGTTTTAACTGACAAATAACTAATAGTCTATTTATTAAAAAAAAGTTAATGATTGTTAAACGGGAGTTAAAATATTTTCGAAGAAATACTATAAACTGTAATTTTACTGTTAATTAAAATAATTAATACTGAAAAATGAAAAAAATTAGCACTTTATTCTTAGTTTCTTTGTTAAGTGGTATAATTACAATTACTGCTTATAAATTATTATTTGAAACAAATGGGTTTCAGAAAAAATCATTAGTAACAGTTGCGCCTAGCAATTATAGCAGCAATGCTGGTTTAGCATCTCAAGCGGTCGATTTTACTGAAGCGGCCGATAAGGCAGTTCACACCGTTGTGCACGTAAAAAATGTATCCTACAGAACACTTTCTAATCCTATGTTAGAATTCTTTTATGGCTATAAAGGAGAACAACAACAGGAGCAAATTGGAACTGGATCGGGTGTTATTATTTCTGAAGATGGATATATCGTTACCAATAATCATGTTATAAAAGATGCTTCAGAAATTGAAATCACCTTAAATAATAAAAAATCGTTCAAAGCAAAACTAATCGGAACAGATTCTAAAATGGATATTGCTTTACTAAAAATTGATTCTGATGAAAAATTACCCTATTCGACCTTTGCAGATTCTGACAATGCGAAAGTAGGCGAGTGGGTTTTAGCAGTTGGAAATCCCTATAATTTAACATCGACAGTTACTGCTGGAATCGTATCGGCTAAAGCAAGAAATCTAGATACTCGAGGAATCCAATCCTTTATTCAAACCGATGCAGCTGTAAATCCCGGTAATAGTGGGGGCGCTTTAGTAAATACAAGAGGTGAACTTATTGGAATTAACACCATGATTTCTTCAATGACGGGTTCCTACGTGGGCTATTCTTTTGCTATTCCTTCAAATATTGCCAGAAAAATTATAGAAGATATTATGGAATTTGGAAATGTCCAAAGAGGAATTCTTGGAGTAGAAGGCGGTGAATTAAATAGTGCAGCTTCTAAAGAACTCGGAATTAAAGAAACACAGGGCTTTTATATTAGTAAGGTAAGTAAAAACTCTGGCGCCGAAAACGCTGGATTACAAAAGGGAGATATTATTGTAAAATTAGACAACCAAAACATCTCTTCCTATGCCGAATTAAACGGCTATATCAATACGAAAAGGCCAAAAGACAAAGTACAGGTTACCTACATTAGAGAGGATAAAACGATGACTGTTCCTGTAATATTATCAAAAAATGAATTTATTAGTGCTGATTTTAAAGGACTAGAGTTAGAAAATATTAATACATTGGATAGAAAGAAATTTAAAATTGATGCTGGTGTACGAATCAAGGAAATTACAAACGATAAACTAAAGCCTTATTATGATGAATTGATTGGAAACATCATTTTAAGTATCGATAATACTAAAGCCACGGATGTAGAAACCGTATCAAAAATTCTAGAAAAAAAGGACGAAAATCAAAGCGTTCGAATTGAAATGATAAACAAAATGGGACAAATAATTCGGATTATAATTTAGTGGTTTTTATTAATTCAAAAGAAAAGCCATCCTATTAGGGTGGCTTTTTATCTTAAATCGGTAAAACTGTGGTACTTTTCACTTCCGAAATAATAAAAAAACTGTTAATCAAGGATACTCCCGACAAAACAGAGAGTTTTTTTTGATGAAAATCATGATAACTTTCCATATCTGCTAGAACGATTTTAAGCATATAATCAAAACTTCCCGAAACAAAATTACATTCCACAACTTCAGCTAAGTTTAGAATGGCCTTATTAAATTCCTCTGACACATCATACGTTTGCTTTACTAAGGTGACTTGGCAATAAACGGTTAGGTTTTGCCCTAACTTTTTTTTATTTAATATAGTGACATATTTCTCTATTATCCCCTCTTTTTCTAAACGTTTTACTCGATCGTGAACAGGGGTTAGAGAAAGATTTATTTTATTGGATATATCTTTCAAAGTCAAGTGAGCATCTCCTTGAAGAAGCCTTAATATTTTTTTGTCAGTTTCGTCGATTTTCATTAAATAAAAGGAATTAAAGGGGTTCATTTCTATCCTAAATACTTTGTCTATTTTCTTTTAAGAAATAAAAAAAGCCATAATAAAAGTAATATTTCATGTAAAAATATCAAAAAAAAACAATATTTTCTTTATTTACAAACATTATAAAACAATATTTCTTTATGCCTAATTTTACCGCTAAATCGGACTTAACAAAATAAATTTATAGATTATGATAATTGGAATTCCAAAAGAAATAAAGAACAACGAAAACCGTGTTGCTATAACACCGGCAGGAGTTGCTGAATTCAAAAAATACGGACATACAGTTTATGTTCAGACAACTGCTGGAGAAAATAGTGGTTTTAGCGACCAATCCTATATCGCTGCCGGTGCTGATATTTTACCGACAATTGAAGAAGTTTATCACATTGCCGAAATGATCATCAAGGTAAAAGAACCTATTGCTTCTGAATATAATTTGATCAAAAAAAATCAATTACTCTTCACCTATTTTCATTTTGCATCCTCAGAACCATTAACACACGCAATGATTGAAAGAGGAGCTATTTGTTTGGCTTACGAAACGGTTGAAAAAGCAGATCGCAGTTTACCATTATTAATTCCAATGTCCGAAGTAGCGGGTCGTATGTCTATTCAGGAAGGTGCAAAATATCTTGAAAAACCATTAAAAGGAAAAGGTATACTTCTAGGTGGAGTTCCAGGAGTTCCTCCGGCAAAAGTATTGGTTTTAGGTGGTGGAATCGTGGGTACTCAAGCCGCAAAAATGGCAGCTGGAATGGGAGCTAGCGTAACTATAATGGACCTAAGCTTACAACGTCTTCGCTATTTATCTGATGTTATGCCTGCAAACGTAACTACAGTTATGTCGAACCATTATAATATTAGCAAAGCTATTACGGAAGCTGATTTGATTATTGGAGCTGTACTAATTCCAGGTGCAAAAGCACCACATTTAATTACACGTAACATGTTAAAGTTAATGAGCCCAGGAACTGTTGTTGTAGATGTAGCAGTAGATCAAGGTGGATGCATTGAAACATGCAAACCTACAACTCATGAAGACCCAACTTTTATAATCGATGATATTGTACATTATTGCGTGGCTAATATGCCGGGCGCTGTACCCTACACTTCAACTCTGGCTTTGACTAATGCAACTTTACCATATGCTTTGCAATTGGCAAATAAAGGCTGGGAAAATGCTTGTAAAGAAAATGAGGAATTGAAAAATGGACTAAACATAGCTAAAGGTAAAATCGTTTACAAAGGAGTTGCTGAAGCTTGGGATTTGCCTTATTATGAAGTAGAAGCGGTTTTATTTACAAATCCAATTACTATTAATAGCGATAGCGAAAGACAAGAAAGTTACTAATCCGAACTTTCTGTACAATTAGAAAATCCGTTTCATTCATTTGAAACGGATTTTTTTTTGGAGCTAATCCAGCTAATTCCTATTTTTAGTAAAATCAGGAGTTCTTTTAGTAATCATTTAAAATACTATTCTTTTGGTTTAGTCAAATAATAAACGGGGATACCAATCAACATGATCAAAACACCCCAACCACAAGTACTAGTTTTAAAAATCAGCAATCCTACTGAAATTGCAGATGCGATAATCAAGTACAACATTGGAAGAATCGGATAACCAAATGCTTTGTATGGGCGTTCAGCATGTGGTATTTTTTTACGTAAAATAAAAATTCCGTAAATAGTAAGGATGTAAAATATCAAAACAATAATAACTACAAAATCCAATAAATCGCCATATTTACCTGTAAGACATAAGGCAGATGCCCAAATACATTGTACCCACAAAGCCCATGCCGGAACACTTTCTGAATTTAATACGGCCGCTTTTTTAAAGAACAACCCATCTTTAGCCATAGTATAATAAACCCTGGCTCCAGCCATAATCAGACCGTTATTACACGCAAAAGTCGAAATCATGATCATCACAGCAATTATTAAAGTACCGATACCTCCAAAAATAGTTTGTGATGCTACAACTGCAACTCGATCAGATTCTGCTGTTGCAATATTTTGCAACGGTACGACAGCCAAATACATAAGATTCGCCAAAATATAAATAATACTTACTATTAATGTTCCTAAAAACAAGCTCAAACCCACATTCCGCTTTGGGTTTTTAATTTCACCTGCAATAAAAGTAACACCTTCCCAGGCTACACTTGAAAATAAAGAACCTACTAAAGCCGCCGATATTCCTGATAACAATGCAGTGCCTCCTATAGGAAGCCATGTACCACTTGCAACATCTAATGATCGTGATGTCCAAGCATCAACCCAATTGGCCTCCCATACAGTAGCTTTTGCGGCCATAAATCCAAAAATGATTAACCCAAAAATGGACATGATTTTTATAACGGTCAATACCGTTTGCAAAATTTTACCATTTTTTACACCACGGCTATTGATAGCACTTAAAAGGATGATTGTAACTATAGAAACGATTTGTGCTGCATTAAGTTTGAAATCACTTATCTCATAAAGAATATTTTTATCGCTTAGTGGGGCATAGATATAAGCAGCAAACTTGGAAAAAGCAACTCCAACAGCTGCTATTGTTCCCGTCTGAATGACGGCAAAGAAGCTCCAGCCGTATAAAAAACCCGTCAGTTTTCCGTAAGCTTCTTTTAGATATACATATTGCCCACCCGCTTTTGGAAACATAGAACTTAATTCACCATAACTTACCGCTGCAATAACCGTTATAAATCCTGTGAGTACCCACATAGCAATTAGCCATCCTGCAGATCCCACTTGACGGACCATATCGGAACTCACAATAAATATTCCCGAACCTATCATGGAACCAACAACTAACATTGTCCCATCGAGTAATCCGAGTTCTCTTTTAAAATCTTCTTGTTTATTTTCCATAAATTCTTCTCGGTTGGATTTTTGATTTGGCTAAAGATATACTTTTTTTGGAAATTCTAAGAGCTGAAAATATAATCTAGGATTGATTTATTATTTAAATATTTTTCACCTTCAAAAAAAATATTTGATACTCTTTGTATAAGCATCAAAAAATAACTTATCAAAAAAAGGATCTGACAACAGAGAACAAAACTTAAAAATTTGAAACACAAAAAACGCTCTGTTTTCACAGAGCGTTTTCTACTATAATTTTAATGTAAATTATGCTTTTCCGGCAGCTATTAAATTCAATGCTGAACCGGCAACAAACCATCCAATTTGTCCTTCATTATAAGTATGGTTTGCTAAGATATTATCTTTGCTTCCATCTTCGTGAACAAATTCTAAGGTTAATGGTTTTCCTGGTTCAAAATCAATCAAATCAACGAAGTTAATTGTATCATTTTCCTGTATTTTATCATAATCTGATTCTGTTGCAAAAGTCAAACCTAACATACCTTGTTTTTTCAAATTTGTTTCGTGTATTCGAGCGAATGATTTTACTAAAACGGCTTTTACTCCAAGGAAACGCGGCTCCATAGCTGCATGTTCACGAGAAGATCCTTCACCATAATTGTGGTCACCCACAACGACAGAAGCTATACTAGCTGCTTTATAAGCGCGTGCTACAGCAGGAACAGCATCGTAAACACCTGTCAATTGATTTTTAACGAAATTAGCTTTTTGGTTAAATGCATTAATCGCTCCAATCAACATATTATTAGAAATTGCATCTAAATGTCCACGGAAACGTAACCATGGTCCAGCCATAGATATGTGATCCGTTGTACATTTTCCAAATGCTTTTATCAATAATTTAGCACCCATGATATTTTTACCATCCCATGCACTAAATGGAGCTAATAATTGTAATCTTTCTGATGTTGGACTTACCACAACCTGAACTCCTGATCCATCTTCTGAAGGCGCTTGAAAACCAGCATCTTCTACAGCAAATCCTCTAGGAGGTAATTCATTTCCAGTTGGCTCGTCTAACATTACTTCTTCACCATCTTCATTAATCAAAGTATCAGTCAAAGGATTAAAGGACAAATCTCCTGCAATTGCTAGTGCTGTTACCAATTCAGGTGATCCAACAAATGCTAAAGTATTTGGATTTCCATCAGCACGTTTAGAGAAATTACGATTAAAAGAATGTACAATTGTATTGCGTTCTTCTTTTTCTGCTCCTTCTCTATCCCACATTCCAATACATGGCCCACAAGCATTTGCAAAAACAGTAGCACCAACTTGATTAAAAGTATCGATGAATCCATCACGTTCAATAGTATATCTTACTAATTCTGAACCTGGAGTAATCGTGAAATTAGAATTTAATTTTAATTTTTTATCAACTACTTGTTTTGCCAAGGAGGCTGCACGAGAAATATCTTCATAGGAAGAGTTCGTGCAAGATCCAATTAGACCATATTGAATTTTCAAAGGCCAGTCATTTTTAACGGCCTCTTCTTTCATTTTAGAAATAGGGGTAGCCAAATCCGGAGTATAAGGTCCGTTCAAATAAGGTTCCATTTCTGATAGGTTAATTTCTATAACTTCATCAAAATACTGCTCTGGATTAGCATATACTTCAGGATCTCCTGTCAAGTATTTTGCTACTTTATTTGCTTCATCAGCAATATCAGCACGGTCTGTAGAACGTAAATAACGGTCCATAGACGCGTCATATCCAAAAGTTGAAGTTGTAGCTCCAATTTCTGCACCCATATTACAAATTGTTCCTTTACCGGTACAAGACATAGACGTTGCTCCTTCGCCAAAATATTCAACGATAGCTCCAGTTCCACCTTTTACAGTAAGAATACCCGCTACTTTTAATATTACATCTTTTGGGGCAACCCAACCAGATAATTTTCCGGTTAATTTTACTCCAATTAATTTCGGGAATTTTAATTCCCATGCCATTCCAGACATAACATCAACGGCATCTGCTCCACCAACACCAATTGCAATCATACCTAACCCACCTGCATTAACAGTATGTGAATCCGTTCCAATCATTAACCCTCCTGGAAATGCATAGTTTTCAAGCACTACTTGATGAATAATTCCAGCACCCGGTTTCCAAAAACCAATTCCATATTTATCAGAAACAGAAGAAAGGAAATCAAAAACTTCATTACTCTGTGTTTTAGCACGTGCCAAATCAGTTACAGCATCAACTTTAGCTTGGATCAGGTGATCACAATGTACAGTTGTAGGAACAGCAACTTTAGTTTTTCCAGCATGCATAAATTGCAATAATGCCATTTGTGCAGTTGCATCTTGACAAGCAACTCTATCCGGAGCAAAATCTACATAATCTTTTCCACGAGAAAAAGCCTGAGAAGGTTTTCCTTCCCAAAGATGGTTATATAAAATCTTTTCTGTTAATGTAAGTGGACGTCCTACAATTTCACGTGCTTGATCTACGCGAGTTGTCATATTCTCGTACACTTTTTTAATCATATCAATATCAAAAGCCATAATGAATAGGTTTGTTTAGTTTGTGATGCAAATTTAATCAATTCAATTTAAATTTAAACTTATTTTAATAAAAGAGCTGTTTCGAATCATTATTAATGCTAAAACCCTTTAATTAGCACTCTTTGATATATAAAATGTAGTTTCAAATTAAATAATTGTATAATTAGTATTTAAACTACTTTTTTTTATCAAATTCGAAATACTTACAGGAAACAAATGAACTTTTTGTACTAAGAATCTTTCTAAATTAGCGTTTTTGTCCTTGATTTTTATAATATCTTTGAAAAAATTGGAAAAACAACTTTAAGCCAAAAATTTTGAGAATAAAAATCAATCCTCAATCGATTGCGTGAAACAAACATTTTAAAAAGATAATTTTAAAAAACCAGACTAAATATATAATTTAATCTGGTTGTACTTTATTGAACTGTTTTAATTAAAATAAGGAAACAATTATTTTTTCTATACTAATACCTTCCGCATCAGCTTTGTAATTTTTAACTACTCGATGACGTAAGATTCCAGTTGCAACAGCTTTGACATTTTCAATATCCGGAGAATATTTTCCATTAAAAGCGGCGTGAGCTTTGGCAGCCAAAATTAAATTTTGCGAAGCTCTTGGCCCTGCTCCCCAATCAATATAATTCTTTATAAAATCATTTGATAACTTATTATCCGGTCTGGTTTTACTAACTAAACTGACCGCATATTCTATCACATTATCAGCTACAGGAATTCGACGGATCAATTGCTGAAAATCGATTATTTCTTGCGCTTTAAACAATGGATTTATATTAACTTTTAAATCCATAGTGGTACTTTTCACAACTTCTACTTCTTCTTCAAAAGAAGGATAATCCAATTTAATAGAAAACATAAATCGATCCAACTGAGCCTCCGGCAAAGGATACGTCCCTTCTTGTTCTATAGGATTTTGTGTTGCTAGTACAAAATAAGGAAGTGCTAATTTATAATTATGACCTGCAATAGTTATGGCCCGTTCCTGCATGGCTTCTAATAAAGCAGCCTGTGTTTTAGGCGGTGTTCTGTTAATCTCATCTGCCAGAACTATATTCGAAAAGATAGGTCCTTTTATAAATTTAAATTGGCGATTTTCATCTAATACCTCGCTACCTAAAATATCCGATGGCATCAAATCTGGTGTAAACTGAATTCTTTTGAAATCCAAACCCAAGGCCTGTGCTAATGTATTTACCATTAATGTTTTTGCCAATCCAGGAACACCTACTAATAAGGCATGACCTCCTGAAAAAATACTCAACAATATCTGATCAACTACAGCTTCCTGACCAACAATGATTTTGGCAATTTCATTCTTTAAAGCTATTCTTTTTTCAACTAGATTTTGTATTGCCGCAACGTCTGACATAAAAATATAAGATTTGAAATTTAGACAAAAATCTAAAACTAGATTCTACTTTTTTAACCAATTATTAGTGAATTTACAATCTCTGTATTCCCCGTTAATTTTAATATAGGTTTCTTTAATCTTTTCAGCCGACCATTTTGCAATAGTGCTAATCTGTTTTTCTTTTAAGGCTAATTCCTTAATTTTGATATAATCTTTAGCATAATCAGCAACATGCTCATTAATTCTATTAGTAACAGTAACAAGTTTGTATTTTTTCTTTCCGTTTTGATCAGTATCTAATATAGGAAAAGAAACTTCTCCTTCTTTCAAACTTGAAACTTGTGCATATAATGTAGGATCCATTTTGGTTAATTCAAAATGAGTATCTTGAGTTTTTGGATTTACCAATAAACCTCCATTAGCTCTGGTTTCTTTTTCATCAGATTCGGTTCTAGCTGCCTCTGCAAAAGTGATTTTTTTATCGTCAATTTTTTTCTTGATAAGAGTAATTTTATCTTTTGCTTCTTGAAGTGATTCAGATGAAGTTTGTGGTACCAAAAGAATATGTCTTAATTCAACTTCTTGTCCTTTAATTTTTTCGACATAAATAATGTGAAAACCAAAATCCGTTTCAAAAGGTTCCGAAATTTCACCTTCAGCCAAACTAAAAGCGATATCCTTAAATTCTTTTACAAAGGGTGTTTTTCTGGTCATTTTATAATAACCCCCATTTGAACTCGATCCTGGATCTTGAGAATACAAAACCGCTTTTGTAGCAAAGCTGGACCCATCCTGAACCTCTTTCTTATACTCCTTGAGTTTATCAATTACTTTCTGCTTTTCAACAGCGGTAACCTTTGGATTAACTATTATTTGAGCCACTTCCATTTCCGCTCCAAAAAGAGGTAATTCAGCTGTTGGAATCTTTTTGAAAAAACTTCGAACTTCTTCTGGTGTGATTTCTACTTTGTCAATAATCTTTTTCTGCATCTCTGATGTAAGCTTGTTTAACTTAATAATCTCAGAAAGATCGGCTCTAAAGTCGGCCTCATTTGTTTTCTTAAAATATTTTACGGCCTTTTCCATCGAACCCAATTGCTCAACCATATAACTCACCTGCTCTTCCAATTTGGTCTTTACTTCATCATCCGATACAACAATACTATCTTGCACCGCTTGATGTGCATACAATTTATCTTCAAGTAATTTACCCAACATTTGACATCTAGTAATATCTTTAACTGAATTACCTTGGCTAGTCATTTCAAGAAAAGACTTATCGATATCCGAATCAAGAATTAAATAATCACCAACAGCTGCTATTACACCATCAATCTTCTGTCTTTGTGTTTTAACAACCATTGTTTTAGCTGTTTTGGATTTGACAGTATCTTTTATAATTTCCTGCGCATTCGTAGCTAAAGTAGAAATTGCAATAAGGCAAATTATCAATAACATTTTCTTATTTATAAATCTCATATTTTTGGTCTTTAATGGCATCATTTGTGATTTCCTTTTCAAATTTTTTAATTAATTCTAACTTTCTTTTGTTGATAATAACCTCTATCAGCGTAGGCTTAATGTATTCATACGGACTTATTTGATTCTTGTCTATTACGTGACTTACTTTAACTAAGTAAATATCAGAGGAATCAGGATATTCTATAGTTTTTCCAGACACAATATAGCTGTCGCGATTGTCTGGATTAATAAACGGCAATTTACTGTAAATTTGACTCATATCAACCCAAACAGAATCATTTAAAACAAAACTTTTAAACTGCAAACCATAGGTGTCCCAAAACTTCTTATCTGATTTTTTATAATCGAGGAATTTACTTTTTATAGTGGCGAATTTAGGATTGTCTTTTTTTAAATTAATATAACGCAATCGAACCAAAGTTCCATTAGTTCTAAAATTCTCCTTGGTGGAATCATAATAAGATTTTAATTCCATTTCTGATACATTAGTATCAACTGATCGTTTCACGACTTCCTCTATATAGGCTTTCGTATATAAATCAGTTTTATATTGTTTTATTAATTGGTCAAAACTAGCCTTAGTATCTTTATTTAAATTTAATTCTGCGGCATGTATTAATAATTTTTGAGAGGCCCAACGATCAATATAACTTCTTACAATTACTATACTATCTTTTTTAGAAGTTCCTGGAGCTACTAAGTCTTTAATATCTTCCGGATATAAATAATTGTCTTCTACACGAGCTATAGCTTCTGGCTTTGCTTCTGGTATAAAGTAATTACAAGAGAATAGTAAAAAAAAAGATAGAAGAATTAATATCCTTATATTCATTATTTTTGGAGTTGTTTCTTAACTTTTTCAAAAACATCCTGATTAATTGTAACCGTAAATTCCTCCTTCAAATCGTCTACCCATTTTTGCTCCAAATAATTCTGATAATCATTTACTAGTTTCCCTTTACATTCTTCAAAGGTTTTCATTCCTGATGGTGTCACATTATTAATTTTGGCGACAAAATAATAATCACCTTCTTTAATTATATCCGAAACCCCTTTTTCTGCCTTCAAGTTTTTTGGCAAAGATTCGTTTCCTTCCTCAAAAACGCCAGTATTAGTCATTATTTGAATGGTATCAGTAGTGTTTATTTTTTTCTTAATATCTTCAGCAGTATTATTTTGAGTTAACATTTTATAAGCTTTCTTAATGATTTCCATGTCTGTTGATGAACAGATAACAGCATCAAGTCTGTTTTTCCAAATATAATTTGATTTTTGTAATTCATAATAGGCTTTTAAACCTAAAGTATCCGTCTTAGATTTCTCCCAAATTTCTTTATCCATTAAATCAAAAAGCAATAATCCATCACGATATTCTTCCATCACAGCAGCAAATTCAGGAAACTGCTGCTCCAAATGGTCATTATAATAGAGATTCAATTGAACATTTACAAATTTCTCATACAAACTTGCTACTAAATTGGAAATCGGTTTTGCCTTATTAGAGGAAGTTTCTTCGGCTTTAACATATTTAAGAAAATCAGTTCCGCTAATAATTTTATCCTTTATTGAAAATAATTTACCATTATATAATTTAATATTCACAGGTAGTTCCCATTTATTAGTATAATAGTCCGGACTGATAGTTTTTTCTATCAAAGCAAATAATTTGTTTTCTCTTTTTATCGAATATTCTTTTCTCAATCTATCATTCAAAGAATTAACTACTAACTTAGAACGATCGTCTTTCCCTACTTTGCTCTCTAAATCCGATTTCATTTCTTCAAAGGATTTAACTGGAAATTTTTCAATTAATTTAACAATATGCCATCCAAATTTGCTTTGAAAGGGTGCAGATATAGGGTTTTCTTTACTAAGTGAAAAAGCAGCATTTTCAAATTCATCTGAACTCAATTGACCGGAACCAAATCGTGACATCAACCCACCTTTTGAGGAAGAGGATTTATCCTCAGAAAACTGAGTCGCTAAACTTTCGAAATTTTCACCTTGTTGAATTTTTTTATAGATATCCTCAATATTTTTCTTAACCTTCTCTTGTTCAACAGGTGTTCCGTCTTTAGGATTTAAAAACATAATATGCTCTACAATAACCTCACCTCTATTATCCCGAATATCATTGACCTTTAAAATATGATAACCGAAACGAGTTCTGATAATATTCGAAATGGCACCTTTTTCTGTTTTATAGGCTGCTGATTCAAATGGATAAATCATTCTAAAAACAGAGAAATACCCTAAATCACCTTTATTTTCCTTTGCTGATGGGTCTTGTGAATATTGAATTGCTAAGGAACCAAAATCTTCACCACTAATAGCCTTATTTCGAATATCACTTATCTTATGGTAAGCTATTAAAGTATCTGATGCTACTGCATTTTCATCAACAGTTATCAATATATGCGAGGCGTTTATTTCTTTCAAGGACCGCTGATAAGCTTCTTCAACTAATTCTTTAGTGACTTTAGAATCGGTAAGATAGTTTTTAGCTAAATCTGTTCTATATGAATTAAGTTCGGTTTTATAAGCTTCACTATTTTCGAGTCCCAATTGAATAGCTTTGTTAATCTTAAGCTTATATCCCACAAATAAAGTCAAGTATTGATTTAAATCTTTTTGAGATTCATCCTTAACTAAATCTAGATTTTTATTATAAACTCTGGAAAATTCGTCTGTATAATAGGGCTTAGAATCAATAGTAAATAAAGTTTCTTTTTTGCTGATCTGTGCATAACTAATTAGATGTAAAGAAAATAAACAGGCTAATAAAAAATATTTTAATTTCATTATTTTAAAAATTTTCGGTTAGTTAATTAAATTTGGTTGCCTTCATTTTATTTATAATTATTAACAACATATTAATCACAAAAATAACAATTCGATTGAATTATACAAGCAAACAAAAAATAATAACGACAAATACGAATACTTATTTTAGAAGAAATAAAATCAAAAACAGGACTTTAATCTAAAGTTTCTTATATTGATTGAATAAATAGTATTTTTGCATTCCATTTACAACAAATATGAGTTTTTTAGAAGAAATACAAAAAAGAAGAACATTCGGGATTATATCCCATCCTGATGCTGGAAAAACTACTTTAACAGAGAAATTACTTCTTTTTGGAGGAGCTATCCAGGAAGCTGGAGCCGTAAAAAACAATAAAATTAAAAAAGGAGCTACCTCCGATTTTATGGAGATAGAACGCCAAAGAGGGATATCTGTTTCTACTTCTGTTCTGGCTTTTATCTACAAAGACAAAAAAATAAACATTCTTGATACTCCAGGCCACAAGGACTTCGCCGAAGATACTTTTAGAACTTTAACAGCTGTAGATAGTGTAATTGTAGTAATTGACGTCGCTAAAGGGGTTGAAGAGCAAACCGAAAAACTGGTTGCAGTATGCAGAATGCGAAACATCCCAATCATTGTTTTCATTAATAAATTAGATCGTGAAGGAAAAGACGCCTTCGATTTAATGGATGAAGTGGAACAAAAACTGGGATTAAATGTAACACCACTTAGTTTTCCAATAGGAATGGGTTATGATTTTCAAGGTATCTATAATTTATGGGAGCAGAACATTAACTTATTTAACGGAGACAGCCGAAAAAACATAGAAGAAACAATTTCCTTTACGGATGTTAAAAGTCCGGAATTAGAAAAAATTATTGGTCAAAAACCAGCAAAAATATTAAGAGAAGAACTGGAACTCATCGATGAAGTATACCCAAAATTTGATCGACAAGATTATTTAGACGGAAAATTACAACCCGTGTTTTTTGGTTCAGCATTAAATAATTTTGGAGTTAGAGAACTCTTGGATTGTTTTATTGAAATTGCACCATCACCAAGACCCAAAGAATCCGAAACGCGTCTAGTTGATCCAAAAGAAGAAAAAATGTCTGGATTTGTTTTTAAAATTCACGCAAACATGGATCCAAAACACAGAGACCGTTTGGCTTTTATTAAAATTGTATCTGGTACGTTCGAAAGAAACAAACCCTATTATCATGTGCGTCAAAAGAAAAATTTAAAATTTTCTAGCCCTAATGCCTTTTTCGCAGAAAAAAAAGAAATAGTAGACATTTCCTACCCCGGTGATATTGTAGGTTTACACGATACTGGAAATTTCAAGATTGGAGATACATTGACCGAAGGAGAATTAATGAGCTTTAAAGGTATTCCTAGTTTCTCACCAGAACATTTTCGTTACGTCAATAATGCTGATCCGATGAAAGCCAAACAGCTTGACAAAGGGATTGATCAGTTGATGGACGAAGGGGTCGCACAGTTGTTTACTCTTGAAATGAACAATCGTAAAATTATTGGAACAGTAGGAGCTTTACAATACGAAGTAATTCAATACCGTTTAGAGCATGAATATGGAGCTAAATGCACCTATGAAAATTTTCCGGTTCACAAGGCGTGCTGGGTGAAACCGAATGATCCAAAAAGCGAAGAATTCAAAGAATTCAAAAGAATAAAAAGTAAATTCCTTGCAAAAGACAAATACAACCAATTAGTATTTCTAGCCGATTCTGATTTTACTATTCAAATGACACAAAACAAATATCCAAATGTAAAATTGTTTTTTACCTCGGAATTTGATTAAATTAAATAAAAAAACTATTTATAAGCGCTTTAAGAGCTCAAGTAAATAGTTTTTTTATTGGAAATATTATAAAAAAAACGGCTACATTTCTGTAGCCGTTTTACTTTTAAGCCTGACCGGCTGGACCAAAATTCAAAGGAATTACGGGCTGTTCTGTGTCTTTTATTTCGCCATGTGCTATTTCAAAACGGTGAACATTTTCAGCCAGTGCCTTAACCAATCTCTTGGCATGTTGCGGAGTCAATACTATTCTAGATTTTACTCGAGCTTTTGGAGTCCCGGGCATGATACACACAAAATCTAAAACAAACTCAGAGGCAGAATGATTAATTATGGCTAAATTGGAATAAATTCCTTCAGCTATTGTCTCGTCCAGTTCAATATTAATTTGTCCTTCTTGTTGCTTAGAATCACTCATATCTTAGTAAATATATTCTTCTTTATTAGCCATCATCTCATTGTAATCGTCTTTCGAACCTACAATTGTATTGTCATATTCTCTCATACCAGTTCCTGCAGGAATTCTATGTCCTACAATTACATTTTCTTTCAAGCCTTCCAAGTAATCTATTTTACCTGCAACTGCAGCTTCATTTAATACTTTAGTTGTTTCTTGGAAAGAAGCAGCTGATATAAACGATTTAGTTTGAAGAGACGCTCTAGTAATTCCTTGTAAAACAGGAGTTGCAATTGCCGTGATTACATCACGAGCTACAACTAAATTTTTATCAGTACGTTTCAATAGTGAATTTTCATCGCGTAAATCACGTGGAGATATAATTTGACCCGCTTTTAAGTTGGTAGAATCTCCAGCATCTTCAACTACTTTCATTCCATATAATTTATCGTTTTCAACAATAAAATCTTTGGTATGAATCAACTGCTCTTCTAGGAATAATGTATCCCCTGGATCTTGAACTCTTACTTTACGCATCATCTGACGAATAACCACCTCAAAGTGTTTGTCATTGATTTTTACCCCTTGCAAACGGTATACTTCTTGAATTTCATTAACTAGATACTGTTGAACAGCAGCTGGTCCTTGAATTCTAAGAATATCTTCCGGAGTAATTGCTCCGTCTGATAAAGGAACACCTGCTCTTACGAAGTCATTTTCTTGAACAAGAATCTGGCTTGATAATTTAACCAAGTATTTCTTGACCTCTCCAAATTTAGATTCAATAATGATTTCACGATTTCCTCTTTTGATTTTTCCAAAAGAAACAACACCGTCAATTTCTGAAACTACAGCTGGATTAGAAGGATTACGAGCTTCTAATAATTCGGTAATTCTTGGTAAACCTCCTGTAATATCTCCTGCTTTAGAAGAACGACGTGGGATTTTTACTAAAACTTTACCCGCTTTAATTTTCTCACCATTGTCAACCATCAAGTGGGCTCCAACTGGTAAATTATAAGAACGTATTAATTCATTGTCTTTTCCGTAAACTAATAAAGTTGGAATTAATTTTTTAGCTCTAGATTCAGAAATAACTTTCTCTTGGAAACCAGTTTGCTCATCAATTTCAACTTGGAAAGATTGTCCTTGCTCTAAATCTTCATAGGCAATTTTACCTGTAAATTCAGATACAATTACACCATTATAAGGATCCCATTTACAAATTACAGCTCCTTTTGCAACGGCATCTCCGTCTTTAACAAAAATACTAGAACCGTAAGGAATGTTATGTGTGTTGAGGACTATTCCCGTTTTAGAATCAACTAATTTCAATTCAGTTGAACGAGAAATAACAATATCAACTGCTTTTCCTTCGTTATCTTCACCTTTAACCGTTTTTAAATCTTCTATTTCTAGTTTACCGTCAAAACGAGCAACAATACTAGATTCTTCAGAGATACCACCCGCAACTCCACCAACGTGGAACGTACGTAGGGTTAACTGTGTTCCTGGCTCTCCAATAGATTGTGCTGCAATAACTCCAACAGCTTCTCCTCTTTGTGTCATTTTTCCAGTAGCTAGATTTCTACCATAACATTTGGCACAAATTCCTTTAGTAGCTTCACATGTTAATGGAGAACGAACTTCCACTTTCTCGATTGGAGAAGCTTCTATCGCTTTCATAATAACTTCTGTGATTTGCTGACCTGAGCTTACCAGAACTTCATTTGTTGAAGGATTTATTACATCTTGCAAAGCAACACGTCCTAAAATTCTTTCTCCTAATGATTCAACAATTTCTTCATTTTTCTTCAAAGCTGAAACTTCAATACCTCTTAAAGTACCACAATCTTCGATGTTAACAATAACATCTTGAGAAACATCATGTAATCTACGAGTTAAGTATCCTGCATCAGCCGTTTTCAAAGCCGTATCTGCAAGTCCTTTACGAGCACCGTGAGTAGAAATAAAGTATTCAAGAATCGAAAGACCTTCTTTAAAGTTAGAAAGAATTGGGTTTTCAATAATTTCACCACCACCAGCATTCGATTTCTTAGGCTTAGCCATCAATCCACGCATACCAGTTAACTGACGAATTTGTTCTTTAGAACCCCTCGCTCCAGAGTCAAGCATCATATACACCGAGTTAAAACCTTGTTGGTCTTCTCTAATGTTTTTCATTGCTAATTCTGTAAGCATCGCATTCGTTGAAGTCCATACATCAATAACTTGGTTGTAACGTTCGTTATTGGTAATAAGACCCATATTGTAATTTGCTGAGATACCTTCAACTTGTTCTCTGGCATCTGCAATTAATTCTCCTTTTCTTTCTGGAATAATAATATCACCTAAACTGAATGACAATCCACCTCTAAAGGCAAATTTGTATCCCATATCTTTCATATCATCTAAGAAGGCAGCCGTAATTGGAACACTGGTTGCACTTAAAATGTGACCGATAATATCTCTAAGATTTTTCTTAGTCAATACATCATTGATATAACCTGCTGCTTCCGGTACTACTTCATTAAATAATACACGACCAGCTGTTGTTTGAATAATTTTAAATACTAATTCTCCAGCTTCATTAAAATCTTTAGCACGAATCTTAACACGTGCATTCAATTCTAATTTACCTTCGTTTAAAGCAATATTTACTTCCTCTGCAGAATAAAACACCAATCCTTCACCCAAAATTTTGTGATCTGGAGTAGATAAACGCTCTTTGGTCATATAATAAAGACCCAAAACCATATCCTGAGAAGGTACAGTAATTGGCGCACCATTTGCTGGATTCAAAATATTATGAGAAGCCAACATTAACAATTGTGCCTCTAATATAGCTTCTGGTCCTAATGGTAAGTGAACCGCCATTTGATCTCCATCAAAATCCGCATTAAATGCAGTACAAACTAAAGGGTGCAATTGGATTGCTTTTCCTTCAATTAATTTTGGTTGAAAAGCTTGAATACCCAATCGGTGCAAAGTAGGAGCACGATTCAATAAAATCGGGTGACCTTTAATTACATTTTCAAGAATATCCCAAACTACAGGTTCTTTTTTATCTATTATTTTCTTAGCCGATTTTACTGTTTTTACAATTCCTCTTTCTATCAATTTACGGATAACAAAAGGTTTATATAATTCCGCTGCCATATCTTTAGGGATACCACATTCGAATAATTTTAATTCAGGTCCAACAACAATTACTGAACGAGCAGAATAATCCACACGTTTTCCAAGTAAGTTTTGACGGAAACGACCTTGTTTTCCTTTAAGGGAATCCGAAAGTGATTTCAACGGTCTGTTAGATTCTGTTTTAACAGCAGAGGCTTTTCTTGTATTATCAAATAAAGAATCTACCGATTCTTGCAACATACGTTTCTCATTTCTCAAGATTACTTCTGGAGCTTTAATCTCCATCAATCTTTTCAAACGGTTGTTACGTATAATTACACGACGGTATAAATCATTTAAATCTGAAGTAGCAAAACGACCTCCATCAAGTGGAACTAACGGACGTAATTCTGGTGGAATAACAGGAACCACTTTCATAATCATCCATTCTGGACGATTTTCACGGTTTAAGTTAGACTCGCGGAATGATTCTACTACGATTAATCTCTTTAATGCTTCTGTTTTACGTTGTTTTGACGTTTCATTATTAGCACTATGTCTCAATTGATAAGATAATTCATCTAAATCAATACGCGCCAATAAGTCCATAATACACTCTGCTCCCATTTTGGCAACAAATTTATTAGGATCAAAATCATCAAGATATTGGTTGTCTGCAGGAAGTGAATCTAAAATAGTTAAATATTCTTCTTCGGTCAAAAAGTCTAATCTTTGTACCGATTCTCCTTCAGGATTTTTAGCTAAACCAGCCTGAATTACCACATATCTTTCATAGTAGATAATCATATCTAACTTTTTAGACGGCAATCCAAGAATGTAACCAATTTTGTTTGGAAGAGAACGGAAATACCAGATATGAGCAACAGGTACAACTAAATTAATGTGACCAACTCTGTCTCTACGTACTTTTTTCTCCGTAACTTCTACTCCACAACGGTCACAAATAATTCCTTTGTAACGGATTCTTTTGTATTTACCACAAGCACATTCAAAATCTTTAATAGGTCCGAAAATACGTTCACAAAAAAGACCATCACGCTCTGGCTTGTGGGTTCTGTAGTTGATAGTTTCTGGCTTCAGCACTTCACCTCTAGACTCAGCCAAGATTGACTCAGGTGATGCTAATCCTATCGAAATTTTATTAAACCTTTTAATAGGGTTTTTATCCTTACTATTATTATTTCTGTTATTCATCATAGTTTTTACTATTGATTTTTTTACAATTAAAAATTGATACTTGTTTAAGTCGAAAGCTTCAAATTCGAAGTTCGAAAGCCATAAGAGACTTAAAAACATTTGGACTTGCGACTATAAACTACCTCGGTTTACTTCTCTAAACTTCAAATGAATATTTTGAAGTGCTATTTATAAAATCCATAAGGCCTATAAAAAATCGGAACGGTTTACGGGTATAAATCCTAAAAACTCTTATAAATGCCAAAGTAGAGATACGATTAATCGCATCTCTACACTTGACAAATTTTATTTATTCTTCTAAACGAATATCTAATCCTAAACCTTTCAATTCATGCATCAATACATTGAATGATTCTGGCAATCCTGGTTCTGGCATTGATTCTCCTTTTACGATTGCTTCGTAAGTTTTTGCTCTACCTATTACATCATCCGATTTAACAGTCAAGATTTCTCTAAGTGTACTTGATGCTCCATAAGCCTCAAGTGCCCAAACTTCCATCTCTCCAAAACGTTGACCTCCAAATTGTGCTTTACCACCCAATGGTTGCTGTGTAATCAAAGAGTACGGTCCGATAGAACGTGCGTGCATTTTATCATCAACCATATGTCCTAATTTCAACATATAGATAACTCCAACAGTTGCAGCTTGGTGAAAACGTTCTCCTGTACCACCATCATAAAGATAAGTGTGGCCAAATCTTGGAACTCCAGCTTCATCTGTAAATTCGTTGATCTGATCTAAAGTTGCTCCGTCAAAAATTGGTGTAGCAAATTTTCTACCCAAATTCTGTCCAGCCCAACCAAGAACTGTTTCATATATCTGACCAATATTCATACGTGAAGGTACTCCAAGTGGATTCAACACAATGTCAACTGGTGTTCCGTCTTCTAAGAAAGGCATATCTTCATGACGAACAATACGAGCAACAATACCTTTGTTACCGTGACGTCCTGCCATTTTATCCCCAACTTTAAGCTTACGTTTTTTAGCAATATATACTTTAGCTAGTTTCAAGATTCCTGCAGGTAATTCATCTCCTACAGTAATAGTGAATTTCTCTCTTCGCAATGCACCCTGTAAATCGTTCAACTTAATTTTATAATTATGGATAAGATCATTTACCATTTTATTGGTAGCATCATCAGCAACCCATTGACCTTTACTTAAGTGAGCGAAATCTTCAACAGCATAAAGCATTTTTTGAGTATATTTTTTACCTTTTGGTAAAACTTCTTCACCCAAATCATTCATTACACCCTGAGAGGTTTTTCCGTTAACGATATTGAAAAGTTTCTCAATTAACTTGTCTTTTAATTCAACAAATTTAGTTTCGAATTCTGATTCTAAAGCGCCTAAAGCATCTTTATCCTGAGTTCTTTTACGTTTATCTTTTACAGCTCTTGCAAATAATTTTTTGTCTAAAACAACACCGTGTAAAGAAGGAGAAGCTTTCAATGAAGCATCTTTTACATCTCCTGCTTTGTCCCCAAAGATTGCACGAAGCAATTTCTCTTCCGGAGTAGGATCTGATTCTCCTTTTGGTGTGATTTTTCCAATAAGAATGTCACCAGGTTTAACCTCGGCTCCAATTCTAATCATTCCGTTTTCATCTAAATCTTTAGTAGCTTCTTCTGAAACATTTGGAATGTCATTCGTCAATTCTTCGTTACCTAATTTAGTATCTCTAACTTCTAATGAATAATCATCAACGTGAATAGAGGTAAATATATCGTCACGAACCACTTTTTCGGAAATAACAATCGCATCCTCAAAGTTATACCCTTTCCATGGCATGAACGCAACTTTTAGGTTTCTACCTAAAGCTAATTCCCCATTTTGTGTAGCATATCCTTCTGATAATACTTGTCCCAAAACCACCCTGTCCCCTTTTCTTACGATAGGTTTCAAGTTGATACTAGTCCCTTGATTGGTTTTTCTAAATTTAATTAGATTGTATGTTTTCTCATCCGGCTCAAAACTTACCATTCTTTCTTCCTCAGAACGGTCATATTTAATAGTGATAATATTAGCATCTACATATTCAATAGTTCCATCGCCTTCAGCATTGATTAAAACTCTGGAATCAGAAGCAACTTGACGCTCTAATCCGGTTCCTACAATCGGTGCTTCAGGACGAATTAATGGCACTGCTTGACGCATCATGTTAGATCCCATCAAAGCTCTATTCGCATCATCATGTTCCAAGAATGGAATCAACGAAGCTGAAATGGAAGCAATTTGATTTGGTGCAACATCTGTATAATCCACTTTTGATGGATCAATAACTGGGAAATCTCCTTCCTGACGCGCAATAACGTTGTCAGCAGTAATTTTTCCTGTAGCATCCATTTGGATATTCGCCTGAGCAATCATTTTTCCTTCTTCTTCTTCAGCACTTAAATATACTGGAGTAGATTCAAGATCAACTCTACCATTGGTAACTTTACGGTAAGGAGTTTCAATGAAACCCATTCCGTTTACTTTCGCATATACTCCTAACGAAGAGATCAAACCAATATTTGGTCCTTCTGGTGTTTCAATAGGACATAAACGACCGTAGTGTGTATAGTGAACATCACGTACTTCAAACCCGGCTCTTTCTCTTGAAAGTCCACCTGGTCCTAGCGCAGATAATCTTCTCTTATGTGTAATCTCAGCTAATGGATTGGTTTGATCCATAAATTGAGACAACTGGTTTGTACCAAAGAAAGAGTTAATTACAGATGATAATGTTTTTGCATTAATCAAATCAATTGGTGTAAACACCTCGTTATCTCTAACGTTCATTCTTTCTCTAATTGTTCTGGCCATACGAGCCAAACCAACACCGAATTGTTGTGACAATTGTTCTCCAACTGTTCTAACACGACGGTTTGATAAGTGATCAATATCATCAATCTCTGCTTTAGAGTTAATCAATTCGATCAAATATTTAACAATGGTAATGATGTCTTCTTTGGTCAAGACTTGCTTTTCCATTGGGATATCCAAACCTAATTTTTTATTCATTCTGTAACGACCTACTTCACCTAAGTTGTAACGTTGGTCTGAGAAGAATAATTTATCTATTATACCACGAGCAGTTTCTTCATCAGGCGGTTCTGCATTACGCAATTGTCTGTAAATATGCTCAACAGCTTCTTTTTCAGAGTTTGTTGGATCTTTTTGTAGCGTATTGTGAATGATAGAATAATCAGTTTGATTATTACTCTCCTTATGCAACAAAATAGATTTAACGTTAGAATCAATGATTTCTTCCACATTATCTTTATCGATAATGGTATCTCTGTCAAGGATTATCTCGTTACGTTCGATAGAAACTACTTCACCAGTATCTTCATCTACAAAATCTTCATGCCATGTATTTAAAACACGTGCAGCTAATTTTCTACCGATATATTTTTTAAGTCCTGTTTTAGAAACTTTAATTTCTTCTGCAAGATCGAAAATCTCTAGGATATCCTTGTCTCTTTCGAATCCAATTGCACGAAATAAAGTAGTAACCGGTAATTTTTTCTTTCTATCAATATAAGCGTACATTACGAGGTTTATATCGGTAGCAAATTCTATCCAGGATCCTTTAAAAGGAATAACTCGGGCTGAATACAATTTGGTTCCATTGGCATGGAACGACTGTCCAAAGAAAACACCTGGCGATCTGTGCAATTGCGATACAACAACACGCTCAGCACCGTTTATAACAAAAGTACCACTTGGCGTCATGTAAGGAATTGTACCAAGATATACATCCTGTACAATAGTTTCAAAATCTTCGTGCTCTGGATCCGTACAATATAGTTTTAACCTTGCTTTTAAGGGCACACTATATGTTAGACCTCTTTCTATACATTCTTGAATTGTATAACGTGGTGGATCAACAAAATAATCTAGGAATTCCAAAACAAAATTGTTTCTTGTATCTGTAATTGGAAAATTTTCCATGAAGGTGTTGTATAACCCTTCGTCGCCTCTCTCGTCAGATTTCGTTTCTAATTGAAAGAAATCTTTAAAAGACTTAACCTGAACATCAAGAAAATCTGGATAGTCAGGAATATTTTTTGTTGAGGCAAAATTCAATCTTTCAGTCTGATTTGTTATCATCAATGGACAAAATTTTGATTAAAAAAAAAGTAATAATCGTATAAAGTTATTATACGAAAAAAGGGTTTAGGCCATTGGACGTTAAATCCAAGGCCTAAACCTAGTTCTTAAAACCTAGTTGAAATTATTTAATTTCAACTACAGCTCCAGCTTCTTCTAAAGATTTTTTAAGACCTTCAGCTTCGTCTTTAGTTATTCCTTCTTTAATGTTAGCAGGAGCACCATCAACTAAATCTTTAGATTCTTTAAGACCTAAACCTGTAAGTTCTTTTACAGCTTTAACTACAGCTAGTTTAGAAGCACCAGCTTCTTTTAAAACTACAGTGAATTCTGTTTGCTCATCAGCAACAGCAACTTCACCAGCAGCAGCTGGACCAGCAACTACAGCAGCAGCAGCAGGCTCGATACCGTACTCATCTTTTAATATTGTAGCTAGTTCGTTAACTTCTTTTACTGTCAAGTTAACTAATTGTTCTGCGAATTGTTTCAAATCTGCCATTTTATCGTTTTTAAAAGTTTGTAAAAAATATAATTTATTAAGTGCGCGCGTATTTTATTATCCTATTTTTCAGATAATGTTTTAAGTATTCCAGCTAATTTACCACCGCTTGATTTCAAGGCAGAGATAACATTTTTAGCAGGAGATTGAAGTAATCCAATGATTTCTCCAAGTACTTCTTCTTTAGATTTAAGTGCGATTAACGCATCTAATTGATTGTCACCAATGAATACCGCCGAGTGAATGAACGCTCCTTTTAGTAAAGGTTTATCCGATTTTCTACGAAATTCTTTGATTATTTTTGCAGGAGCGTTTCCGTTCTCAGCAATTAATATTGAAGTATTTCCTTTTAATACTGATGGTAAATCTCCATAGTCGTTGTCGGAAACTTCCATTGCTTTTTCAAGTAATGAATTTTTAACTACCAATAATTGGATACCTGATTTGTAACAAGCTCTTCTTAAATTTGAAGTAGTTTCTGCATTTAAACCAGAAATGTCTGCTAAATAAACAACATTAGTTCCAGCTAACTGTGCAGTTAAATCTTCAATAACTCTTGATTTTTCTTCTCTAGTCATAATAAAAATGTTTAACTACCAATTATACTGCTTTAGGGTCTAATGCAATAGCAGGACTCATTGTACTAGACAAGTGAATACTTTTAATGTAGGTACCTTTAGCCGCAGTTGGTTTAAGTTTGATTAATGTTTGAATAATTTCGTGAGCATTGTCTAAAATTTTATCTGCATCGAAAGAAATTCTTCCAATTCCAGCATGAACAATACCTGTTTTATCAACTTTAAAGTCGATTTTACCAGCTTTAACTTCTTGAACTGCTTTCGCTACGTCCATAGTTACAGTGCCGGTTTTTGGATTAGGCATCAAACCTCTAGGTCCTAGAATACGACCTAATGGTCCTAATTTACCCATAACCGCTGGCATAGTGATGATAACATCAACATCCGTCCAACCGTCTTTAATTTTCTGTAAATAGTCATCTAAACCTACGAAATCAGCTCCCGCAGCTTTAGCTTCCGCCTCTTTATCCGGAGTAACCAATGCAAGTACTCTTACATCTTTTCCAGTACCATGAGGTAAAGTAACTACTCCTCTTACCATTTGATTCGCTTTCCTTGGATCTACGCCCAATCGAACTGCGATATCAACAGACTCATCAAATTTTGCAGAAGCAATAACTTTAATTAATGCTGAGGCATCTTTTAAAGAATATAATTTGTTCTTTTCAATTTTTGAAGCAGCCTCTTTTTGCTTTTTTGTTAATTTTGCCATGTCTTTCTTAAATTAAAAAGGAGCGTCTCCCGTTACAGTTATACCCATAGATCTAGCTGTTCCTGCGATCATGCTCATAGCAGATTCGATAGTGAATGCATTTAAATCCACCATTTTATCTTCGGCGATAGTTCTAATAACGTCCCAAGTAACATTTGCTACTTTTTTACGATTAGGTTCACCTGAACCAGATTTTAGCTTTGCAGCTTCCATTAATTGGACAGCAGCAGGTGGTGTTTTTACAACAAAATCAAATGATTTGTCTTTATACACTGTAATTTGCACAGGGCAAACTTTGCCGGCTTTATCTTGTGTTCTCGCATTAAATTGCTTACAGAACTCCATGATATTAACACCAGCAGCACCTAAAGCAGGTCCAACCGGTGGCGATGGATTCGCGGCACCTCCCTTAACTTGTAGTTTAACTACTTTACTAATTTCTTTAGCCATTTTTTTTAAAAATTTTACACATCATCCTTGGAAGCGATAATGCGATTTATTATAGTTGTAACAAAATATTATACTTTTTCAACTTGCATAAAGCTCAATTCTAATGGAGTTTTCCTTCCGAAGATCTTAACCATTACCTCTAGCTTACGCTTTTCATCATTGATTTTCTCAACCGTTCCATTGAAACCGTTAAAAGGACCATCAATAACCTTGATAGTTTCACCTATGTTGAAAGGAATTGCATGAGTATCAGTACTAACTGCTAATTCATCAACCTTACCTAACATTCTATTTACTTCAGATAATCGTAATGGTACAGGTTCTCCTCCTTTTACTTCACCCAAAAAACCAATAACACTAGTTACCGATTTAATAATGTGCGGAATTTCACCAGCAAGATTAGCCTCTATCATAAGATAACCTGGAAAATAAACTTTATCTTTCGTTATCTTTTTTCCTTCTCTAACCTGAACTACTTTTTCAGTAGGAACAAGAACCTGAGAAATATAATCAGCCATGCCCAATCTGTTGATCTCTGTTTCGATATAAGCTTTGACCTTATTCTCCTGTCCACTTACAACTCTAACAACATACCACTTTTTTAGATTATTATCTGTCATCGCAAAAAAATTATGCTTTTATCCAATTAAAAAAACCAGCTAATGCTTTCGCGAAAAATTCATCTACTCCCCATGTTGCCAAAGCGAATAATACTGAAAAAACAGCAACAACAATTGTTAAACGTTGCACTTCTGCCCATTCAGGCCAAGTTACGTTTGACTTTAATTCCTCGAATGCTTCCGATATATAATTAACAACTTTCATGATGATTATGTTTTTGCACGGGCGGAGGGATTCGAACCCCCATCAACGGTTTTGGAGACCGCTATTCTACCCTTGAACTACGCCCGTATAATAAAAACCAGCAACGACAAAAGTCGCTGCTGGTTTAAATTTATTTATAAAATTACGATACTATTTCAGTAACTTGTCCAGCACCTACTGTTCTACCACCTTCACGGATAGCAAAACGTAAACCAACGCTCATTGCAATTGGGCTTAACAAAGCTACATTAATAGTTAAGTTGTCTCCTGGCATAACCATCTCAACTCCTTCTGGTAAAGTGATAACTCCTGTTACATCAGTTGTACGTACGTAAAACTGTGGACGGTAGTTATTATGGAATGGTGTATGACGACCACCTTCTTCTTTTTTCAATATATAAACCTCAGCTTTGAATACAGCATGTGGTTTTACAGAACCTGGCTTAATAATAACCATTCCTCTTTTGATGTCTTCTTTAGCAATACCTCTCAACAACAAACCTACGTTGTCTCCAGCTTCACCTCTATCAAGGATTTTACGGAACATCTCAACTCCTGTAATAGTAGAAGTTAATTTTTCAGCTCCCATACCAATGATTTCAACAGCATCTCCTGTATTTGCAATACCAGTTTCGATACGACCTGTAGCAACAGTTCCACGTCCAGTAATTGTAAATGAATCCTCAACTGGCATCAAAAATGGTTTTTCAATATCACGTTTTGGCAATTCAATCCAGTTATCAACAGCTTCCATTAATTCAAGAATTTTAGGAACCCACTTTGGATCGTTATTCAATCCTCCTAGAGCAGAACCTTGAATTACTGGACTATTTTCTCCATCATAATCATAGAAAGACAATAAGTCTCTGATTTCCATTTCAACAAGTTCCAACAATTCTTCATCATCAACCATATCCACTTTATTCATGAATACAACTAATCTAGGAATACCTACTTGACGACCTAACAAGATGTGCTCACGTGTTTGAGGCATTGGTCCATCTGTAGCTGCTACAACAATAATAGCACCATCCATTTGAGCGGCACCTGTAACCATGTTTTTAACGTAATCAGCGTGACCTGGACAGTCAACGTGTGCGTAATGACGAGTTGCCGTTGCATACTCAACGTGAGATGTATTAATGGTAATACCTCTTTCTTTTTCTTCTGGTGCGTTATCAATTTGATCAAATGATTTTACTTCGCAGAAACCTGCCGCAGCCAATACAGTTGTAATTGCCGCAGTTAATGTTGTTTTCCCGTGATCTACGTGTCCAATTGTACCTATGTTTAAGTGCGGTTTGGAACGGTCAAAATTCTCCTTTGCCATTTTACTTAATTTTAAATATTAGTTTTATATTAGTGTTCAAATTTATTCTTTATTGAGCCAACGTCGGGAATTGAACCCGAGACCTCTTCCTTACCAAGGAAGCACTCTACCCCTGAGCTACGCCGGCAGAGTAATCTTATTTTAATTCTTAATTCAACACTTTCAATAATGTCAAATTTCAATCTGTGGGGAGAGCAGGATTCGAACCTGCGAAGTTCACACAGCAGATTTACAGTCTGCCCTCGTTGGCCGCTTGAGTATCTCCCCTCACTTTTTATATCGTCAAACCCTTACAGTCTTGAGCCGGCGGAGGGACTCGAACCCACGACCTGCTGATTACAAATCAGCTGCTCTAGCCAACTGAGCTACGCTGGCGAATCAATAAAAAAAGTCCGCTATTTCTAACGGACTGCAAATGTATATCTTTTTGTTTTTTAATCAAAACATTTTTATAAAAAAATTCAGATTAAATATGCGCATTTATTTTTTCTTTTCTTTTTACCAACAACCGCTCTAATGATTCAGCAGTTAACTCAATAGCTTCCTCAAATGTTTTACATTGCTTTTTTACCATAAGATCGTCTCCCGGAACATGGATTTTTACCTCAACAATCTTGTTTTCCTTATCACTAGTTTTTTCTACTTTCAAAAAAACATCCGACGCAACAATCTTATCATAATACTTTTCCAACCTGTCCATTCTCTCTTGAATAAACTCAACTAACTTACCGTCAACCGTAAAGTTGACCGCTTGAACATTTACCTTCATAATCAAATTATTTTATGGTTATACATTATTGAATTATTTTTTATTCCTTGGATGTGCATTTACATATACTTTTTTTAATTCCGCTAAGCTACTATGCGTGTATATCTGGGTCGAAGCCAAACTAGAATGTCCCAACAATTCCTTAACTGAATTTAAATCTGCCCCATGATTGAGCAAGTGTGTTGCAAAGCTATGCCTTAAAATATGAGGACTCTTTTTTACCTTCTCTGACACTTGACCAAAGTAGTTATTTATTAAACGATAAACAAGAGTTTCATTTAATTTATCACCCTTTTTAGACACTAACAAATAACTAGGGTCAGATATATTTTGTAATCCTTCCCTTTCGATAAGATACCGCTTTATTTGATCTCTAATTACCGGTAAAACAGGAAGCACTCGCTCTTTATTTCTTTTACCCAAAACCTTTATAGTACTTTCCTCAACATTGGTGTCGTGAATTTTTAAATTTATCAATTCCGCTCTTCTAATTCCTGTCGTATAAAATAAATCAATAATTAATCTATCTCTCAACCCCTCGAAACCTTCCTTATAATCAATCTGATGAAGTACCCGATCTACTTCCTTTTCAGAAAATGGGATTTCGAGCTTTTTAGCAGTCTTTAGCGCCTTATGCTTCAAAAATGGACTTACTCCAATCTGTTTGATCCTAAGCAGAAACTTATAAAAAGATTTTAAAGAAGCTATTTTTCTGTTAACCGAAGTATTTGAAATTCCCGAATCAACTAACAAAACAATCCAAGAACGAATTTGACTGTAATTTACACCCACTAGACTATCTTGCTCAAACTGCTCTTTAAGGAAAATATCAAAAAAATCCAAATCAGTAGTATAAGCAAGAACCGTATGAGGAGAATAATTCTTCTCCAATTCAAGATAATTTCGGAATGCTTCTTTATTTTTGTCCATAAAAAAAACCGTTAGTATCAAAGGTATTAAACTTTAATGACTAACGGTTGTATCTTGAAAAATTATTCTCTAATTTTCTAAATTGTCTTTCATGTTCTGAATGTAAGCCGCTTTTTGGATTTTCATTCTATTTGAAACAGAAGGTTTAATAAAAGCAGTACGTGCTCTTAACTGACGAACAGTTCCTGTTTTATCAAATTTTCTTTTATAGCGCTTCAATGCTCTATCGATATTTTCTCCGTCTTTAATTGGTATAATTAACATAATATTGACACCCCCTCTCGTTAAGTCTGCAAAAGTATATTTTTATTTTCAATAATGAAATATAAAATTTGAATTATTTCAAAATGATTTCTAATGTATCGCTTTTTAAAGCACAACAAAAACCTACTCTTTCAATAAATTTCTGGAAATAACCACCTTTTGAATCTCAGTAGTTCCTTCTCCAATAGTACATAATTTTGAATCTCTGTAGAATTTCTCAACTGGGTATTCTTTGGTATAACCATAACCGCCATGAATTTGAACAGCTTCATTGGCTACTTTAACACAAACTTCCGAAGCATACATTTTGGCCATAGCACCCATTGTAGTTACTGGTCGATGTTGCTCTTTCAAGAATGCCGCCTTGTGCAATAATAATTCCGAAGCTTCAATCTCCGTAGCCATATCGGCCAACTTGAATGAAATTCCCTGAAAACTACTTATCGGTTGCCCAAATTGGTGCCGCTCTTTCGAATATTTTAAGGCAGCTGCATAGGCTCCTTTTGATATTCCTAAAGACAAAGCACCAATAGAAATACGCCCCCCGTCTAATATTTTCATGGCTTGAATAAAGCCCTGACCAACAGCTCCCAATCGATTGGCATCTGGGATTCTGCAATTATCAAAAATTAATTCTGCAGTTTCCGAAGCACGCATCCCTAATTTATTTTCTTTTTTTCCGGAAGTAAATCCAGGCATCCCTTTTTCAAAAACAAAAGCAGTCATGCCTTTACTATCTCCTTTTTCTCCAGTTCTAACAATAACTACGGCAATATCACCAGATATAGCATGAGTGATAAAGTTTTTAGAACCATTTACAATCCAAAATTCACCATCTTTTATAGCAGTGGTATTCATTCCTCCTGCATCGGAACCGGTATTGTGCTCCGTCAAGCCCCAAGCGCCAATATGTTCAGCTGTAGCTAATTTTGGAATCCATTTTTTCTTTTGTTCCTCACTTCCAAAACTTAGAATATGATTGGTACACAAAGAATTGTGAGCTGCTACTGACAATCCAATAGAAGGATCTACTTTAGATAGTTCCTCAACTATGGTAATGTATTCATGATACCCTAAACCGGATCCTCCTAGTTCTTCGGGAACTAAAACACCCATAAAACCCATTTCTCCTAATTTCTTAAATAAATCTACTGGAAAAATTTGAGCTTCATCCCATTCCATAAGATAAGGACGTATATTTATTTCTGCAAAATCCCGAATAGATTGAGCAATCATTGCTTGTGTTTCGTTAGAGTCAAAGTTCATTTTAGCACTTATTATTTTAGAATTCCAAATATAAGACTATTATCTCCACTTTATCAATAGGAAATGCCTTAATTTTTGTTAAATCCTCAATATTCCTAATTCTGCCATTCATGCTCCTATAAGTGACAATTGATTTTGCTAAAGTATATTTAAAATAAGGAAATTGCATCAATTCTTTAAGGGTTGAATTGTTTATATTAATTTTCTTAACAGTTGGAATTCGGGATATTTTAAATTGTTCTCCTAGCTTTTCAAGGACCTCTGGTGACAAGCCCCAGATATCGTTGAGCTGACACATATTGACAAAACCTCCCAGTTTTTCTTTTTCTTTTAAGATTCGATCTGACAACCCTTCCCCTATTCCATACACTCGAATGAAATCTTCTTTTGAAGCTTCATTAAGTTCCAACATAATTTTCTTTTCTTTTGGGGGAAAATTAAATTTCGAGTACGCTTTAAGCTTTTTTTTGTTTAACACCCAATCCGGGAATTTAAAGCGGGGCGACATAACCGCAAGTAAAGAATCTGAAACCAAAGTAACATCTTGAAACTCTCTTGGAGAATTTACATATTTATTTGATTTTCTAAAAACAAAAAGACGATCAAGCTCCGCTACCGACATTCCTAATTTATAACCATTATAATCCGTTATAAAGTTAGGATTATAGTGATAGACTTTAGGTATATAATGCTGTTTTTCCTTCTTAAGAGAATCAATTTGAGTTTGAAGCGAAAGCCACTTCTGCTCTTCCTTATTAGTAGATAGTATGGAATCCGTATCAACAAAAAAATAAAGGAGCTGAAAAAAAACAATGACAAACAATAATAGACCTATTCCGCTTCTTTGTGCCGATGTAAATTGAAAATACGATTTAAATTGGGAAGCTGTCATAAGTAAAAAAATTACAAATCAAATACAGAACTTCGTTTTGCCCGAATTAAATCTTTCAATCGCATCCAAAAGGCCAAAGTCAAATAAACACCAAACCAAAGTCCAGCCGTAACAAAAGATATATAAATAAAAAATAAACGCACACTATTGGCGCGCATTCCTAATCTATCTGCCAAACGGGAAGAAACATGAAAACCATATTTTTCGAAAAAAAATTTAAGCCGAATAACAAATGTCATAATTGAAATTAAAATTGAGTTTAAAGATACAATTTTATTAAAAACTACTCAATTTTTTAGCAAGCTAATTCCTATCGCACATTCTAAACATTTACTTTTAGAACAATATTCGTTTTTCAACTGCAGCAAAGACTGACTTTCAAATGCATTCCTAGCCTTTATACCAAAAGAATAAAACTTCTGAATAATACTATTGCTTTCAGGGGCAATCGGATTCAAAAGCGCAATTAAATTTTCAGAAATAGCTTTACCTTGGCTACGAGCGTAGGTAAATTGAATTGGTATGATAGTATTGATGATAATCAAATCGATAAACGATTTTGAAAGCATTTTCTTTTTCTTTGGACTTACCTTATCAAATTGATAATGGGTTTGCCAGTATTCCGATACTGATATCTTGAATAGATCATAAATTTGATCAGCCGAATTAAACGCGATGACTTTTGAAAATAATTGCTGCTGGATATGATATAAATTAGCCAACTGCGACAAACGTAGTGTTGGAAAATTATCGGGCCGATGTTTGAAAAATTGGACGGGCTCAAAAAAACTAGGCTCCAATTGGTATTTATTTATCAAATAATTGGATTTGTTAACTAAATTATGATAGTACCAATCTTCTTTTTCGCTCATTAACAAACCAGCTTTAGCAAATAAAAGCGCTTCTAGATTTTCAAGTTCAAAACTTTCTTTTCTAATGATGGAAAACGGAACACTTTCAGCAACTTTCGAAAATAAGATTCCATTAGTGTTTAATCCAAAATTTTTGGCCAACATAACAAACAAAACGGCTTCCCAGTCCTGATTCGTTTTTACCAAAACCATTTCTATTTCATTTTCTTTTCTTTCTAATCGCTCAAAAAATAAGCGTTCTAACCAATTATTCAAAGTGAAATCATCAACTGAATCCAATTGTTTTTCACAATATATCCAAGATTTCGGCGATATTAAAGAGTGATAATGATCTAAAGTACTTTTCGAAACGTATCCTTTTAATTCTAAAACCGGAATTTCTGTATTGTTATTTCTAAATATCTCCGTATCATGTTCCCAAACTACGTGTAGAATTACACTTTCATAAGCTGAATCTTGTTCGTGATGATGAACATACCAATCCGAAGACTTAATATGAATTTCTACATTCCCAGCCCATTTTTGATTGTCAATACTAATTTGTGCATTAAAAAAATCAGGACCAGCCAATTGAAGATATTGACCCTCATTAATGATTCGTAGAATTTCTCCATTCTTTGTTCTCAAATCACTGCTGTCAAACTTTTTGAATTTCCAGAGATAATGGAGAAAATCTTCTTTCATCTTTCCAATTTTAGTTTACTTAGACAAGCCGACCCTAATGTACAACTAAAAACGATTTTACGATTTTAATTCGTTAAAAATCAACGATTAAACTTACTTTAATAAATATAATTTCGCACAGGCTCTAGCATCAGACAAGGCTTCATGATGGTTCAAAACAATATTGTTTCGGTCGCTGCAATACTTTAAATTAGCGGGTTTATAGCCTTTTGCACGGTATATTTTACAAGTACATTCCCAGCGATTGGCTAGCTCTAGATCTTCGTAATATAACCCATATAGCTTCATGGTTTTTGCTAAGACATTTCTGTCAAATTGTTCGTTATGCGCTACAATTGTTCGCCCTTGTAACCGCTTTTGAATTTCAGGAAATACACCGTCAAAGGTTTTTTTATTTAGGGTGTCTGCAGGTTTTATTCCGTGAACCATTATATTCTGATACCAATATTCATTCTCCGGTGGCTTTATTAAACTATAATATTCTTCCGTAATAATGGAATTAGTAACCGTGACAATTCCAACAGCACAAGCACTGTGGTGATATCCGGTAGCTGTTTCAAAATCTATTGCAGTAAATGTCATTTGAGTATTGTCTTAAATTTTGCTGTTTTATTTCAATTATTTTATAGATCCTATAATGTCATATTTAGTAATAATATGATGTTTGCCATTTCCTAAATCAACTAATACAGCAGCATTTTCTCTACTAAATAATTTAGACACTTCTTCGATTGACGTTCCTAATTTTACTATTGGATAGGGTCTACCCATAACATCTTTAATCGGCTTATCGGCAACATTTTTATCCGTAACAAAGGCTTGAAACAAATCCGATTCATCAACAGAGCCTACAAATCCTGTAATATCAATCACCGGAATTTGTGAGATTTTATACTTTCTCATGCGTTCAATAGCATGTGATACTAATTCCTCGGTACGAACAATCACTAATGATTTGTCAATATGATCTTTGATTACATCTTCTGCTTTAGTGATATCTTCTTCAAGAAAGCCTCTTTCTCTCATCCAGTCGTCATTAAACATTTTACCAACATACCTACTTCCAGAATCATGAAATAAAACCACTACAACATCTTCTGCCTTAAAATGTTCCTTAAGTTGCAAAAGTCCCTTTACTGCTGCTCCAGCGGAATTCCCAACAAAGATCCCCTCTTCTAAGGCAATTTTACGGGTGTAAACAGCAGCATCCTTATCTGTAACTTTGGTAAACCCGTCAATCAAAGAAAAGTCGACATTCTTAGGAAGAATATCTTCCCCTATTCCTTCTGTAATATAAGAATAGATTTCGTTTTCATCAAAAATACCCGTTTCATGATATTTCTTAAAAACAGATCCGTAGGTATCAATTCCCCAAATTTTAATCTTAGGGTTTTGTTCTTTTAAATATTTTGCAACTCCCGAAATCGTCCCTCCAGTTCCTACTCCAACAATAAAATGTGTGATTTTACCATCGGTTTGCTCCCAAATTTCAGGACCCGTTTGCTCATAATGCGCAATAGCATTTGAAGGATTATCATATTGATTGACATACCAGGAATTAGGCGTTTCTTCAGCCAATCGCTTTGAAACCGAATAATAGGAACGGGAATCCTTAGGCTCCACATCAGTTGGACAAACAATAACTCTTGCACCTACAGCACGAAGAATATCCATTTTTTCTTTGGATTGTTTGTCAGTGATGACACAAATAAGTTTGTAGCCTCTTATAATAGCGACCAATGCCAATCCCATTCCGGTATTCCCTGAAGTTCCTTCA